>Ga0209719_1003544_pt1 | contig 14024 bp, 8 predicted proteins | sample AD_JPNAS2_MetaG_FD_184421 | JGI IMG/M metagenome (GOLD analysis project Ga0209719, IMG submission 184421) | Active sludge microbial communities of municipal wastewater-treating anaerobic digesters from Japan - AD_JPNAS2_MetaG (SPAdes) (version 2) | ecosystem: Engineered > Bioreactor > Anaerobic >...
ATCAAATCGCAGATCCACATTCCGTTCGTGAGCTGGTCGCTGATGGTCGCGGTCATTTTCATGATCCTCCTGTTCCAGAAATCCGAAAATCTCGCCGCGGCCTACGGCATGGCGGTGACCGGATCGATGACCATTACCGGCCTGATGATGATCCTGATTTTCTCGCAGATTAAAAAGATGAAATGGAAGCTGCCCGCCGCCGTCTTCATCACCGCCATCGCCTTTGCGTATTTTCTGGCCACGCTGAGCAAACTGCCCCACGGCGCCTACTGGTCGCTCATCCTCGCCGCCGTCCCCCTGACGGTAATTCTCATCTGGACGACCGGACAGAAACGTCTTTTCAAGGCGCTTCGTCCCCTGGACTGGGAAACCTTTTTCATCAGCTATCAGCAGATTTATACCAAGGGGAGGAATATTCTTGGCGCGGCGCTGTTTTTCTGCCGGGGCTACCAGATGATCTCCCCGTACATCATTCACAGCATCTTCCGCAGCAACATCATCTACGAGCGCAACATCCTGATTTCCATCAACCGGACCGATGAACCTTACGGCATTGCGGTTCACCGGAAACAGGACCTCGGCCCGGGCCTCGAAGCCCTTGAATTCGAAGCCGGCTACCGGGAAATACTGGATATCGAAGCGCTGATCAAGGAGCAGGGCATTCAGGAAAAGGTCATCTTTTACGGCGTGGAAGACATTGTCACCCGCAATCCCGTCTGGAGGATTTTCAGCCTGATCAAAAGGATTTCGCCCAACTTCGTCCAGTTCAGCAAGCTGCCGCCCAGCCGCCTGCAGGGAATCGTGACGCGGGTGGAAATGTAGAGAGCGGCGGCGTTAATCCATGTGCTCCAGCGACAGCTTCGCCGGCTGTTTCCCCAGAAGCACCATGCCGAAATGCTCGTATTTCTCGCCGGTTTTCACATCCACATCGTGCCAGCGCGCCAGAAACTCCCTCTCCCGCAGCCAGGTGCGGCGAATGCTGGCCGGATCCTCGAACAGCAGCACATCCTTGTTGAGGCCGATCACGATGGCGTAGTGGCCGTTGTCCCAGTCGCTGCGCCAGTCGTCGAGCGTCATATAGCGCTCCGCCCAGGCCTGCAGAAGAACAATGACCGGCGTGCCCGCGTCCACGAACTGCTTCACCTGGTTGAGCGACCACTGCGTTCCCGATTTGACTTCAAATCCGAAGTGCTGCGCGGCGGCGATCATGGCCTTGGGCGGCGTGCCGCTTTCCTCCGTCGTGCCCAGCGTCCGCACCAGCTCGTCGCGGTCCGCCTCCACGCCGTAATACGTCATCACCGTCTGAAGCGCCTGCACGCCGCAGTCATAGTCGAAGATCTGCTTGCCCAGGTGCAGATCGATCATCGTGACTTTCTGCGATTCCTGAAGCGACTGGAGCGTCTGCGCAAGCGATTCGGCGAACGCCCGCCTGAGCCGGTTGATCCGTCCGACATTCGGCGTCCCGTCGCTGTTTTTAAAGAGGTTCTCGTTGGTTTCCTGAATGAACGCGGGAGCGCGCGCGCCGATCCGCTTCAGGCTGTTGACCGAGTGCGCCGCGCAGATATGGCCGTGCACCGACAGGTATTCCGAAGCGTTCACGGTCACCAGCGCGTCGGGCAGGCGTTTGCGCAGCTCTTCGGCGTAGGTTTCCACGATGACGTCCGGGCAGTAGTACAGCGGCTTTTCCTCGCGGTCCGTCTGCTGAAAATTCATCAGATCGATCTGGTTTGCCGCCACGCCGCGCGCCGTCACCGTAGAATGGCCGTCAAAGAGCAGACCTGCGCCCGCGGAAATATTTTCCTCGATGCCGCGATGGAACGGTTTCAGATACTTGTCCGACCAGGCCGCCCGCATGGAGGGCGACGGTTCGTAGGCGCTGCGGTAAATCGGACGGCCGAAAACGTCACGGACCGGAACGCATTCGTCGAGATCCGCGGGATCCCGGTTGGCATCCAGCAGAATGCTGCAGTAGGGAAAAACCACCTGGCGGTTTCCGAGAATATCGCGAAAGTCATACAGCCACTGCGTGTACCAGTCCACGTTTTTGAGCAGAGCGGTAAACTCCTCCGTCAAATCCTCCAGGGAAATCTCCGGCGGAATCACGACGCCGCTGTGGCCGACCACTGCCAAAACATCCGATCCTGTCATTTTGCAAACCTCTGATCACGGAGTCCCTTCTGCGAAAGACTCCATTTTGCCGTGTATTGTAGCGCTTTTATCCCTCTTTGAATACGCAAAACATACTCTATGATATCATATACTTATGTTTATTGATTGACAGGCGCGGGCGTTCTTCCTATAGTCGCGCTTCATAAAGGCGGGTAACCAGGGATCGGCATGATCCATTCATCACCAACCACGCGGCCGGCATTTTCGGGCTGGACAACGCTGGCGGGCGTTATGCTGGCCTACGGGGCCATCTGCGGCGCCGTCACGTACGGCTTCGGCGTCTTTCTGCCGTCGATGAGCGAATCATTCGGATGGAGCCGTTCCGCTCTGTCCGGACCCTATACGCTGTTCCTCATGATCGGCGGCCTGCTGGGGCCGCTGGCGGGCGTCACCGTCGCCCGGTTCGGCGCCCGGAAAAATATTATTCTGGGAAATGCCGCGGCGGCGCTTGGTCTGCTGGGAATGTCCCAGGTTGGCGAAATCTGGCAGGTTTATCTTTTTTTCGGCGTGATGGGGGGCCTCGGGCTCGCTTTTGCCGAGTTTCTGGCGGCCACCACCGTCATCAACCACTGGTTTGTCCGCAAAAGGTCGCTGGCGCTGGGTTTTCTTTTCGCTTCCGGCGGCATCGGCGGTTTCCTCATGCCCCCTTTCATCAGCGCGCTCATTTCCGGCCTGGGCTGGCGCTTTGCCTGGGCGGCGCTGGCCTGCGTTCATTTAATCATGGGCGTTGTGGGGGCCGGCTGGCTCATCCGCAACAAGCCGGAAGAAGAAGGCCAGTTTCCTGACGGGCACGCCTCACAGGAACAGTTCGACGCGTGGCGGGAAAAGGAGACCGGCCCCGTTTATCACACCCGGGAGGACTGGGGCGTGCGCGACGCCCTGCGGACCCCGGCGCTGTGGATTCTGCTTTGCCTCTTTTCCGTCTTGCTTTTTGCCACCACCATGCTGACCGCGCACCAGGTGGCCTACCTGCAGGATTTGCACTACTCGCCGATGGTTTCCGCCACGGCCCTGGGACTGATGCTGGGAACGAGCATCCTGGGACGGCTTTTGAGCGGAGTTTTGGGTATGCGATTTAAAGGCATGCACCTGGCAGCCGTCTTTATGGCCTGTATGGGATTCGGTTTTCTGTCTTTAATGAACGCCCGGGATCTCTTTTTTGTTTACCTTTATTCCATTCTGACCGGCCTCGGCTTCGGCGGCATGATCGTTCTTCTGCCCCACACGATGGGCGCCTACTTCGGGCGCGCGAATTTTTCCCGCATCGTCGGCTGGACCACGCCGATCGTCACGCTGGCTTCGGCCGCAAGCCCCCTGCTGGCCGGATTTCTCCATGACTCGACCGGCAGCTATACCCTGCCCTTCGCCGTTGCGACGGCGCTGATTTTTGCCTGCTGCCTCCTTGCGCTCGCGGCTCGCCCGCCAAAGCCTCGGAACAAAGCATCCAATCCCCGCGCGTAAGACCGGCCTCCGATTTTCTTTTTGACATTTCCCCGGCCATCCGCTAGATTTCCCCAAACGCGGACCATTAAAAATATCATCCTGGCGTCTCCATCCAGCATCTCCGGCCGATGAAGGAACCTTCGATGAATGACCCATTCAAAACAGGGCTCAAATCAACGCAAGATCACCCCGCCTTCAACCAATTCACGGCAAACGTGAGCCGCGAAGTTCTGAATCGCATAATCCTGATTCTATCCATCCTGACGGGCCTTGGGTTGATTGCCGCCATCTTCCTCTTTCAGAAGAAATGGGGGAGCGCCGCCATGCTTCTGGCGCTGATGGCGATCCTCATCACAGCCAAACTTTTGATGCGGCGCGGGCAGCTCCGTTTAGCCGCCATTCTTACGATTGCCGGCGTGTGGCTGGTTTTCGGCGTCAATATGCTTTTGGGCGGAGGCGTGTACAACGTCAATGCCGTTTTTTTTCTGGTAATGACGGTGATCGCCGGACTGCTCTTTGGAGAGAAAGCGACGTTTTGGGCCGCCGCCGCAAGCATTGCCGCGCTTTTCGTCCTGGCCCTTTTGGGCTTTTTCGGCCTCCTGCCTTCCCCCTACTTTGTGGAATCCCCCCTCGGCAATCTGGCGCAGTTGATTTTCGCGCTGGTCACGACGGCCGGCACGCTGAACCTGGCGCTGGGCGAGCGGGACAACGCGCTGGGCATGGCCCATGAACGGCTTGCGGACCAGTTGAAGGCCCGGCGAGCTCTTCAGGAAAGCGAAAGAAAACACAGGGAACTGGTGGACTTTCTTCCCGTCGCGGTCTTTGAATGCGACTTCGAAGGCAACGTCCTTTCCGGCAACCTCGCCATTCGGGAGATGTTCGGCTATTCGCTGGCGGATTACGAAAAAGGGCTGAACGGTTTTGATATGATTCATCCGAACGACCGTGAAAGAGCGGCCCAAAACCTTCAGGCGCTGGTGCGCGGAGACAAAAAGGATCCGTTCTCCGAATACACGGCGCTTCACAAAGACGGCACCGCCTTTCCCTGCGCGTTTTTTACGAGCGTCATCCTTGAAGAGAAAAAGCCAGTGGGCTTCAGGGGGGCCATCATTGATCTTTCCAGCCAGAAACAGGCCCGGGAAGCTCTTCGTCAGGCTGAAGAAAAATACCGGACGATCATTGAGCAGATGGTGGAAGGTTATTTTGAACTTGACCTTGCCGGGAGTTATACCTTTGCCAATGACGCGGAATGCAAAATCGCCGGATGTTCCAGAGAGGAATTGATCGGCATGAACAACCGGCAATTTCAGGACAAAGAAAACGCCAAAAAAGCCTATCAGGTCTTCAACCGGATTTACAAAACCGGCAAAACGGTCAAGTCCCTGGAAGTTGAAATCATCAAGAAAGACGGGTCAAAAGGTTTTAATGAAATATCCGTATCTCTAAGAAGAGACGCCGAAGGCAGACCCATCGGATTTCGCGGTTTCACGCGCGACGTCACCGAACGCAGGCAGGCGGAAGAAAACCTGCGGTTCAGCGAAGAGAGATTCAGGGGAATTGCCAGCAACCTGCCCGGCGGCGTCTTTCAATTTTTCGCCCGCCACAATGGAGACATGGGACTCAACTACATCAGTGAAAACGCCCAGGATCTATTGGGGCTGCCCCACGATCCAGAGCAATTTTTCCCAAAACTTGCCGCCTGCATCGCCCCGGAAGACCGCGAAAGATTTCTCGAGTCCATCAATGAAGCGATCCGCTCCGTCAGCCGGTGGAGTTTCGAAGGGCGCTACATCAAACCGACCGGCGAAGAGATGTACCTGCGGGGGATTTCCGCTCCCATCGAGATTAAGGATGGATTGATCTTCAATGGCGTGATCCTGGACATCACCGACCGCAGGCAGGCGGAGGCGGAGAAGCGAAGGCTGGAGGAGCGTTTGCGCCGGGCCGAGAAAATGGAAGCCCTGGGACAGCTGGCCGGCGGCGTCGCCCATGACCTGAACAACGTCCTGGGCGTTCTTTCCGGATATTCCGAACTCCTGCTCGCCGAAATTCCCGAAGGACAGAAAGTCCGAAAACACGTCGAAAAGATCCTCCAGTCCACCGAGAAAGGCGCAGCCATCATACAGGACCTGCTTACCCTGGCCCGGCGGGGCGTCATGTCGGCGGAAGTCCTCCAAATCAACGAAACCATTTCCGGTTTTACCAAAACCCCGGCGTTCGAGAACATTCGGGACTATCATCCGGGCGTCACCTTCCGGACGGAATGCGATCCGAACCTCCTCAACATCAAAGGCTCCCCCGTCCATCTGGAAAAGACACTGATGAACCTGGTGTCCAACGCGGCGGAAGCCATCAGCGGCGAGGGGGAAGTGACCATTCGGACCGAGAACCGCTATCTGGACAAAGCCATTGTGGGCTACGACGAGGTCAAGGAGGGGGACTATGCCGTTCTGATCGTATCCGACACGGGGGCGGGCATTGCCGACGAGCACCGGGAGAAGATTTTCGAGCCGTTCTACACGAAGAAGGCCATGGGCAGAAGCGGAACGGGTCTGGGGCTGTCGATTGTCTGGGGGACGGTCAAGGACCACAGCGGGTACATTGATGTAAAGACGAAGGTCGGAGCGGGCACTTCCTTTACGCTGTACTTCCCGGCCACCCGTGAAGAAACGAATTTGCCGACGCCCAGGACGCCTCTGGAGCGGTACATGGGCCGGGGGGAGACGGTTCTGGTCGTAGACGACATTGCCGAGCAGAGAGACGTGGCTTCCGGGCTGCTGAAAAAACTGGGATATTATGTTCACGCTGTTTCCAGCGGGGAAGCGGCGGTGGAGTACCTCAAAGAGAACCGGGCGGACATGGTGATTCTGGATATGATCATGGCGCCGGGGATGGACGGAATGGAGACGTACAGGAAAATCCTTGCGATCCATTCACAGCAGAAGGCGATTCTGGTGAGCGGTTTTTCGGAAACGGATCGCGTCCGGACGGCTCAACGGCTTGGAGCGGGGGCATATGTCAAGAAGCCCTATGTGATGGAGACGATCGGCCTGGCCATTCGGAAGGAATTGGATCGCGCAGCGGTTTGAACGGCTGTTCGGTCTATGACGATCCGTTCAGGCCTTCCCGGATGACGGGGAAGCATGCCTTCGGCTGAAACAGGACATTTCTAAACCGGCCGTACAAAAGAAGAAACCGATTGACATTAAAGATGGGTTTTCTTATACTCCGGCCAAACAAAAACCAGAGAATATGTGCACAAACATCCAGACTCAACAGGAAGGACGAGGGGGGGGGAAGAATGAAAATTTTAGTCGCATATGTCGGAGGGTTGGACGTCGATCAGGCAGTGCTGGAAGTGGCGAAAAAACACGCCAAGGCTTTTAACGCTTCCCTGTATGTCGCGAGCTCCATGGAACGGGTATCGGAGAGGGAGCGCAGGGACCTGGACAAAGTGGAAAAACAACTGGCTTACGTCAAGGAAATGATGGATGCCGAAAGGATTGAGTGCGAAACGCATATTCTGGTGCGCGGACTCACCCCCGGAGAAGACATCGTGGAATTCGCGGCCGACAAGAAAGTGGACGAAATCATCATCGGCATCGAGAAAAAATCCAAAGTCGGCAAACTGCTGTTCGGATCCAATGCCCAATACATTATTCTGCAGTCCGCCTGTCCGGTGGTTTCCGTAAAATAACAACAGCCGTCTTAAAAAAAAGGCTTGCCCCGCGGGGCAAGCCTTTTTTGTCTCTGGCGACGAGCGGGCGGCTACTTCTTGCGCTTGGCCAGTTCTTCCGCCCTCAGTTCCTTGCGCAGAACCTTGCCGACGGTCGATTTCGGCAATTCCTTGCGGAATTCGACTTCCGTGGGCAGCTTGTAGGTGGCCAGTTTCGACTTGCCGTATTCAATCATCTCTTCGGCCGTCGCCGTTTCGCCTTCTTTCAGAACAATGAACAGCTTGACGTTTTCTCCCCGCTTTGCGTCCGGAATGCCGATGGCGCAGGCTTCCATAACCTTCGGATGCTCGTAGTACGCTTCATCGATATCACGGGGATAGACGTTGAATCCGCCGCTGATAATCATATCCTTCTTGCGGTCCACGATGTAGAAGTAGCCGTCCTGATCCATCGTGGCGATATCGCCCGTGTAGCACCAGCCGTCTCTGAGCAGTCCCGCGGTTTCCTCCGGTTTGTTCAGATAGCCCTTGGTCACCTGCGGACCGCGGATAATGAGTTCGCCCGGCTCGCCTACGGGCATATCCGTCTCGCCCTTGTCCAGATCGACGATGCGGCACTCCGTATCCGATATGGGCAGGCCGATCGAACCGATTTTCCGAATCCCTTCAAACGGGTTGGTGTGCGTTACCGGCGTGGTTTCCGTCATGCCGAAGCCTTCACAGATGACCGATCCCGCCGTTTTTTCAAAATCATGAATCACTTCCACGGGCAGCGGGGCGCTGCCGGAGAAGAAGCCTTTGAAGCAGGTCATATCGGTCGTCTTCATCTTCGGATGATTCAGCATGCCGATAAACATGGTCGGAACCAGCGCGCCGAAGTTGGGCTTGAACTTGCGGATGGCATCCAGAAGGGGCTCCGGCTGCGGTTTGGGAATCAGGATGTCGCCCCATCCCTGGATAATGGAGAAATTCATCGCGCAGGACATGCCGAAAACATGGAAGAAGGGCAGCGCGCCCAGGTTGACATTGTAAGTGCCGGTGAACTTGGGGAACCAGGCGCGAATCTGCTGCACCTGCTTGCTGATGTTGCCGTGCGTCAGGATGACGCCCTTGGAAACGCCGGTCGTGCCGCCCGTATACTGGTACATGGCGATGTCGTCGAACGTCAGCTTGACCCTGGGCGGGTTGGGCTGTGATTTCGCGATGCAGTCCTTCCATTTCAGCACGTCACTGGCCGGTTTCATGGGCTTTGACGGCAGCAGGCCTTTTTTCTTGCCGACCAGCGGGAAGAGAAGATTGACCGGGAAAGGCAGATAGTCCCCGATGGAGGTGATGATAATCTGCTTCACCTTGGTTTTGGGCCTTAAATCGATCATCCGGTTGGCCAGCAGGTCGATGATGATCATGATCTTGGCGCCGGAATCGTTGAGCTGATGCTCCAGTTCGCGGTCCGAGTAAGTGGGATTGTTCAAAACAACAATGCCGCCCAGTCGATGGATGGCATAATAGGCGACGACGGTGGGAATCATATTGGGCAGAATGATGGCCACGGCATCGCCTTTTTTGATGCCCACGCCGGCAAGGTAGGCGGCGAACCGGTCCACCATGTCTTTCAACTCCTTGTAAGTCATGGTGTAGCCCTGGAAATTCAGCGCCATGCGGTCCGGATTTTGGGCCGCGCTTCTGTCCAGAATGTCGGGCATGCAAATTTGTTCGTATTGAATTTTTTCAGGAACACCCTTGTCGTAAGATTTCAACCACGGTTTTGACGCATATGAAACTTCTCCAGCCATTTTAACTTCCCTCCTATTTTGGTGTTAAGACGTTGTGAATGAAGCCACCCATATCCTGCGGTCTTGTTGGTGATGAATCTCCTGCAGTAAACCCTCCTCAAGTTTATTTTAATGATAAAGCCAAAACGAATTGTCGATAATTGCAAGGATTCTTATCAATTTTTTTCAGGGAATGCCATAAATTATTCTCCCCCGAAGCGAAATATTTTTATCTTATGCAAAAAATAGAACCGTCCCCTTTTCTGCTACAAACCTCTAATCATCTAAACCCCAAGCAGGCGCTGTCCCTATTTTTTGCCAGCCCCTGACGCTGATCCCTTTGTGCTGAAAGTCCTGGGAGCCGCCATAAATCAGGGTTGGGTTGGTCGCCTTGGCTCCGGCGAGGGAGAGCCACTTCTCCAAGCCGGAGAAGAAGTCCTTGGCGACGGTTTTGCCGGACTTGATCTCGACCGGTACAATCCGGCCGCCGTGAGCGATGTCGCCCCGCTCGATGAGGAGATCCACTTCGACGCCGTTGCTGTCCCGCCAGAAATAGAACTCCGGCCTCTCGCCGCGATTGAGGAACGACTTCGCCAGCTCCGAGACAACAAAGGTCTCGAAGATCGCCCCCCTCAGCGGATGGGTGTCCATCTGTTCCGCGGACTGGATGCCTAAAAGCCAGGAGACCAGCCCGGTGTCGTAAAAGTAGAGCTTGGAGGCCTTCACCAGGCGCTTGTTCCAGTTTGCGTGATGCGGCCGAAGCTGAAACGCAATGTAGCTTGCCTCCAGCACGGACATCCAGGCCTTGGCCGTGTTGTGGGTGATGCCGCAGTCCGTGGCGAGAGAAGAAAAGTTCAAAATTTGCCCTGTTCTTCCGGCACACAGGCGCACAAATCGCTGGAAGGTCTCCAAATCCTGAATTTTGAGGACCTGACGAACGTCCCGTTCGAGGTAGGCGGTCACGTAAGCGCTGAACCACGACCGGACGCCGATTTGCCGATCGTAGAGCGGCGGATAGCCTCCCGTGTGAAGCATTTGATCGATCCGGTCCGTCGCCTTGCCGGCGTTCGCGAGCTCGCCCAGCGAAAAGGGAAGCAGCTCCACGAAGGCGGTCCTTCCCGCGAGCGACTGGGTGATGCGCGACAACAACCCGAACTGCTGGGAGCCGGTAAGGACGTACAGCCCCATGCGTCCGTCGGCATCGACGGCGGATTGAAGATAAGAAAAGATCTCCGGACAGCGCTGCACCTCGTCGAGCACGGCGCCATCGGGAAAGCGCGCCAGAAACGAACGGGGGTCGTCCTGGGCGGCAAGCCGGATATCCGGGTCCTCCAGAGATGCGTAAGGCTTGTCCGGAAAAATGGCCTTGGCGAGCGTGGTCTTCCCGGACTGCCGGGGCCCGGTGACGGTCACAATGGGAAATCCCTTGAGCAGAGAATGAATGGTGTCTTGAGCGTCACGGCGTATCATGTGGGGTATGGTGCACTATATTATGCAAATTGTCAATCACTTTTACAATCTGAATAAATATGAAGAAAAAGGAAGAAAAAGGGGAGAAGAAAAAGGGGACGAAGAAAAAGGGGACGGTTCTATTTTTGAGAGATGGAGAGCTTTGCAAAATTGCAAAAAACAACAATGTTGTCATTCCCGCGAAGGCAGGAATCCAGTGTTTTCAATAGCTTCCTGGATACCGGCTTTCGCCGGTATGACGTAAAAAGGAGTTATGCAAAGCTCTCAGATGAGCAATGAGTGGAAAAAAGGTGATGGGCAATTACCCGCGTTTTATAAAAGATAGCTTTTTCTTCAGTGAAAAATAGAACCGTCCCCTTTTCTGCATGCACCCTTTTCTGCACTAGTTTCGCAACCATTTCCAGACCGGCATCACTTGGATCTTTGCACCAGCAGAGGTCAACACCCTCTCTTCATCGTTGGTGAGTATCAAACCCTCCTCGATGGCGAAGGCGTTCATAGCTTCCCGAAGGCCTTGCAGTTCCCTTGTTTCATTCTTCGGCGTCAGTTCCCAGCACACCTGGATGGCCGCTTTGGGCTTTGTCCCCTCCTTGATAATGAAATCGCATTCACGTCGCCCCTTGTAGTAGAAGCATTCCGCCCGACGCCTGAACATTTCAATTGCGACAACATTCTCCAACAATTTCCCCTTATTTTCCGAAAAATCCGTTGATAGCAGAGAAAAACCAGTATCCAAAAAATATATTTTTTTAGGATTCATCATCCTCTGTCGCGGCGAATAACTGAATTTCTCATGGGCAACGAGGAAAAATACCTCCTGCAAATATCCAAGATAATTAGAAATGGTCTGCTTGCTGCCGGGAAGTTTATGCCGCTTCAACTCTTTTTCAAGCATGGAGATTGAAAACAGATCAGAGAACATGTTCAGGCTATAGCGCATGACGGCTTCTAAAACTGCCTTAGCCTTAATATTGTAGCGTTCCAGGATATCCCGGTAAAAGATTGTCCGATAATAAGTCTGAAGGAGTTCGCGTTTATCCATGACAGTTTCTTTTTTGACGACTTCAGGGAAACCACCCTCTTTCAAAAATTGTTCAAAGGCCTTCAGGACCATTCCTCTGGCCGGGGTCAGCAGAGTCCTCTCGTCATGGGGAACGCCATGAAAGCGGAGAAATTCCCGGAAGGAAAAAGGCATAATGAGAATGTTGCGGCACCGCCCGCGTAGTTCCGTCGCGATTTCCCGCTCCAGGAGGCCGACATTACTTCCCGTGACGACGATACGGTAGCGATTCTGATTGTGCAGTGTCCTCAGAACGCGACTCCAGCCGGACAACTGTTGGATTTCATCGAAAAAGAGAAAAGTCGGCGCTTTTCCTGCAACCTGTTGAAAGGCGGTGAACAGGGCGTCTGTATCAGCAGCGGTGAAATCCGCAAGACGGTAATCTTCGAAATCGACAAACAGGATATCTTCGCGGCTCCAACTCCCCTGAGCCAAGAGCTCTTGGATCAGTTGATACATATAACTGGTTTTGCCTGCCCGTCTCGGCCCGCTTATGGTTATGATTTCCGACGTCCGCTCCAAGACCAAATCCGGTGCGTCTCTTTTTATCAGAGGCGGAAAGATCTTGTCTTTAAGCCATTCTGCTATGATTTTATTAATTATTTCAGTATTCATCTATCATTGTCCATCAATGTGAACAATTTCTACCATTATTGTCTATTCAAGTCAAGAATAATGGAAAAAGGGGACGGTTCTATTTTTGAGAGATGGAGAGCTTTGCAAAATTGCAAAAAACAACAATGTTGTCATTCCCGCGAAGGCAGGAATCCAGTGTTTTCAATAGCTTCCTGGATACCGGCTTTCGCCGGTATGACGTAAAAAGGAGTTATGCAAAGCTCTCAGATGAGCAATGAGTGGAAAAAAGGTGATGGGCAATTACCCGCGTTTTATAAAAGATAGCTTTTTCTTCAGTGAAAAATAGAACCGTCCCCTTTTCTGCCCCCTTTTCTGCCCAAACCTCTAACCCTCTAACCTTCCATTCTTCTGCAGTCGTGTGAGGTTGTAGCGGACAGTGCGACGCAGATGCTCCAGTCGCCGGATGGTGTAATAGTGCAGCGGGGCGCGGCCGAGGTCCTTCATGAGGATGATGCGCGCCTTCATGCCATCTTCATGCAACGGAAGGTCGATCTTCATCATCTCTTCCTTCTGAATGTCCGTTTTGCGCCGGTAATAGCCCTGTGTCCAAACCCAGACCGTTTCATCCCCCAGTTCGCGGATATCCTCAAAGAGCTTCATGGATGCCGATGCAGGCGGCCGGCCCCCGTTGCCGCCCTCTTCATCCTCCTGGGCCATCCCCGTCTCACCCTGAGCTGAGCCTGCCCCGAGTTTATCGAGAGGTCGAAGGGGGGCGCTGTCACTATTTTTCCGCCGGTCCGGGCCGGCGTAGGGGGTGAGCCCCTCCCCATTGTCATTCCGAACAGCCGAAGGCGCCTGAGGACTCTTACTCAAACAGGCGCTGTCCCTATTTATTTTCAGGTGAAGCTCCGTGCGATCGATCTGCAGCATCTCCAGGGCGTTTCCAATGATCGTCATCAACTCCTGCAGAGTGCGCGCCTTGTTTGCCTCCATCTGCAGGGCCAGGAAAGTCCGCCGCTCGCGGCTGAACCCCGCCACATCCGTCATGTCCTTGAACCAGCCGTAGAACTTGTCCAAAGCCAGGTATTCCAGATAGCCGTTCTTGCGCACGAAAGCCAGCACACTGACCAGAAGAAGGATCAGAACCATCCCCACCAGGTCGTTGCGGTTCACGACGATCAGGATCGCCAGCAGGCACATCACCAGCGTCAAGCCGTAGATGACCAGAACCGCCTTTTGCGACGAAAGCCCCATCGCCAGCAGCCGGTGGTGGATGTGGCCGCGATCGGGCTGGAATATCCTCCGCCCCTTAATCCAGCGCCGAAGCGGCGCAAGGATCGTGTCGAACATCGGCACGCCAAGCGCCAGCAGGGGAATCAGCATCAGGGCGCCCACCTGGCTTTTTACCGATCCCTTGATCGCCATCGCCGCGATCGCATAGCCCAGAAAATAGCTTCCGCCGTCGCCCAGAAAAATGCTTGCCGGATTGAAGTTGAAGCGCAAAAATCCCAGCACCGCCCCGCCCAGCGCCGTAAAATACACCGCGTTCTGGTAGCTTCCCGTCATGACCGACAGAATAACCATCAGCAGGCAAGTGAAAAACACCACCCCCCCGGCCAGGCCGTCCAAACCGTCGATCAGGTTCACCGCGTTGATGAAGAGAAGAAACCAGAAGACCGTGACTGCGTAGCTAAGGATGCCGAACTGAATGCCGTGGCCGTCAAAAAATATGCCGCCGATCGAGATTCCGCCGGCAAAGGCAAGCGACGCCCCCGCGATCTGAAGAAGCAGCTTGACCCACGGATTCAGCCGCCGGAAGTCGTCCCACAGCCCGCAGCCGAAAACGACCAGCGCCCCG
>Ga0209719_1003550_pt1 | contig 14001 bp, 13 predicted proteins | sample AD_JPNAS2_MetaG_FD_184421 | JGI IMG/M metagenome (GOLD analysis project Ga0209719, IMG submission 184421) | Active sludge microbial communities of municipal wastewater-treating anaerobic digesters from Japan - AD_JPNAS2_MetaG (SPAdes) (version 2) | ecosystem: Engineered > Bioreactor > Anaerobic...
ACGGCGGCCATGCAGGCGCTAATCGGTGAACACTACAAACCGGGGGGAGAGTGGTTGGACCAGGAAACCGTGGCCGGCTTCGCTTTCGAATACGCGTTTACCATGCTGGCGCGATATGACGGCGTGATTGAGGGGTACCCACTATGAACGACCTTGTTTTGACTCCCGATGAATTGGCCATTGGCAAGCGGGCCCAAGCCGCGTTGCTGGCATCCGCTGGCGCCGCCGCCCCGAGGCCGCACCCCTGGGCGCGGCCGGCGACGGCCAAGCCTGCGCCCGTGGCAAGCCCGTTGCCGTCGAGAGCTCCATCGGAACGTGCCCTGACCGGTGCGCTTCTTCAAGATCCCGATGCTGTTTTCACTCTGGCCGACGCGGCCGGAATCGTCGCGGAATCCTTCACCGATCCTGATTGTCTGAAGATCTGGCGGGCGGCGGCCGTCCTTCGTCACCAGGGCAAGCCCGCGGATATGGTTGCCATTGCCGAGGCCATCGGCGGGGACGCCTGCGACGCCATGCAGCTTTTCTCCGAACTGGTTGACGCCTGCCCAACCACGGCCTACGCTTCCCGGTACGTGGACCAGGTGGCCGAGGGCCAGCGCCGCCTCAAGCTGTCAGATGCCGCTAGGATGGCCGCTGAGGCGCTGGCGAAGGGCGGTGATGTGTCCGTGGTGGCTGGTCAACTGAAAGCCGCTAGCGAGGCCGCCGACATCGAAGCCGAGGAAGTCGAGCCCCACGCCACCCCGAGGCCCTGGCAGACAGTCACGGACAGACACGCCGCCGCCGCCATCGCGGGGACCCGCCTGGAAACGATGGTCAACGTCCTGTCCGCCGTCACCGTGCCGCCCTTGCCGTTGCGTATCACTCTCCCCAAGGCTATTGCCCTGGCAGCTTGCGCCCTGGCCCAGCCGGTAGAGCATGACCGCAAAACCGAAGAGCGCCGAGGTCTGGACCTTGCCCGGAACGTCATTAGCACCGCAGGCGGGCAGCTTTGCAATATATGGGTTTGCATTGTCGGCCCCTCCGGTTGCGGGAAGGACGTTGGCAATCTGCCATTCCGAATTGCCCTAGAGCACGGAGTCGCCATCGGCCACGCGGGGAGCGCCGAGGGACTGGCCGACGCCTACACCACCAACGGCGCTGGACTCATGGTTGTATCGGAATTGCAGCCCTATCTTGACCCCCGATCCTGGCAGCATAAGGCCACCGGATTCTTGACGCAGGCATGGAACCAATGCCAAGCCAAGATCGTACTTTCCAACCGGAACGGCGAGCCCCGCGACATCCGCTATTGTGCGCCGTCTCTCATCGCCGCCGTGCAGCCCGGAGTCCTGGCCGCCACCGGGGACACCTTGCTCATGGACTCCGGTTTCCTCCCCCGGTTTGTCTTTTCCTATCTGCCCGAGATTCAGTCCTGGAGGCCGAACACATCCCCGGTTGACCTTGCGCCCTTGTCGTCATCGTTCCGCGCATACAAGCAGATGCAGGCCGGTCGAATCGCCGTCCCGCCTGGATACCTTCAGGAAGTCATGGACGAACTACTCGCCCACGACGCCCCCATTCCCGGCCACTATAACCGATTGATTAACGAAATCGGCCCCCGGCTGGCCGTCATGCTGGCTGCCGACCCGAACCATCCGCACACCGTCGAAATCACCGCGGACCATTGGCAGAGAGTCGCCGTCCTAGTCCGCTGGTTCTACGGCATGGCCGAAGCCGTACTCGCCACCATCGGCGAGGGAGCCCACGTCAAGAAGATGGAGGACCGGCTTGATCGAATGCTGGCATGGATCAAAAAGCACCCAAAAGGCGTCGCCAAGCGTCTTTTCTCCCATCGGTTTTTTGAGCGGGGAACCACCGCCGCCGAACGGGACAAAGACCTCGCCGAACTGGAAGCCCGAGGAAAAATCTCCATCCAGAAGGTCGGAGCCCGGACCCTTTTGAAGGCCGTCAAATGAGCTCGAAGGGTGTTCTAACAAAGTGTTCTGAAAATCGAAGTGTTCCAACACTTTTCCGGCCAAGTGTTCTAACAAATCGCCCTGTTCCAATAATTCAACCTAGAACACCCGACCCCCATTTGACCCCTATAAATAAAGGTCTTTCTAAAGGTGTTCTAACGTTCTGTAAGTTTGTAATGCCATTAAAATCAGAGGGGGGGAGTAGGGGTTTGCAACGAAAACGCAGAACGTTGGAACACACCCACAAATCAGTCGAAATCCGAACCGAACAGCCCCGCCCGCCCCGCCCACCAGAAAGGCCCCACGCCATGACCGCAGCCCGATACACTCCCCGCACCGTCGCCGACTTGACCGCCCGCCCCGACATATTCGGCCCCACCTACTGGGGAGGATTCGACATGGACGGAAACGCCGACGTTATCACCGGCGAAATCATCGAAAACCGGGACCGCCTTGTCGCCGACTATCACGTCGAGAAGCTGGCCGGAATCCGCGTTGACGTTCCATCCACCACCGGGACCGAGCTTGACCATCCCGAGGTGTACGCCCTCCGGGGAGGTGCGCTCTTGCTCATTTGCTCCAACTACGGGGACACCCCGCCGCCCGCCGCCCTGGGAATGTTCAAGACCTTTCCCGTCTATTCTTCGAGCTGCATCACATACGCGCAGACGTTCGCCACCGCCCGCCACCTAAAGGCCGCCATCCATGCGGCAGGGGGTGAAGCATGATCAAAGTCGAGACATACACCGTCGCCAACCTTGGCCGCGCCCGCATCGGCGAGCGCTTCGAGTTCAAAGGCCAGAGCTACGAGGTCCTAGACGTTGAGGTCTACGAGAACGCCGGAGGCCAGGAGCGTATGGCCGTCACGCTCAAAACCTACTGCCATGAATGCGGAGCCGCTTTCGAGTTCACCACCAACCGCCGCCCGAAGTGGCTCAAGAAGTCATGCGGGAGAGACCACGCCACCACGCCATGGACGCGCAGGAAGCCCAGCGCCAGCCCGAAGCCCGTCCACGCCAAGCCGACGCGCCAGAGCGCAACGTCGAGCCAAGGGGAGGCCATCCAGGCGGAGACCCCGGGGGTAAAAAGGTACTCCCCCCCACCGCATCGTTCGGTACCGACGTGCCCGATATTAGCAAAAGTAAAACCGTGACCCGTTCAAATGCTTACCGCACCCCATAACCACATACTATCACGCGGGACCGTCAAAACCGTTGACTTAGGCGAACTTTCCGCACCAAGCAGGCACATCCGCCCGCGCCGGGACGTGAAACGCGAAACGATGCTCTTATGGCGCAAACAGAACGCCGTCGACGCCATCGCGCCATTGACGCGGGAGGTCGAAATCTACGGCCTAACGAAAGGGCAGTTTTCCCTTTTGGACCTTTTGAAAGCCGTACTCGCCAAGACTGGCCCCGCTTCGATGGACCTTAGCACCTGGACGGCGAACCGCAAGGAGGCGCTAGAGCTTGCCGCCATGAAGCAGCGCGGGGAGCTTGTCGCCGTCCGCTGGTTGGTTGACATGACCTTTTGCCGCAGGGACCCCGAGGCGACCGCCGCCATCCGGCAGGACTTTGGAGCCGACGCGATCCGCGTCGCCCACGTCCACGCCAAGTTTGCCCTGTTCTACAACGAGACGTGGAAACTGGTTTTGCGTACTTCGATGAATCTAAACATGAACCCGAGGACCGAGGATTTTCACCTCGCCCACGACCCCGAGCTTTTCGACTTCATTCATGGAGTGATGAATCGGGTTTGGAAGCTACAGCCCCGCACCCTGGCCGAAGCCAAGCCGGGGACCATTTCTCAGGCATTCAAAAAGGAGACCCTGGACACATGACCACCAAACGCGCCAAGTCGAAACCCGTTCCCCCCGCCACGCTGAAAGCCGTCCTGGCATGGATTCTCGCCGCCAACGACGAGCGCGACGTCCGCGAGGCCATCCGCAAAGAGTTTCCAGACGCCGACGAGGCCGCCGTCCTATCCGCCGCCGTCGAGGAATTGGAGGCCATCGGGAACGAGTCGCCCGAGTTCACCAGGGGATGGGCGCTTGCCGCGACGCGGGAGCTTGTACGGAAGATGATTGAGGTCGGGGACTACGCAAACGCCATGCGCGGGATTAAGCAAGTCAACGAGCTGGCCGGGAAATAGAAAATGGCCTTCACCACATCCAGCCGAACCAGAGCGCAGCGCCCGGACCGCAAGGAGCGCCACCGGCAGACCGTCGCCAAGATCAGAGCAAAAGGCCGCGACTTGCGCGGAGCGATGCAGGTCGAGGGCGTCTTGTTCGAGGTCGAAACCGGCTTGCCGAAGGTCGGGAACCCGGGCCGCAAGGCCCGTTGCGCGGAGTCCCTGGCCCTATTCGCCGAAACCTACCTCCCCCGCGTTTTCAATCTCCCCATGAGTGACGGCCAGCGCGAGGACTTCGCCACGATGCAAACCGCCATCGAAGAGGGCGGGCGCTACGCTTTCGCCGCGCCACGCGGGGACGGCAAGACATCCCGCGTCGAGGCCGCCATCCTTTGGGCCGGACTTTACGGCCACCGCTGCTGCATCGTAGTAGTGGGCGCAGACCTTGGCGCAGCAAATGAGATTGTCGAAAGCGTAAAGTTGGAGATCCGAACGAATGAGACGTTGCGCGAGGACTTCCCCGTCCCCTGCTGGGCGGCCACGCTTGCCGAGGATACGGCGCTACGGGCAAAGGGCTGGACGTGGGCAGGGGTTTCCCTGTTCATGCGATGGGGGAAAGGCGGAATCGTGTTGCCGGTCCTGGAGGGAGCCGACGGCCCCGGTTGCGTGATCGTGCCGCGAGGATTAACCGGCAGACTCCGGGGGATGCGCTTGAAGGTCGGGAAAAGAGCCGTCCGCCCGGACTTCTACGCCATCGACGACCCGCAGACAGACGAATCAGCCGCCAGCCCCGCCCAAGTCGCCACCCGCGAAAATCTGATTTTGGGCGCAATCATGGGAAGCGGAGGCCCCGCCGCTTCATCCGCCGCCATGATGCCTTGCACCATCATAAAGCCCGACGACCTGGCCGCCCGCTTCCTGGACAAAAAGCGCCATCCCGACTGGCAAGGTGGCAAGGAAGCACCCGCAGCTTGATCCGCAAATGGCCCGAGGCTCAAAAGACGCTTTGGAAAGAGTACATGAACAAGCGCAGGGAAGATGGCCCCGAGACCGCCGACGCATTCTACACCGCGAACAGGGAGGCCATGGACGCGGGAGCCGCCGTCGACTGGCCCGAGCGATACACCCGAGGAAAAGAGCAGACCGCCATCCAACACGCGGAAAACCTGCTTTGCGACCTTGGCGAGGAAGTATTCGCCGCCGAATATCAGAACCAGCCGCAGCAAATCGCATCCGGCCAGTATGAGTTGACGATCAATCACGTCCTGGCCCACGCGATAGACATCCCCCGGCTGCACGTCTCGCCGGCCGTGACCGTCCTTGTCGGGGGAGTCGACATTAACCGCGCCGGACTCCATTGGGTTGTGGCCGGTTTCCGCCAGGACATGAGCGCCCACGTCGCCGCCTATGGCCGCCACCCGCAGCGCGGGGAGCTATGGCCCGAGAACGCGCCCGAGCAAGTCATCGCGCAAAACATTTTCAGAGGGTTGAAAGAGCTTGTCGACGCCCTGGCCCAAACCACGTTCCACAGGGGGGCGACGCACATCCTCCCCGGCAGAATCCTAATCGACGCGGGATTTTCCGGCGCTACGGTTCACAGGTTCGCGGAGGTTAGCCGCTACCCGTTCCGCGTTTTGCCGTCCATCGGTCGAGCCGCGAGTCAGTACCGCGTGACAAAAGGGACATTGATAGGACGCCCCGGCGAAATGGTCCACGAACAGAAGGCGCAGACGCGGATTTGCAATTATGCCTTATTCAATGCCTGCCATTGGAGACACATCATGCAACGGGCTTTCCTCGGAATCCCCGGCGAGGCAGGAAGCTGCACTCTATACAAAGTCGACAACTCGCAAGCGCACCAGCCCTTTGCCGAGCACATCATCGGGGAGAGGTTGACGAACCTTTACCAGACGGACAAAGGCCCCCGCTATGAGTGGAGCCCACGCGGCCCCGGAGTCCATTGGGATTGGGCGGACGCCCTAACAATCTGCTATGCCGCCGCCGCCCTGGCCGGACTATGCAGCACAGGGACCCCGGTCGAAAACAAAGCCCGCCCCCGAAAAATCTACCGGCAAGAGGACTTTGACCGCAGGCGCTAGACAACGAAAGGACCCCCAGCCATGACCGACATAATCGAAACCACCGAAGCCGAGGCCCCCCGCCGCCGCCAATGGCCGCGAGACTACGGTCGGAGCCGCCCCGAAGGAGCCCTCCCCGCTTGGGGGTGTAAAAAGTGCCATTGTCCCCGGACCCGGACCCTGGACGTCAAAGAGATCGGGGACGAATATCGCCGCCGCCGCCGCGAATGCCTTAATTGCGGCTACGTCTGGACCCACGTCGAAAAGATCGAAACCCCGGAGCCGCAGGCATGACCCCGGCACAAATCGCCGCCCGTTGGAAAACGTCGCTCCATGAGGCCGGACATCTGCACGTCGGGCGGGCGATGGCCGCAGAGTCGCGCACGGTGCAGGCGGTTGTCTATCCCATCCGCGAGGGTGGAGGCGGAGCCGCAGAGGTTCAAACGACGGGAGAAAGTTTCAAGAACGCGGTCGAGAGCGCAGCCGGGGGGAGAGCCGCCAAGCTGGCCCGAATCTACCCGCCGCCCCGCTTGGCGATTGTAGAGCCCGCAGCAGAGCCGCAGGAAAAAAGCGAGACCGCACCGGCCACGCCCGCGAGCCGCAAGCCCGAGCCCGAGACGATTTTCGACAGATTCAGGAGCGCGAAAGAGCCGCCGACAGACGCCTGCACCGTCGCCGAGTTTTGTGTCGGAGCCGGAGAGGAACACCCCCGCGAATGGGCGAAACGATGGCGCAGGGTACACGCCGCCGCCCGCCTGCACGTTTGGGCGAATCGGGAGGCGATCCGCAAAACCGCCATCCGCCTATTCTACGACGGCCACGCCACGCTATTGGGTGAAGATCGGCCCGCCGCAGACCTCCCCATCGCAGCAATCGAGAACGCACACCAACCAACCCCAAAGGAACCCAACACATGAACCCGACGAGAAACAACCAGACCCCGCCCGTCTTGCAGCTTGCTGAAATGATGCGTGCAGGCCGCACACCGGCAGACATCGAAGCCAAGGCCGAAGCCCTGGGAATCCCGCCCGACATGGTGAAGCGAGTCCGCGAGGAAGTCGCCGCCCATGGCCGCCCCATGTTCCGCGCAGTTGCCCCGCAGTACGCCGCGCACCCCATTAAATAAACAACAACCCAAAGGAACCCACACAATGAGCACCACCAACACCAAAGCCCCGGCAGCGCCCGCGACCCTGGCCGAAAAAATGAAGGCCCGGACCGCGCAGGCCCGCGCCGAAGTCGAGGCCCTAATCTGGGCGGGCGAATCAAACGACAAGGTTATCGACGCCGCCTATAAAGGCGGATTGCGCCCCGAGGAAATCGAGGCCATCGAAAAGAAAGCCCGCGAGGCTATGGCCCAGGTCGAAGCCCTGGCCGCCCTCAACTTGGCGGTCCCTGGCCGCCCTCAACTTGGCGGTCCTGGCCGCCGCAGAGAAGGCCGCCAACGAAACCGCCAGCCAAGCCGCCGACGTCCTGGAAAAGGCGCAGGAGGCCCACGCCGAGGCCGCGTTCGCCGCCCGCGAGGCCACGTTCGCTTTTGCCGACGCGAAAAAAGCCTTCATGGACGTTGCGGCCGCCGTCGCCCGAGGGGAAATCCCCGAGAAGCACGTCCCGGAACGCTGCAAGCGATACCTCGAAAAATGCGAGCTCCAATCAAAGGCGCAGCAGGCCACCGTGCAGCGCGATCAAATCCGCCGCGAAAAGAACGCCATCGAGGCCGAAATCACCCGCCTACAGCAAAGGCAGGACAGAGTCGACGGACACTACACGGACCACGGCGGGGATTGCGTCGTCGTCAATTTCGGCAGCCTACGGAGCGAGGGGGCAGCCCTGGCCGCCCGAATCGACACGCTCCAGGACCTTGTTAAGCAGGCGGACAAGAAAATGAAGGCCCTCGAAAAGGAATCAGCCGACGCCGCGAGCAAAGCGGAAAAGCTCGCCGTCGGTTTGTGGGACTAGTCCGCGCCACCCTTAACGCGGAAGGCCCATTTACCGGAGCCGCCGTCCCGACCGCGCAACGGCACTTTTCTGGATTGACTACGCCTGCACAAATAACCACGCACCGCTCCCGGACCGCCCACGCGCCGGGGGATTTTCATGCCGCCCGCCAAGAATAGGACTTGTCCCGTTTTTCGCCCACGCACCGCTCCCGGACCGCCCACGCGCCGGGGGATTTTCATGCCGCCCGCCAAGAATAGGACTTGTCCCGTTTTTCGCGCCAGGGGAGGGGGACACATGGGGGACACATGCCCGAGCGCCAGGGGCGAAGCGACGAAAAAAACACGAATCGCGGACCTCTTGACTGATACGCAAACGGCGAAAAGTTCGAGATCCGAGGCATTCACCCCCACGAAAATGCCCCATTTTCCCCCGTTGTGTCCCCCCCTTGTGTCCCCCTAGAACATAGGCAAACAAGGCATAACATAGGGCAACAAACGCCCCCACTTGCCAGAAACGGGAACAGCAAAAACCCCAACAAATACGCCGTTTTTGGCCGTTTTATTGGGGTTTTAAGTGGTGGGCGATACAGAACTCGAATCTGTGACCTCTTGCATGTCAAGCAAGCGCTCTAACCAACTGAGCTAATCGCCCGGAAGTCGCGGTGGACTATGCCACAACCGCGCGGGTGTTCAATCCTTTTTTGCCCGCGGCCAATTGGTTTTTGCCTCGCGGGTGGCGGGGGAGTATGTTTCAATGAACGAATAGATGCGGGCGCGCTGTACAGGCTGGTTGGGTTGGAGCATCGGCTGGATGCTGATGGCGCTCACCGCACACGCCGGGGTGGAAACATTCGACAATACTGGTTTGGCAGGCTCGTGGGTGGCCAGCGGGTCGTTTACCGGCCAGGAAAACGTGGTCTGGACGTACGCGAATGCCCGTGGTACGCCAACAATCTATTCCAATAATCCATCCATCACGTTGCGTGGCGGTTCGGCGGCCACCAAGGGCTGGCTGCTTTCAGGGACGATCACCGGCGGCGTAGAGCAGCTCACGGCCACTTTCAAACAGGTGCTTTCGGCAAAAGCTGATTATGACGTATGGGTGAATGATCGTTTGATCACCAATTACACATCATCGGGGGGATCTGGCTCAGTGGAAACTGTCACCTTTCCGGTTCATGATCCCGTCAACCGGCTCCCGTTTACCAACGAATTCTTGCTGATGATTTCCAATCGGCTGGCCACTAGCGGACCATTGGCGATTGACGATTTGGAGTGGAAACCATTCGAGTTATTCGTGCGGCTGGACCGGGTGGGAACTAATTTGCTGTATGTGGGGGGCGAGTACGATACCCACGCGGAAGTGTTTTCGCTGGATCAGCCTTTGGCCGGGGAATGGATCATCGAACCGGATTTCGCCGGCACCATACTGGGGACGGAAACCAATCTTTTGACTCTGATCCCTGTTGTGGCGGATGCTGGGAAAACTTTCACTGTCACTTATCGGGTGACGGGCACCGAGGATCCTGATTTGACCGCGGAAACCGGTTGTTATCTCCGCGTGGAAGAAGCGCCGTCGGCAAGACGAATCAATTTCGAAGGCGTCAGTTTCAATTACAACACCAACGCCGGCGAGGAAGTCACACTCACCAACATGCCATGGCTGTTTTTCAATGTCCGCACCAGCGGTAGCACCGATAAACGGATTGGGGCCACGTCGGCGCGGTTTCGCCATTCGGCAGATAGCCTGCCCGCGCGCATGGAAAGCCTCGACACTTTTGATGGGGTCGGTGCGGTGATTTTACACGCGGCCTATTATGGGTCCAACCGTGTCGTCAAATTTGATGTGCAAAGCCGTGGCAAAGATGAAGAAAGCTGGACCACACACGGCTCTTTCAACGTGCAGGATTGCGAGGACATCACCAACTCCATTTTTGTAGTGGAAATCCAGCGGCTTGGGCCCACATATATCCGGCTGATCACCACGGGCAACTTTAATGAAATTGCCAACGTAGATGACATTTTCATCAGCGAATACGACAACCTGCCGCCGCGGGTGTCATGGAGCGGCAGCACCAATGTGCCGGTGGGGTGGACTTCGGTGGTGGATTTCACCCTGCACAACGCCGCGGGGGTTGTCCGGGAATGGGAATGGACGTTGGAACCGCCCAACCCCAACGCGGAATTTGCCGTGACGCCGGACGACCAATTACAGTTGGTGTTTGCCCCCACCGCCACCAATGAGTGGGGAAACTACACAGCCAGCGCCACGGCGCGTAGCGGCGGGGAACCGCTGGGCAGCACCAGCGTGGTGCTGCGCGTGGTGTCGCCGCCTTCATTCACGTTGGCACCGGTGGCGGCCAACATCGTGGTGCCCGATGTCGTGGATATCTGGGTGACCAATGTGGTGCTGCATGCTGCCGGCACCAACTGGACAACCGCCTGGCTTATCGAGCCGCCGTTTGTCAATACATCCTCGGTCAGCAACAAGAGCCGTTTCCGCATTGCGGCCGGAACTGTTTTGGCGGACGTGGGAACGCACCTGGTCAATGCCCTGCTCACCGACAAAGGGTCGGGGGTGACGGTCACCAATAGCGTGCTGTTGACGGTGACGGCAGGGGGTGGGGGGGATATCACCAACGAAATGTACTTCATCACGGCCTTTGATCCGCAGGGCCAGGTGACTGTAAGCGGCAAGGTCGGGCGGGTTTTTCAAGTTTTTGCGGCATCTAATCTGCCGGCAGGCCCGGCGCAAACCAACTGGGTATGGCAGGGAACCCCGATCACCAACACAGCGGACGGCGACGTAGTGCTGCCGTTGCCGGCGCCGGAAGGGAACATGCGCTTTTATGGGGTTATTATCCGGCCGGCGCCCTGAGCCGGCGTGCAAGCCAAGGCGGCGGGGGAGGGGCAAAATATGATTGGGTAGTCACGGCGGTTCTGGCATGGTTTCCGCACCTTACCCATGAGCGATTTGTTTGACCAAAACCCCAGCCCGCCCAAGGTGGATGCCGCATTGCGGCGACCGCTGGCCGTGCGGATGCGCCCGCGCGTGCTGGAAGACATCGTGGGGCAGGATCACATTCTGGGGCCGGGCAAGTTGCTGCGGCGCGCCATCGAGGCCGACCGGCTGACCAGCATCATCCTCTATGGCCCGCCCGGCTGCGGCAAGACCTCGCTGGCCGAGGTTATCGCGCGCGCGACGCAGCGGGTTTTTGACCGTTCCAGCGGCGTGCTTTCAAATGTGGCCGGGCTGCGGCAGGCGTTGGAGGCCGCACGGATGCGCCGCGTCAATTCCGGGCGCGAAACCATTTTGTTCATTGATGAAATCCACCGCTTCAACAAGGCGCAACAAGATGTGCTGTTGCCTTACGTGGAGGAGGGCGCCGTCACCTTGATCGGGGCGACCACCCACAATCCGTTTTTTTTCATCAACAGCCCGCTGACTTCGCGCAGCCAGATTTTCCAATTGGAGCCGTTGAGCGTGGCAGCGGTGACGGAACTGCTGCGGCGCGCGCTGAAGGCCCCCGACGGTTTGGGCCATCTGGCAATCGAGGCGGATGAGGCGGCGCTGGCGCACTTGGCGGCGGTGTGCGAGGGTGATGGCCGCCGCGCGCTGAATGCGCTGGAAATAGCGGCCTTGACCACCGCCCCGGCGGCTGATGGCGTGATCCATATTACCCGCGCGGTGACGGAAGAGAGCATCCAGAAAAAAGCCGTGGTGTACGACCACGACGAAGATGAGCACTACAACACGATTTCGGCATTCATCAAAAGCGTGCGCGGGTCGGACCCCAATGCGGCGCTGTATTGGCTGGCCAAGATGCTCTATGCCGGAGAAGACCCGCGATTCATCGCCCGCCGCCTTGTGATTCTGGCCAGCGAGGATATCGGCAATGCCGACCCTCGGGGGCTGAGCCTGGCGGTGGCCGCAATGCAGGCGGTGGACTTTGTGGGCATGCCGGAAGCGCGGATTACCCTGGCGCAAGTGACGACGTATCTGGCCACCGCGCCCAAGAGCAACGCGGCCTACATGGGCTTGGAGGCCGCATGGGCGGATGTGAAGGAAGGCCGCACGTTGCCGGTGCCGCGGCATTTGCGTAGCACGGGCTCCAAGCGCGCGGCCAAAGAGTTCGGGCATCAGGGCTATCAATATGCCCACGATTTTCCCGGTCATTTCGTGGATCAGGAATATGTGCCCACGGACAAGGTGTACTACGAGCCGACCACCGCCGGCTATGAAGACATGATCCGCAAGCGGTTGGAGCATTGGGCCGGCCTGCGGCAGGCCGCCCGGGAGGCCGCCCCTCCGGCCAAGCCCGCCGGCGAGGGGCGAGGATAATCTTGCCTTGGACTTGTTGGGCGTTATACAAATAACCATATTTTTGGGAAAAGGTTAAGGCTATGAGACAAATACGAGTCGGCTTCGCGATGGCGTCGGGTCTGCTGGCAGGTTTGCTGGTATATGCGGCAGTGGCGGCCACGCCGGATTCCTACACCAAGGTGGAAGCCGGATCGCTGGTGACCAGCCCGCAAAACTCATGGGCCCGCGCCATCCTGTTTGCCGATGAACTGGTGCAGGCGCCGGCCGGCCGCGCACAGCGGCTGGATCGCAAAAACTACCTGCCCATGCGCCTGAAAGTTGCCGGCACCGTGTGGGTGCCGGAAGCTCTGGCACCGAAGTTTCAAGCGCTGGTCGTGGGCAATACGTATTCATTTGCCGGCACGGTGGACCAGATTTCGCGGCGCTATTACATCATCGTGGACGCGTGCTACGTGCTGCAGACCGCCGCCGACATGACCCAGCGCTGGACGGATATGCTCAATCCGCCGACGCAAACCGAAGCGGAGCGGCAGGCCAGCATGTCCGAAGCCGCCATGCAGGGTCTGCTGATTGCCGCACAAAACAGCCTGATCAAAATGGCCGCGGCCAACAATGTCACCGTGGCGCAATTGATCGAGGCGCAGGTGGATGGCGGCCAGCGCATCGCCGAGCATATCGTGGCCGAAGCCCTGCAAGGTGAATTGCGCGCTCAAAATAAAACTGCTGAAGAGCTGATGATCGGCTCCGTGCTGGCGTTGCTGCAAAAGCAAGCGGTGCTGGATGAGTCGCAAAAGGCGACGGCGGAAAATGCCGCCCGCGCGGAAGCTGCGGCGATGGAAACTCCCAGCGTGGAAACGGAGCCGGCAGTCGAGGTCGCGGCAGTTGAAGTTCCGGCAGTTGAACCTCCAGCAATCGAAACTCCGGTTGAGGAAGTCGCCGCCGCGGCTGCGGCTCCGGAAGTCGCGAGCACGGATGTGGCAGATGTGGCCCCGCCGGGGGAACCGGTGGAAGTACCGGTTGAAGAGCCCGTGGTGCAGGCTCCGGAGGCGGTGGAGCCGGAAACTGTCGTGGCGGTTGAAGAACCACAAGCTGTCGAGCCTGTCTCTCCGGAAGAGGAAATTGCTGCTGTAGTGGAAACCGAGCCAGTTCTTGAAGCACAAAGCGAGATGCCGGTCGAGGAAACGCCCGTGGAAGCAGCCATCGTAGAGCCGACGGAGGAAGAACCCGCCAAGGTCGCGGCCAGCGAGGAAAAGCCGGGCAAGAAAGCGAAAAAGAAAAAGCAAAAGTCCCGCGAAAAAGCGCCTGTCGAAGTGACGCCGGAAGAACCGGCAGTCGAAGTTGTTGAGGCGGAACCCGCCGGCGTGGAACCGGCAGAAATGGTGGAAATCGAGATGCAGCCGGGGCCGACTGTGGAACAGGAAATGGCGGCGGCCGATGAGACCCCGCCACGCCCCTTGGCCTCCAATTACAATGGCGAACCGATTGCGCCACCGCCCAGCAGCATGCTGGTGGTGCCGTTGACTGGACAACCGGAAGTCGTGCCGATGGTCAGTATGCAGCCGACCAAGGCCGAG
>Ga0209719_1003551_pt1 | contig 14000 bp, 3 predicted proteins | sample AD_JPNAS2_MetaG_FD_184421 | JGI IMG/M metagenome (GOLD analysis project Ga0209719, IMG submission 184421) | Active sludge microbial communities of municipal wastewater-treating anaerobic digesters from Japan - AD_JPNAS2_MetaG (SPAdes) (version 2) | ecosystem: Engineered > Bioreactor > Anaerobic >...
CGTACACGTTCTTCCGTATGGTCAGAGACTAACTTCCACTAAAAGAAGGATTAAGACTAATGTCAAATCGCTCGTACACGTTCTTCCGTATGGTCAGAGACTAACTTCCACTAAAAGAAGGATTAAGACGATTTAACCGCGGGTGCTTGCGGTTTCTGATTTGAAACGTCAGAGACTAACTTCCACTAAAAGAAGGATTAAGACCCCTGCTCGCCCACCGGACTGGGCTTTTTGCGCTTGTCAGAGACTAACTTCCACTAAAAGAAGGATTAAGACCTCATCGCCTCTTTAATAGAGGAGTAGGCGTACTCCTGTCAGAGACTAACTTCCACTAAAAGAAGGATTAAGACCAACGCAAGGCGTATTAATGCTGCCGCAAACAGCGGTCAGAGACTAACTTCCACTAAAAGAAGGATTAAGACATAGGGGATTTCGAGACTTTCCCCTACCTTCATGTGTCAGAGACTAACTTCCACTAAAAGAAGGATTAAGACACAGCAGCGGGGATCGAAACAGAATTTTTCTATTTGTCAGAGACTAACTTCCACTAAAAGAAGGATTAAGACTCAAAGCAACATTCATCAATCTCCTTTAACGAAGGGTCAGAGACTAACTTCCACTAAAAGAAGGATTAAGACAAAGTCGCACAGGACAGGCAGCAATCTTTTTATGTAAGTCAGAGACTAACTTCCACTAAAAGAAGGATTAAGACTCCAATTCTGGCTGTCCAGGTAGAACCGTCTTCTAATAGTCAGAGACTAACTTCCACTAAAAGAAGGATTAAGACACGAATTAGAAGAAGCCGCAAAAGATGTAAGCGCAGAAATAGATCAGTTTATTGCCGATCCTGCTTTTATAGCCAATATTACTTCACGTCCCGATGCCGATAAGATATTGCGTTATGCCAATGCCAAAGCGCGCTATGACGGTCTTATACAGTCTTATTCGGACGATATAGACGGGCAGATTCAGGCTATGACCGATCACGTTAATTTGCGCACCGGTCAGGACGGCAACATTACGCTTATAGAGACCAACACGGGCAAGGAGGCTTTCCTTTTGTCCGAGGGTGTAGTGTTTGATGATGAGGGTTTTATAGATAAATCACAAGTCACAGACAAGCCGCTTATTATCATAGACGAGGAAGGCAACAAAAAGATGATCTCATATAGAGACATCAACAAAGTTATCGGCCAATCGAACGCGCAAGAACACATTGCTTACCAGGCAGAAGAAATCCGCAACACAGTAGCCGCACAGGTAGAGCAAGAAGCCAACACGCCAAGTCAGGACGAAGTACAAGAAGCTATAAACAATGTGCAGGTGGAGGATGTTGTACAGCTTAATATAAACAACAACCCTGTTACAGCTACCGTTCAGAGTGTAAATCCCAACACGGGCGAAATCGTTGTACAATTAGAAAAGCCGATACTTAACGAACAGGGCAAAGAGCAAAGAGTTGTCAGCTTCCCGGCCGATCAGTTTACCGCAGCACTTGTAAAGCAAGACAACACACAGCAAGCCACAGAGCCTATTCAGACAGAGGTCGCTCAACAGCAAGCCGCACCTGTCGCAGAAGTGCAAACACAGCCGGCAGCAGAGGCTCAGGCAAATGCGCCCAAGGTCGTACAAACAGAGCCGGCTCCTGTAAAAGAATACCCAAGAGACAAAGAGGGCTTTATTGACTACACACAAATAACCGAGCCGCAAGATTTTGCAGAGGCTTTGATGAGTGAGTTTAATCCTGAAGATGCAACTGCTATATTAGACGACTATATTGCCGAGACGCAAAAAGCTGTCAAGGCGGCTGAAAAGGAGAAAGACCCTATAAAGAGGCGCAGAAAGATAGCTGCCGAGCAAGCGAAAGCCGAAAGATATGCGCAGATTAAAGACATTATCAACAAAGCAAACGAGCAGGAACAGGCGGAAGTCACCACGCAGGAGGTTGTAGATCAGCCGGAAGTTGAGCAGGAGCAAGAAAAAGGGGCTGATGAAATACAACCTATCGGCGAAGGTGCATTTGGCAAGAAAAATATCGTCTCTGACAGTAGGACGGACATTGTAACAGAACCCACCGAAGCGGGTAAGCAGAATGACACAGCTACTCTGCAAAACGATATTTCCGACAGCGAAGAAACAACTAATTCCGAAAACAGCAATACTCAGGAGCAAAATATTCAGCCCACTAATCCGGCCAGCGGTGTAAACATTCTCGATGAAGCGGCAAAAGTTGTAGAGAGAGCCAAAAAGCAACCGCATACCTACAACATCGGAGACATTGTCAATATTAAGGGCGAACAATACGAAGTAACCGGCACAGGACACATCCTTGATACCGGCGAGGCTATTTATACTCTTGAAAAGGAGGGTAAAGTGGCTTATGAGGATATCACGGAAGGAGAGTTGAAGGAGTTGATAAATTCAGTTTCGAGTTCCGATCTCCGAGTATCGAGTTCGGAGACTGACCAAAACGGATTGAGTTTTGTAGAGGCTAAGAATGGCACTACTGTTTTCGGGGAAGTAAAACCCGAAAGCGGATTAACACCTGCGCCTATCAAATTAAGCGTAGGAAACAAATCTTACGGACTTGAGCATATAGAAGAAATACACGGCGAGCAGATACGGCAAGCCGGATTTAATGATGTGGTAGAGTTTGTAGAGTTTGTGGCTCAAAACTACGACCGCATTCAACAGGGTGTAAATGCAGAAAAGCAACCCAACAACACCTACCTTGTACAGATTACTGATAAGTACAACAATACGCTTTATATCGAATTATCTAATGACGGAAGTTATTGGAATGTAAACAGCGGCGGTGTGTTTAGGGGAAAGTACGGTGATAATCTTAAAACGGTATGGTCTGCATCCGAAGTGCAGAGTGGGAAATCGGTTTCCGACAATACTTTGCGGTCATCTACCCAAGCCGATAATCTCAATGACCCGAACGGAACTATATCCAATACCGATAGCAAAGATGCAACAGAATTTGGAGAAAATCAAGGGAAAGGGGAGAAATCTGGCAAGCAAGAACGCGAGAAGAATAATACAAATGCTAAAGACCGGGAAGATACCGGAAGTTTAGACATTTTTGCCGAAGCCGAGAAGGCGGTAAAGAATGCTGAAAAAAGCAAACTTCAACCCGAAAAATCCGCAGACGAATCCGCTAAAAAAGAAGTTACCGAAACTAAAAAAGATAAAAAGTTATCGGAAAATAAAGCTCAAAAAGCTGAAACACAGGATAATAAGCAAAACAAAAAATCTGAAAAATCAATAAAAAAAGAAACTTCGGGCGAAGAAAAAGCGGAAAAAGTTGACAAAAAAGAGGATTCCGAAAAGCAGCCCTGGGAGATGACACTCACAGACTGGAACAAAGAGGATGAAGTTATTGCCGGCAATCAATCCGAAATCGTTCCTCATGGTGGCTACGTGCGTAATGAAGAAACGAAAAAATGGGAATGGCAAAGGGGGCGTAATATAAACAGCGACAAGTTCCTTAGAAGGATTGACAGTAACAGGAATCCGATAAGCGAATGGTTTTATCTAAAAAGGACAGGCCGCAAGCTTTTAACAGAAGAACAACACAGGCGAGCTGTCCTGCAAGCCCTGTCCGAAGGCGAGCATGTGCCGGAAGAAGTGCTGAAAGAATATCCGGAGCTTAGCAAAACAAAAGAGAACGAAGGGAAGGACGCTCAGTTCCGCATTATTGGAGAAACAGGTGCAAGCCGCATGAAAAACGCCGAAATGCTGCTCGATGATTTGAGGGTGGCCAGAGAAATGGAAGCCGACTTTAACGAGAGACCCAAACGTTTGGAGAAATTGCGGAATAGTGAGCCTATAAAATCCACAGGCGAAGAATACAAAGGTAAATATGAATTAAATAGAAAATCTGCACAAGATTGGGCTTTATCTAATCTACGTACAAGCTATATCATATCAGATACAGGTGAAAAAGTAAGAATACACGAATTGTACAGCAACATAGATACCGGTGAACAAGATATAGAATTAAGCAAAAAAGGGGCAAAAAAAGTTGTAAGCCATAGTTTGTATAATGAAAATCATTTAAAGACTGTTGCATTGATACCTGCCCTTCTCGAAAACAGCATATTTATCTCTGAAGCTTCCGCAGATAAATCAGATGCCCATTATGAAAAATATAGATATTATGTAGTTGGTTTGACAATGGATGATATCGATTACACCGTTCGTATTACCATTGGAGTGAAAAACGGCAAATATTACTACGACCATTATCTGACCGATATAGAAAAAACAAAACTGATTGATTACGCGAATCAATCAGTTAAGGGTTTTACACCAACGGGGGACGCACCTATTCCGTCTTATACCGTGAGCAAAGATAGTAAACTGCTTTCAATTCTCCAAATAGACCCAGCAGAAACTGCAAAAACCATCCGTCTTGCCACCGGCTGGGAGCGAGGAGCAGACGGGAAATGGCGGTATGAGACGCCGGATGAAAAGTTTACGCCTGAATTTGTAGAAAGTCTCGAAAAATCGTCCGAAAGATATATAGATAAAAGAACGCAAGAAAGCTACGCAACCGTCGAAGATATATACGGTGAAAATTCTGAGTTGTTAAAAATATATCCAAGCCTTGCCGAGGCTCTTATTAAAATAAATATTCATCCAGACAATGATAATGGAGGATATTTTAAGAAAGGAACTAAGGGCGATAAGTATGCCCCTTTCAGGGTAGACGAAATAGGAGTGACAGCAACTTCAATAGAAAACGCTCAAGCTATTCTTATTCATGAAATACAACACGCCATCCAGGATATTGAGGGGTTTGCAACCGGAGGCAACCTGGAAGAGGCAAAAGAAAAATTAAGAATAGACCTTTATGAGTTCAGAGAAGAAAATCCGGAATACAACGAATTGTATTACGCAAAAGAAGATGCTAAACATTTAGTTGATAAAGCAAAGGCAGAAGAAGCGAGCGAAAAGGCTTTTAAATTATCGGTGAAGCTAAAGGAGAAAAACAGACAACTATGGGAAAAGTTTAACGAGCTATACGACAGACCAAAAAGCGATGCGTATAAGACCTATCTAAGATTTTCCGGCGAAGCAGAGGCCCGGAATGCCCAGGCAAGAAGTCACATGACACCCGAAGAAAGGCGAAATACCTTACTTGCCGAAACGGAAGATATTGCAAGAGATCAGCAGATCGTTTTCAGGGAAGTGTTAGGCCGTCAATTGTTTGCCGAACAGTCGGAATCCGACGAAGTCGCCCTCAAAGCCGTTGAAACGCTCTTTGAGCAGGCAGACATTCCTATTGAATACACAAGCGCAGAGGAAGCCCAGCGCAAGTTTGCAGAGGTTAAGGCAAGGGAGAGCGAGGCACAGATGAGGTTTGCCGATACTTCCAAAGAGTTTGACCGGATACAGAAAGAAGCTGTTGCCAACAAAGGGTTAGTTATGCCTGATCTGAATAGTGCGAGCGTAGAAGTGGTAAGTGTGCCGAAGCATGATTTTATAAAAAGTGAAAAAGGATTAATACACAACGCCAAAGAATGGGCGAAAAATAATCTTATTGGTACTCACGATGCAAAAGATTTCAAGTATGAAATAAGCAATAATGCTGTTAGTAAATTTTTATCTACATCCTCAATAAAGAAAAGCGCAAATTTAGGTGCTCATTTATCTGTTTTAAAATCGTTGCCACTTGTTATTAATAAAAGTATAGAGACAGAGGTGCATCCTGATTATATTAAAAAAGATGGAGTTCGTAGTGTAAAAAATGGATATAACGATAATTTATTAATACATCGTTTTTATGGAGCGGCTGAGATTGACGGAAAGATGTATAGGGTAAAAACCACAATAAATGAATACAAAGGCAAGCAGGAAAATCGTGCACATTCATACGAAGTAACAAAAATAGAGCTATTAGATGTTCCGATGGCAGGAGTAAAAGCTCACAGTCAACAAGTGGATGTTCTAAATAGCTCTACGGAGCTCAATAGTCCTAACTCCGCAAGCGGAGGTTTGAGTATTGAGACCACAAAGTTACTGCAAGGAGTTGAGAAATCCTACGACAAAGGGAAATATTTGTTGGATGAGAGTAAAAATGCTCCACAATTTCACACCGGATGGCACGGTTCGCCACATTCGTTTAAAAGATTCTCATTTGAACACATAGGTACTGGCGAAGGAGCTCAAGCTTACGGATGGGGTGCATATATTTCTGACTTAAAGGATATTGCAATGACTTACACTAAATCATCAGGTTTAACGAGGTCACAAAGAAAGCTAATAAACAGAGCTATTACTATCGCGAACAGATATTCAAAAAATAAAACCATTGCAGACAAAATAAACAACGAACTATCTTACACATTATCGGATGATAAATTTGATGCTGGAATTTATGCTTCTTATGATGGTCTTTGGTATAATGTCTTTTTGGTTGATAAAAAAAGTGGAGGAATAATAAAAACTTTTTCAATTGATGATTTATCTTTTGGGGGAAAGTATGACATAAATAAAAAAAGCAACCTCTACAAAGTCAAAATTCACGGCGATAAGACGATTGATGAGTTGAATTTTATGCGGTGGGATAAGCCTGTTAGCGATGTACACAAGGCAGCTTTTTTCGAGCAAGCAAGACAAGAAAAAGTGCCGTTAGAACAAGATATTTGGAGTGGCAAGTCGGATGTGTTTGAAAGCGGCAATATGTTTTATGATCATCTTGCTTATAAGGTATTTAATAGCCCCAAAGAAGCGTCGCTATTCCTTTTAAGAGCCGGCATAGACGGAATACAATACCCTACCGAATACATGAGCAGGGGCGAACACGAAGAAAGTTTTAACTATGTAGTGTTTGATGAAAACGCTCTCGAAATAGAACAGCACACCCAATTCTTCACCCGCTCCGAACACACAGAAAAAGGAAAAGGCGGTGCGCCGATAGTCTATGGCTGGACTGAAAACGGCAAGGTCTATCTGGTAAAAGAAAACCTAAACCCCGAAACGCCCATACACGAATACAGCCATATTTGGGACATTGCCCTGCAAGAAAACAATCCCGAACTTTGGAAACACGGCGTAGAACTGTTGAAGCAAACCAAGCTTTGGGACGAGGTTAAGAACGATCCCAACTATTCGCACCTGAAAACCGATGATCAGATAGCAAGCGAAGTAAAAGCCAGACTTACCGGCAAAAAAGGCGCAGAGGTCTTTACCCAAATGCAGCAAGAGGCCAACAATACAGGCGATGTTATGCTTGTGGCCAAAGTAACTAAGCTTATCAACGACATTAAAAAGTGGCTGGCCGATACATGGTATTGGGTCAAAGACACCATGACAAACTGGAGCAAAGAGGATATTCAAAGGGTAACGCTTGACGACTTTGTGAATATGACACTGGCTGATATGGCAAAAGGGAAGAAGCTGGAAGCCGGCAAGCAAAAAGCCGAGGCAGGCCTCAACGAAGGTGCAATATTTACAGTGGCAAGAGAAGCATTGGAAAGGGCCAATAAAAAGACAAAGAAAGATGTCGGAAAAGAAAATATTACTAACTTTGCAAACAAGGAACGAAGATATGGAAAAGGAAACCAAACCGGAATGGATCACGTACGAGCAATGGGAAGCAGTTCCATCAATAGGCTGGTGGGAGAACAACAAAAAAGGAGCGGAACATATCGCACAATCCAAGCCGCTAACGAAGCAGGAAGTGTCAGCCCAATTCTCACGGTTGAGGAACGAGAAGAATTGGAATCAAGGGGAATAAACCCCTATTGGGAAAGACCCAAATTTCTATCTATACTAAAATCGGAAGCTCAAAAGAATGGTGTTTGGCTTGAAAGAGATTATCTTGCAGACAAAACGCTTGAACATGACCAAAAAGAATTAGGAACGTCTGAAAACGATGTTTATGTATCTGCGGATAACAAAACGGTCACAAAATTAAACAACCTATCTTATGTAAAAGGAAGCGATGCAAAGCACAATCTGTTTGCGTTAATTGACAGATTGGATGCCCATAATACATTGTTTCCAAGTGTGGCCTACACAATCAGGGGATTCATGGATAATAAAAACGGATCGCCCTCTATTGTGTTAGAGCAACCTTTTGTTTCAGGTGTAGAAAGAAATGCCACTCAGGAAGAAATCAACGAATACCTCACTTCAAAAGGATTTAAACTGTCCGGAATAAGGAGTTGGAGCAACAATCATGAGGTTTGGAGCAATGGAGAATATGAACTGTTCGATGCAAGACCGGCGAATGTTTTAAAAGGCAAAAATGGGGAGTTGTATTTTATAGACACCATTCCGCATAAAGTAGGCTTTGACACAGAAAATACAGCAAGCGATATTCAATTCCACGTCTCCGGCAACACAAAGGCCAACGAGCCGTACAGCGCAGCACGAGCCTATGAACATGTAGTACGAAGGAGTAAAAAAACCCTTTTCAACCTCAGACTGACAGACCCGAACGTAGGCTATTGGCTTAAAGAAGGATTCCAAGACAGTATGTTGAGTCTAAAGATAGCTCAGGAAGCCATCGCAAAGGAAACCGGATCCCCATACAGGACTTCGAAAACGCTCCATAAGATGTATGAGGGCGGTTTGCTTACAAGGGATATATTCCATCAATTGATCTATATGGAAAGAAGGCGGAACAACTCTTTTTGCGCGTAATGTGGGGGTATTATCACATAAAACCCTTTGTAAATGGAAACAATTCCGTTTATTTCTAACTTTTTAGTTTCCGACCATAATTGACCCCGGCTGGAGAACCGAAAAATAAGTTCAAGCCAAAAAATGGTGCAGGTACAACTCCCCACTTTAAGGATTATACTTCTTCCTATAATCCTTCGGGCTCATTTCTGTTTCTTTTTTGAATGCTTTTGAGAAATGGAATTGGTCAAAATACCCGAGTTTGTAGGCTATCTCTTTGATCTTTAAGTCGGAAAATTGGAGGTAGGAACAAGCTTTCTGAATTTTTAGCTGGTTGTAGTAATCGTAGGGGGGAAAATTTGTTTTCTGGGTAAAGTAGTTGCTGAAATGAGAACTTGAGTAACCGACTGAATGGGCGATATCGTCCAATGTAATCTTATTCTCGAGGTTATCTTTCATATATAAAATGCTTTTCTGAATAACGTCGAGTTCTTTCGGTTTTTTTACTTCTCTGTATTGGACCACATATTTGAATGAAGCCAAAAAATACATCAAACAAAAGGTGGTATATTCCAGGTTTTCAACACTATAACCCATCTCTAGGTTTTGATAAATCTCTTCAAATAATAGTATCCTGTCCAGATTTCTACTGTCGAAAGAAACGGGAGTATCGATTATTTTATTGAATATCTGTGAGAACATAGAAGTTTTCGATCCCTTAAAATGCATCCAATATATGCTCCAGGGGGTTTTATCGTCGGCTCCGTAAGCATGAGGTTGATTAGGGGGTAAAATAAATGTCATTTCGCGCGTAAGTCTATGAACTTCATCATTAAATTCGATCCAACCACTGCCCTTTTCGCAAAAAATAAGAATGTATTGATTGGTACCTTTTTCGCGTTTTCTATAATGGTATTTCGCAAAAGGATAATAACCAATATGGGTAACATACAATTGCTCCGTGATTGGATTTTTAGCCAACAAATCTCTAATGTTATAGGGTAATATAATGGCCCTTTCGCCCTTAAAACCTTCTCCTATTCTTTTGCTCATGGTATATAATATGATATGTAAAACAATTGAATTACTGTAAAAGACGACAGAATTCAGCATTCGATGTTTTTTACATTTTTAGTTGCAAATATATTGTTTATTGGCTTAAAACAAATAAAAATATAGTTCTTTTTTACATATTTTGCATAGTAGTGTACATTTTTTTATTCATTACAATCCTGTTACTTTGAGGTAACAAAATTAATTCTGGAGAACATAACACTATTGCCTTATGAAGAACACGGGTACTTCGAGCATTAATACTGCTTATTTACTTTTAATGTCCCTGACCGCCGCACTGGGTGGTTTCCTGTTTGGATATGATTGGGTTGTCATAGGGGGTGCAAAACCTTTTTATGAAGCTTATTTCAATATCGGTCACTTACCCTCTCTGCAGGGATGGGTAATGGGTAGCGCCATCTTAGGTTGCCTGATTGGTGTTACAATTGCCGGTAGTCTTGCAGATAAGCATGGTAGAAAGCCCCTGATGATGATTGCCGCAATGATTTTTATTGCAGCATCCATCGGTGCCGGCTTTTCTCATAATATCGCTACCCTCATTGCCTATAGGATTTTCGGGGGTATTGCCATCGGAATTGCATCAACCGTTTCTCCTATGTACATCTCTGAAATTTCTCCGGCAGCCGTTAGAGGAAAATTCGTTTCCATAAACCAATTAACTACGGTTTTAGGCATCCTGTCTGCACAGATAGTCAATTGGTTAATTGCAAAACCTATTATTTCTACAGAAAATTTTCTTATGTCCTGGAACGTACAAACAGGATGGAGGTGGATGTTTTGGGTGTGCGCGGTTCCCGCATTATTATACTTTATAATGGTGTTTTTCATACCCGAAAGTCCCAGGTGGATGACGATTAATAACAAGTCGGAAAAGGCTTTTAAAGTTTTCAGCAAATTGGGAGGTAAGCAATATGCCGAAGTTCAAGTGAATGAAGTCTTGTCCACAAAAGGTGAAAGCAGTAAGGATAACACCAGTCTTAAATCACTTTTCCAAGGTAAGATGAAAAAAATCATCATCATCGGAATAGTGATAGCAGTACTCCAACAATGGTGCGGAATCAACGTGATTTTCAATTACGCACAAGAAATATTTTCGTCTGCGGGATACCATGTATCGGATATGCTCTTCAATATCGTCATCACAGGTGTTGTCAATGTCATTTTTACTTTTGTTGGAATGTACACGGTCGACAAACTGGGAAGAAAGTCTCTCATGCTGTTGGGTACTGTCGGACTGACGAGTATTTATGCCATTTTGGGAGCCGGATATTACTTTAAAGTTACCGGAATACCTATGTTGATTTTGGTTGTTTTGGCAATAGCCTGTTACGCTATGACATTGGCTCCCATCACCTGGGTGGTAATTTCCGAATTGTTCCCCAATAGGGTCAGAGCAAAAGCCATGTCAGTATCAACCTTTGCCCTTTGGACTGCCTGCTTTATCCTTACTTTCACGTTTCCACTACTGAACAAAGGACTTGGAGCTTACGGAACCTTCTGGTTGTACGGACTGATCTGTCTTTCGGGTTTCTTTTTCTTGAGAAAAAACTTGCCCGAAACCAAAGGAAAGAGCCTGGAGGAAATTGAAAAAGAGATTGTTGGATAAAGTAAGTAACTTGTTGAGATTGTAAATCGCATTATTAACTACATACATTTTTATTATGCAAGAAATAACGAAGTATTTAATCAAACCTACGGTAGATAAATTGGGGGAAGTGAAAGCTTGGGAAGAAACTATTATGCTTCCTACCTATGAAACAGGAGAAAACGAAAAAAATCCTATGTTTCTTGAAAAAAGAGTTTATCAAGGCAGTTCCGGCGTTGTGTACCCCTATCCGGTGATTGAAAAAATAAAAGACGAAAAAATTGAAAAACCCTATAGAGCCGTATTTCTTGAAAATTATTATTTGAAAATAATGATTCTTCCTGAGTTAGGCGGAAGATTGCAAATGGGATACGATAAAATTAAAAAACGTCACTTTGTCTATTACAATCAGGTCATTAAGCCGGCATTGGTGGGGCTTACCGGACCGTGGATTTCCGGAGGGATTGAGTTCAACTGGCCGCAACACCATCGCCCGAGTACCTTTCTGCCCACAGAAAGTTTGATCGAAGAAAATGAAGACGGCAGTGTAACCGTTTGGTGCAGCGAGGTTGAAAGAATGTTCCGAACCAAGGGCATGCAAGGGTTTACGCTGTATCCCGACAAGGCTTATGTGGAAATTAAGGTAAAAGTCTATAACAGGACCAACTTTCCGCAAACTTTCCTCTGGTGGGCAAATCCGGCAGTGGTTGTGCACGATTATTATAAGTCGGTTTTCCCGCCCGATATTCACGCGGTTTTCGATCACGGCAAACGTGAAGTTTCTACATTCCCGATTGCTACCGGAACGTATTACAAGCACGATTATTCGGCAGGAGTCGATATTTCAAAGTATAAAAATGTTCCTGTCCCCACTTCCTATATGGCAGTTTTATCTAAATTTGATTTTGTCGGAGGTTATGAAGACGATGTACAAGCCGGGTTATTACACGTAGCCAATCATCACGTATCACCCGGGAAAAAACAATGGACCTGGGGTTGCGGCGACTTTGGGCAGGCTTGGGACAGAAACCTTACGGATGAGGATGGTCCTTATATAGAACTGATGACCGGGGTTTATACCGATAACCAACCGGACTTCAGCTGGTTGCACCCATTTGAGGAGAAATCGTGGTCGCAATACTTTATGCCCTATTCCGATGTAGAATACGTTAAAAACGCAACGAAAGATGTACTGGCAAATATTTATGTTGAAGAAGGAATAGGTAATATCATCGTTTATACGACTTCAAAATTTGAAGGCGTTCGTATCCTGATCCAAGACAAATCCGGGAACACTGTTTTTGATAAAACGGTAGATATTTCACCTGAAAATACAGCTAAGTATCAGTTTAATTACACCGGTAAGGAATACCTGGTTTTAAACATTTTCGACAAGAACGGAAAACTTCTTCTCGAATACAGCACAAAAAAATTGCCGGAGAAAGAAACGCCCGAACCAGCCAAAGCTGTATTGAAAATCGATGAGATTAAGACAAACGAAGGCTTGTATTTATCGGGGCTTCATTTAGAGCAATACAGGCACGCAACCTATAGTCCGGTTGATTATTACAAAGAAGCGTTGAGAAGAGATGAGCGCGATGTCAGATGCAACAATGCTTTGGGATTGTATTACTTGCGAAGAGGCCAATTCAAAATGTCTCAACCCTATTTCGAAAAGGCTGTAAAGAGTATTACAAGGCATAATCCTAACCCATACAATGGAGAACCTTACTACAACTTAGGCTTTTCCTTGAAATATCAGGGTAAATTTGATGAAGCCTACGATGCGTTTTACAAATCGGCCTGGAACAGTGAATGGCAAGACGCAGCCTATTTTGCCATAGCCCAGATTGACTGTAAAAGAGGAGACTTTAAACTTGCACTGGAGCATGTGGACAAGGCTTTAATCAAAAACTGGCATAACCACAAAGCCCGTCAGCTAAAAGCATCCATCCTGCGCAAGCTTGGTAAAAAAGAGTTGGCATTAAAGCTTATTGAAGATTCTTTGGAAATAGATATGTTCAACATCGGTGTTATTTTTGAAAAATATCTGATAACCAAAGATCCAAAGGTATTGGATGAGATAAAATCCTTGCTCCAATCAAAGGTTCATACTTATATTGAATATGCCATTGACTTCATGGGTGCAGGGATGTATGATGAAGCTTTGACCTTGTTAGACATCATCAAAGACAGCTCATATCCCATGGTGCACTACTTCATGGGATACCTTCACTTCTTGAAGAACGAAACAAAAACAGCAAAGACATGCTATGAAAAGGCTGAAAAAATGTCTCCTGACTTTTGTTTCCCTAATAAGTTGGAGGAAGTTTTAGTGCTTGAAAATGCGATTTCAATCAATCCTAACTCGGCTAAGGCTTACTACTACTTAGGAAACTTCTGGTACGGACATCGTCAGTATGCAGACGCTGTGACATGCTGGGAGCAGTCGGTAAAATTAGATAACGCTTACCCAACAGCTTTAAGAAACTTAGCTCTGGCTTATTATAACAAGCTGAACAAAAAAGAAGAGGCCAAAGAACTTCTTGAAGCAGCGTTTAAGTTGGATAAAACAGATTCGAGAATCTTTATGGAGTTGGATCAGTTGTACAAAAAACTGAATGTACCACTTTCACAAAGACTTTCGATTTACGATAAGTATAAAAATCTTGTTGAAGACAGAGATGACCTTTGTGTAGAG
>Ga0209719_1003555_pt1 | contig 13988 bp, 18 predicted proteins | sample AD_JPNAS2_MetaG_FD_184421 | JGI IMG/M metagenome (GOLD analysis project Ga0209719, IMG submission 184421) | Active sludge microbial communities of municipal wastewater-treating anaerobic digesters from Japan - AD_JPNAS2_MetaG (SPAdes) (version 2) | ecosystem: Engineered > Bioreactor > Anaerobic...
TCGGGTCGTTTGCCCGGGGTGAAGAGCGCGAAGAGAGCGATATCGATATCCTCATCGAGTTCGAGGAAGGGGGCCGTTCCTTTGACACCTACATGGACCTCAAGTTCTTCCTCGAAGACCTCTTCGGAAGGAGAGTCGACCTCGTCGACCGCGATACCGTAAAGCCGGCTCTCGCACCGCATATCCTCCGGAGTGTTCGGTATGTCCCAAACGCCCCCCACCCAACTTCTTCAGTGCCAGGGGATAGATCGCCCCGGCAAACCTTTTCCAGACAGAGATATGTGGATTGAAGCACCAGAGGATCCTGTACTGCAGAGGTGAAACAGCTATGAACCAGGTAAAAGAGGAGATCATCAGCGAGCTTGAAGACCTCCCGCCCCGGACCTATGGCGAAGTGCTCGATTTCATCCGGTTCCTCAAGTTCCGGCGCCGGAAGGCTGTCCCGGACACCGCCCTTGCAAGCGAACCCGGGCTCCGGAAAGATTGGCTCCGGCCTGAAGAGGATGAGGCGTGGAACGACCTGTAAAGGGCGATGTCGTCGTTGTACCGTTCCCTTTCTCGGACCTGTCGACGGTGAAACGGCGGCCCGCCCTCGTTATTGCAACTCCTGATGGGGGCGATGCTATTCTCTGTCAGATCACGAGCCGGCAGGTCCGGGATCGCTACGCCGTCGGTATCACCGACATGGATTTTTCGGAGGGAACACTCCAGAAACCCGGCAATGTCCGGCAAAACCGACTCTTTTCCGCCAGTGACAACCTGATTCTCTACCGGGCCGGCCATCTCAATGACCAGACCGTCACGTCGGTCGTCAATCGGATCATCGAGATCCTGCAGGCGACGTAACCTCCTGTTCCGTCTTTCTACCGGGGGTCTCCCGCCGGAAGAGCGCTCGCGGATGGGGGCCGACCGGAGCGTGTACGCGCTCTACGGGCTTTCGGAGAAGAGGATCGCGGTCGTGGAGGGGGGCAACGCATGAGAGACCCCGTCCTTACCAAGGACGCGCTCGACAACCACGTCGTAGGGAAGGGATTCTGTTCCGAAACTGCAGATATATTCTTGAGGCTATCAGATCCCCGCACACAGGAGCGAAGAACCTTTAACTTTCCCGACAGGAATAATGTTCCATGGAGTGGGGGCAATGCCGATGGAAATCAACGGAAGACTGATCGATGACATGACAATCCGGTTCGACCGACCCCTGAAACCCGGGGAAGAGAGAGTGGTGGTCAGGTTGAGGGAACACCCTGGAAAAAGGATAAAACTCTATGCTCCCGAGGAATACATCCTGAAGTTAGCTGAGAATGATCTTGAAGAGTTGTAGTGATGGGTATCCGTATCTGGAAGATTCCGGAGAGACCCCCTTCACCCTCAAAAGACTGATACGGGGTGAGCGTCATACTAACCAGTATAGATACTGGCGGGCAGAATGGCAGGATGCACATTAACCAGGACGGCACGGGAGACTATCGTCGCGATACTCACCAGAAACGATGCCGAGTGGATCGCAATCTTCGGCTCCTATGCGCGGAGATCCGCCGACCCGACGAGTGATATCGATATCCTGGTCAGGTTCTCCCGCAAAAAAAGCCTCTTTCAGCTCGTCCGGATCGAGGACGAACTTGCCCGGGCTTTGTGCATGAAGGTGGACCTCGTCACCGAGAACGCCGTGAGCCCCTACCTTGCCGATGCAATCTACCGTGATGCCGTGATGATCTATGATGCCGGAGGACCCCGCTTATCTCCACCACATCCTTGATGCCATACTGAGCATCGAGGAGTTTTCCGAAGGCATCGAATCGGCGGAGGATCTCCGGAACCGCCGGCTGGAGCGCGCCGGGATCGAGCGCATGCTGACCATCATCGGCGAGGCGGCAAAGATGGTATCGTTGGAGTTACGCGCCGAGCACCCGGAGATCCCCTGGAGAGAGGCTGCGGGGATGCGGGACAGGATCGTCCATCATTACTTTGGCGTGGATTACGAAGCGGTGTTTCTGACTTTGCGCGATGATCTTCCAGTCCTCAAGCGGGAAATCCAGTTGGTTCTTAACGAAACCGACCGTTAGTTACGCCGTTTTGCACCCCGCTGGCGTCGCCCGCCACGACCGACCGGGAGATCAACCGGATCGTGTATGAGTTGTACGGGCTCGCGGAGGGGCTCGCGGTCGTGGGTGGGCCGGCATTCCAGGCCGCCCGAACCCGCTGGCAGTCTTTATCCCGCAACGGGGGATTCCTCCCCCGGGGCGCACCCTCAGCCGGAAACCGTCCCGGCCATATCCCGGAGGCGCTGCAGAATCCGGTCTTTGTTCCCCGGCAGGTTTGAGAACTGTTTATCGCAGACATCGCTGAACTTCGCGAGGGCCTTACGGTTGACCTCTTCCTGGTCTTCGAATATGCCGACCGAGACGAAGGGCCGCCCCCACTTCTCGAACTGCAGTATGTTTATCGTCGCGTCACGGGCCCGGTCGTCGTTCGTGAGAGCAAAGATGTAGATCGGCTTCTGCATGCCGTTGATCCTGCAGTCAACGGAGTATTTCCCTTCCGGGTCGTGCTCGGGGTCATGCCAGTCAAATACTCTACGCTCCTCCGGGACAGCCTCCTCGATGAGGCCACGGAGATCCTCCAGAAACGTGGAGTAAACACGCGATCTCGACAAATACGTAAGATCCGATATCCGGATCAGCGCCTGAATGAAACTCCAGAGGGCATCCCCGAACCGGTCGTCCGTGATGCGAATAGCGAGCTCACCCCGATTGTTCTCCAGTCCGAACCGGGACAGCGCGCTCGCGATCGCTTTCTGGTGAGTTCCCCGCTCGAACCCCTTTGCATCGATCGAGTAAGTCAGGTGCATGAGGGTATGCCCCTCATCCGTCAGCGTCCAGACGCCGTCCTCACTCCAACCCGCGGTCAGGTAGCGCTCTGTTGCAATATGGGTGTGGAAATCATAAAACTTCTCCTGTTCAAGTTTGTTCGTATGTTCGTGACTTTTCCCATTGGTTCACACATGTTATCGAGCCTCGTCTCCTCCCCCTGATAGAGCAGTACATTGAGCAACCCGTCTGAGGATGTAGCATTATGGGTGGAATGAGCATCCTCCGGAGTGTTCGCTCTGTCCCGGGAGTAACTCCACATACGGAGAAGAACCCCGGGGGATGACCGGTGCCCGGCCCCGCGATTGTATCGACGATCTCCAGACGCAAAGATTGATAGGACATCCCATCGATCACCTGTATACCACCAGTGAGGATGCTTATGACCGGTATCGAAGCAGACGTCAGGGAGATCAAGGAGAGCATCAGGGAGCTCACCGAGAAGATCGATCTCCTCCTTGATGAGCGTGAGAGCATGGCGATGATGAAACTCTCCGAACAGTCACTCTCGGCCTTCCTCTCCGATGAACCCGACCTCTATACCATCAGAGATGCCAGGATCGTGTATTGATGAAAGGAACGGTTGTTCTGGTACCATTCCCTGATCCTCGATCTCACCGCAACCAAACTCCGCCCTGCACTTGTCCCCTATGAGGGCGACCGTGACATTATTCTTGCCTTCATCTCGTCAAAGACCCATGCCGGAGCGGAGTCGGCAGGGGTTATGGTGACGACTTCCCACGCAGGTTTTTGGAAAAGCGGTCTCAAAGTCGATTCGGTTATCCAGCTCGACAAGATTGCAACGGTCTTAAAAGACCTGATGGTCGGCGAACTTGGAGAACTTGACGGTGATCTTCGGGCCGAGGTCAATGCAAAAATCGCCACCTTGTTCCGGCTCTGAGTGAAGAAAGATCCTTTCGGTCCGGTCTGTGCCGGCTACAGGTATCAGGGGTTCACGCGCATCAGTTTTTGCAGTTTCTGATTCACCTCCCGTATCGGGATTAATCCTTTCGATGCGATGTTAAAGATCAGGGATTCGGCCGGGAGGACCTTCAGATCGCGGAATGTCTCTTCAAGCCAGGACAGATCGTTCATATGTCTGACTGCAGCGATGTTATCGATGACAACATACTCCGTTGTCACCATATACACCATTATGTTTATCACCGCCTCGCCCAATGCGGGTTTAAGCCCGGGCAACCCTGGACACCTCAAACGTCGTGATAATCAGCCTTTTCCCGTCTTCCAGCAGGAAATCAGTGCGTCCGGTGACGAGTGTACGAGCCTCACGCCGGAAGTCCGGGGCTATTCCCGGGTACAACTCCGTGGCCTCCTTGAGGTTGACCACCGCTCCGCAGATGGACAGTTACCTGCTCAACAGTGAGCCGTGAGGGGACCGGCACAACCCTCCGGTCGGCAACCCCGGGGGAAAAACGTTATCCAGATGGGCGGATAACAGGAGTATGATACAGCATGCTTACGGCTGACGGCATCCTCGGTGCGCTTGCGGAACACCGCGAACGGATCAGGAGCCTTGGCGTCAGACGGATCGGGATCTTCGGGTCGTTTGCCCGGGGTGAAGAGCGCGAAGAGAGCGATATCGATATCCTCATCGAGTTCGAGGAGGGAGGCCGTTCCTTTGACACCTACATGGACCTCAAGTTCTTCCTCGAAGATCTCTTCGGGAGGAGAGTCGACCTCGTCGACCGCGACGCCATAAAGCCGGCTCTCGCACCGCATATCCTCCGGAGTGTTCGGTATGTCCCGGGAGTATAACCTCTATCTCCGTGATATCCTTGAGGCTATCGGGAGAATCGAGCGGTATACCCGGGGAATGGACTACGAGGAGTTTCTGGCGGATGAACTGGTGCAGGACGGCGTGATCCGGAACCTCATGGTCATCGGTGAAGCCGTGAAACTCATCCCCGAACCGCTGAAATGCGAATACGCCGATATTTCGTGGAGAAAGATTGCAGGAATGCGAGACATCCTCATTCACGCATACTTCGGGATCCATAACGAGATAATATGGGACGCTGTTCGGAACAAGATCCCGGAACTCCAGGTTGCAGTCAGGCAGATGGTTGATGACGAGGCCGCCTGATTACCCTCTGCCGCGGTCCGGTGCCCGAAAACGGCTTGCCCCGCCAACCCCGCCCGCGACCGGCCCGTCACCTTCGCCGACCCCCTCCTCGCGATGAACAAAGCGCTCGCCGGGGATCTCCCGCCGGCAGAGCGCTCGCGCCTGGAGGCGGCCGGCCGGGAGATCGGCTGGATCGTGTACACGCTCTACACTCTCCCGGCGGAGGAGATCGCGGTCGTGGATGGGCCGGCGTTTTGGGCCGCTCGAATCCGCTGGCGGTTTTTAGCGTGCAACGAGGGATGGGCAGCAGAAAATTATAGATGCACTGCGATGGGATCGTAACACCCCTCCAGGACATAGTTAGACGAACCCTACGCCTTAAGTTTGAAGGGATCGTTAATGGGCTCGCCTGTATCCGCAACGGTTATCTAAAAACAAATACCCTGCCTCTGATATCTGATATCTCTTCATATATCCTTTTTCGAATTGGCTCACGAGCATCGCCACCTGCACTGGTGTCACCGGCAGCCTCACTGTGCACAATGCCGGCTCAATAAGCGCACTCCTCTCGCGCCAATGTTGCTTCATACTGACGCTCAGAGAATACTGCGACTTTTAAACCCCGATACAGGTAATCCCCCTGCTCCGGGGAAAACTTCAGGATTGCATAATTGCCGGCCTGAGCACCTGATCGAATGGATTATATAAAGCCAGATGTAATGTCCCGGATAGATCCATGGACCGATTGATCAGAACCATCGTGCTCGAGCACAAAAACAAGCGCATCCATCTCACCGATATAGAGAGCGCTCTTAAAGAGCGCGGAATCAACCTCTTCGCCGACCCATCGAAGCAGCACAAATTCATCGAAGCGGTCGACACCTTCATCGCACGCGGCATCCTGGAGCCCCTGAAAAGCGCACGACCGCTCCAGCAGTATGGCCGGCTCCCCGATAAATATACCATCCACCGGGACGTGATCGCCGGTGCCGGCGCTTCCCTCTCGCCGGAGCACCGGAACGAACTCTTCTCCCTCTCCCCGCCGATCGGCATCGACTACTATGCAACCCATGGCGACCGCTATCGCAGAGATCGCGACCATATCCTGAGGATCAACGACCTCATTCTTCGGCGCGAGGAGTGCGCGGTTCTGACCGTCAACGAACGCTCGTACGAACTCTTCGGCGACGAGAAAGCGATCGCTGCACCTGCCGACGCATCGGTCGACGGCGCTCAGATCCTCAAGAATCTGCGCCTCACCCTCGAGGACATCCGGGCCAGGCAGGTCTTTGAACCGTTCTTCTGGATCGAGAAGGGTTTCTCGGACCTGCAGGGGAAGGCGGAGCGAACCGTCCTGATCGTCGAGAACAAGGACACCTTCTGGACGTTGCAGCAGGCAATGACGGACGGCGTGCTCGCCGGCATTCACCTGGTCATCTACGGGGAGGGGAATGCAATCCTGAAGAAGTTTGAGTACATCGAGGCGGTCGGCGGTGTGCCGAATGACCGCTACCGCTACTTCGGCGATATCGACAGCGAAGGGATCTCCATCTACAACCGGCTCCGTGCACGCTACCCGGAGTACGACATCCGGCCGGCTACCCCCCTCTACACCATCATCCTGCAGAAGGCCGGCCCCACAGGAGCACGTCCCCTGCGGCGACCGCAGCGGGCCGGCCTCCTCCCCCCTTTCATCGACTTCTTCGATGCAAAGACCAAAGATGCGATCCGGCAGATCGTCACAGCAGAGTGCTACCTCCCGCAGGAGGTTCTCAACGCCGCCGATCTATTGAGGCTTGCAGATGACGGACTCACTTCGGCGTTTTAAAGAGATCAACGAGCGGATGGAGCACCTTAAATGCTTCTATCCATTTTTTAAAGCCTATACATCTCGCCCCGTGAAGAAGCAGGATTACGATGCCCCCTACCTCGCTCTGGACGTGCTGACCCTGCTCATCGAGAAGGGCCGGCTCCGGAACCGTGTTCTCAAGTCCGATGAGATCCGGGCGCACATCGAAGAGACGATGAAAGCGATTCATCCCGACCGCGAGTTCGACTGCCGAGAAGTGACGCGGATCGTGCTCGATTTCCTTGAAACAAATACCGATGGAGAGCTCTACTGCTTCCAGTACCAGGATCCGGTCAGGAGAAGACCCGTGAACCACTACGTTCACCTGGTCGAGTATGATGTGAGCGAGGACGGCTACCGGATCACCGATGAAGGACTCGAGTTCATGATCAGCATCAAGGAGCTCCCCGAAGAGTCCAGGATCACGGTTGCTCTCATTCTCTTTAAGAAACAGATCGAGAGCGGCTCGTTTAGAAACGCTCTGGAGACGGTGCGAAACCTCAACCTCGAAGTGCTCCGTAAGAAAGGAAAAAAGCAGGCGCTGCTCGACAGGATGAGGTATGGCGACCCCGATGTGGCCGAAGGTTTCGTCGCCTATACGCAGGAGGTGATCTCTCAACTCAAGGAAGAGCAGGAACTCTTCACCCAGGTCCAGGCGACGCTCCGCGACCTTTCGAAGGACCAGGAGAGGATTGCACACTCTCCTGAGCTGTTTGGAAAGGAGGAAGATTTTATCGCCATCCAGGAGCTTGCGACCGAACTTGAGTACGGGTATAGCCTCCACAACACCCTCTTGAAAGACTATACCGGCCTCCCATCCGAGTACGAGTGGATCTGCCAGGTCCGCATGAAATCGCTCTTTGACCGGAGGTACCAGTTCCAGAAAGCGCTGGAGAATCATATCCGTGCGAACGTACCGAACAAGGTGCATATCGTGGAGATGCACCCTCTGCTCCTCCCGAACGTCACCCGGACATTCGGTCTCTGCTCGATTTTTGACCCGCAGAGAATCGTCGGGAGAAGGATGGAGCTCAGAGAAGTAAAGACGAGCGAGGAGTGGGGCGAGAGGATATCCGTCGAAAAGGTTGTAGAGGGACGTCAACGTGAGAATTTTGGTTCCTATGCGCAGATTCTGGTTAACGTGCTGGCGGAGAGAGGAACGATGGATCTGCCGGCTTACCTGGACATGATCCGCACACGCCTGGGAGACGAAGGAGTAGACCACATCGACCTGATTCCCTTCCTGGTCGAGCTGAATAACGGCACCCAGAACGGCGAGGCATACGAGACCACCTTTGACCTTCGTACGGCGCAAGGTCCGAATGAACCTGCAGTGGATGCCCTGCTCTCTGCCGCAGCCGAAGGCGGAGGTGAGTGCCGCCGGATCCGGGTGATCTCCCGGCCCGAGCGGCGGGTGTTGATCGGGGAGGAAGAGGATGTGTATATCTCGTATCTTACGTTTATCGGGGAATGACTGAATGAAGTTTGACCGGGAGAACCTTGGAACCGCCCTGGAGATGCTCCACTGCATGCTGGCGGAAGGCTCGATTGCACGCAAAGATCATCCAAAGGAGTTCCTGCGCTACGACCAGGAGGCTGAGGTGAGGGAGGCGCTGGAGTTCTGCGCGGAGAAGCACAACCTGCTTATCTGCAGGTACAACGATGCCCTGTACCTGAGCCCCGGCGTACAAAACCGGGTCTTTGGCCTCTCAAACGCCGAGATCCGGAGCAGCCTCGGGAGAGGGTTCAACAACCCCGAGATGTACACTGTCTTTTTTATCATACACGTTCTTATCACCGCGTTCTACCACGAGTCCGCGTACGATGCCTACGTGGAGAAGGTGGCGAAGGCAAACCTCCTGGCAGCCGTCGAGAAGCAGATTGCAGCCATGGGGGCGCTTCAAGACCTTGAGAAGGCAAGCGAGGAGTACCAGTTCAACTTCAAGGTCATCTACGATCTGTGGAGCAGCCTCCCGGCGGTGGAGTTCAAGAAAGATGATCCGGACGAGAAGAAACAGTGGGGCGTCAGCTCAAAGATTACCCTGATCAACGAGACGATCGCCTTCCTGGAGAAAAACCAGTTGGTCAGGGAGCATGACGATGCCGTCTACCTCACCCCACGCTGCAAGGCGATCATCCGCGAGGTCTACAGCAATCGCGAGGTGCAGGATGCCATCACGCTCTTCATCGATGGGCTTGGCCACCAGGAGGTGGGCGAAGATGCCTAAACTGCGGTCGGTGCGGGTGGTAAACGCCCAGTTCAACGAGGGAAGGGGGTTATATCAGGACTTTCGCATGCCGTTCTATGGCCGTAACGCCACCTACGAGCTGGGCAACGGCATGGGGAAATCAGTCCTCTTAATGCTCATCCTCCAATGCGTCCTCCCGAACGCAGCTCCCGACCCGAATAAGCCCTTCAAATATATGTTCGTCGGAGGCGATCGCAACCGTACGACCCATGTTCTGGCTGAATGGGAACTGGATGAGGTCGTAGGCGGGAAAAAGTACCTCCTGACGGGGTTTTGTGCAAAGCGGAAGTCCGATCAGGAAGACGAAGGCGAGAGCGACGAGATCAAGTATTTCTCCTACCTCCACCTCTATAGCGAACCAAACGATCTCGACATCGAGATGATTCCCCTCTGCAGGGAAGAGGGAGCGGACTTCTTTACCCTGGATTTTACCGAAACCCGAAAGATGCTCCGGGAAAAAGCAAAGGCGGGATATGATGTCTGGATAGCCGAAACCCGGCAACAGTACCTGGAGCGGCTCAGGGGTTACTATCTCATCGAATCGGAATGGGAACTCATCAAACTCATCAACCGGCAGGAGAGTTACCTCAAGACCCACTTTCACAACTTCCGGGATTCACGGGCATTCGTCGAAGACCTGCTGATCAAGCTGATAGACCGATGCCTCCAGGACAGGCGGCGGCTCAAATTTCACGATGAAGATGAAGATCCGGGTGGGGGGGCGCTTGCCAGCGCATTGTATCAGGTCCAGGAGAAACTCGGGCAACTGCAGGAGGAGCAGGCACGCCTGCACGAGTACGAGCGCCTCCAGGGCGAGATCGCTACCCTCCAGACCGCAAACGATCACCTTCTCAGGTCGTATCGGGTCTACGATGAGGCAAAGCAGGGAGCCGCATCGCAGCATATTGCGTACGTTGCGGCAATAGTTCAAAAAGAGGAGGAGAACCGGCAGATCCAGGAGCAAATTCTCGGAAAGCAAGCGACTTATGAGAATGTGCGTTTAGAAATCGAAAAAACTGAACTTAAACTCAAGAATGTACTCCTGAATCTCTCCGGGCTGAGGCTCAAACGGGCAGAGGCGGAGAAGGTGGGGCATGAACAAACAGCCGATGCGATGAAACATCGGGCAAATTTTGCCCGTGCGGTGAACAGGTACCTCTCGATCAAGGAGCGTCAGGCCGAGATCCGGGAGCGAGAGGAGATCGTGCGGAAGATGGAGGAGGAGCACCAGGAACTCTTCGCCCGGCTTCGCCCCCTGGGAAAGACCCTCCACACCCTGGTTGCAGCAGAGAAAGAGCGGGTCGGCGAGGCTCTTTTGACGGGACAGAACCGGGCGAAGGAAACCAGTACCGAGATCATGCGCCTCCAGCAGAACCTCGGAGGCATCAAGAAGGAGGCGGAGGGTATCGTGAGGCGGATCGCCGAGCTCAAGCGGCAGTCAGTCGAACTGGAGTGCCGGGAGAAAGAACTCGTGCAACAGCATGAGCGATGCCCGAAAATCTCCTCCTGGTTCTCCCGCCCCGACCAGATCGAGGCCACTGTAAAACGGATCGCTGACGAAGGAGAGACCCGCCGCAGGCTCTCAGAGGAGGTCAGCGAGATGGAGCGGCGGATCTCCATGAATCAGGCGCTTGAACCGGAACTGGAAAAGGGGATGACTGAACTGAATCGGTCAATCGAAACCCTCCAGCGGGAGATAGCCGATTTTACGGCCGAGAAGAGTTCGGCACTGCAGATCGCCGATATCCATGAACTGGACGATATCGAATCCTGCGCCGCACATCTCAAAGACAGGATGAAACAGTTGCGTGATACGCTGGCCGGCTACAGGAGCCGCCGTGACATCCTTATCCAGGATCTGGAGAGTGCGGAGAAATATGGTGTCGCCTTGAGCAGAGAGTACCTGGATGCCCTCGGGAGATTACAGGAAAAGTACCCTGCTGCGATATGCGGCGCCGAACATCTGAAAAATCTCTCCGAGGACGAGCGGAGGGAGTGCCTGATCAATGCACCCTGGCTTCCGAAGGCAGCCCTCCTCCTCAAAAGGGATTTCGAGGCGGTTGTCCGCAATCCGATGACCCTTCCGGCACAGGTCCAGGACGCTGCAATCGTCATCACCAGCATCGACCATCTCCGGGAGAGAAGACCGCTCTCACTGGGAGATGTCTACATCTCTTCCCGGACGCCTGAACAGTCACTCGCCGCGCTCGCCAGCGACCGCGCAGCTGAACACCTCAGAAAAGAGATCAGAACAGTCAACGAAGAGGTAGAGAGGACCGATGAGGCGTTAGAGGGGATAACCCGTGATTCTGAGATCCTTCGCCGCTTCATCGACCGATATCCGCCGGGGTTTGAGCAGGGGAAGGCGGCCAATCTCCAGGGACATCTGCAGCGGAAGAACGAGAGTGCGGCAAGGCTTGCAGCACTGCAAAACCAGCTTAAAGAGGATCGCTCCGCCCTTCCCCGGATCCGTGCTGGCCTGATGGAGCAGGAGAAGAGAATCAGTCGCTTCGAGAAGAAGCTTGAGCTGCTCGCCGCTCTCGCCAGAGTCACAGAGGAGAAAGAAAAGACCTATAAGGGTCTGCAACAGGAACAACAGAACGTCGAAGAGATTACGGCGTCGCAACGGCAGACCGAGGCGGCGATCGGCCGGTGCGAATCTGAATCCCGGAGACTGGAGGAGATCAACAACCAGATGCGGGAACGCCTCCGGAAGGTTGAGCAGGAGATCGCTGAGTACGAGCCGTATGCAAGCGAGGATAGTGCAATCCTGCCGGATGCGGACATCGACCGCCTCCGAAACGAGTACCGGGGTGCCCGGCAGGTGGTCGATAGAGTTGTACGGGACCGGGAGATTTACGAAAGAGAGAATGCCCGTGACAGGAAGCAGATTGAGAACGACCGAAACGACATTGGGAGTTACCGGATTTCCATCGAGGAGATCGAGGCAGAGGATCCGCAAGGATCTTATTCTTCCGAATATATCCAGGAGCTGGATCGGAGTTTTGCGGATGCCGAACGCCTCCTCAAGGAAGCTGCCGGCCGGTATGAGGGCGTGCGTGGTGATCATCACCTTCTTTCCCTGGAGATGGAGAAAGCGGAGAGGGAGTTTGCTGCCCATGCCCCGGAGGCATATATCCGGAATCCCGATCTCATCGAGCTGGAGCCTCTGAAGATCGATCGAAAGAGATTGGAGGCGGAGAGTCTCACCCACAAGGCAGAACTTGCACACCTCGATAGCATGCACCGGGAGGGTGGAAAAGTGCTTGAGGGCCTCGTTGCCGAACGCAACGGCTATGAACTGCTTGACAGCGCTCACCATTTTATTCGCGAACGTGCCGTCCCGGCATTGGAACTTATAGGCTACCGCTCCATCCAGGAGGAACTTGCAGCTGCCGTCCAGAACACGGCGAAGCAAAAAGGACGTTTCAGTACCGCAAAGGACCAATTCTTCCGGAATATCGATGGCATCAACGTCGCTCACTACCTCATCGAGACAGTCGAGGGGAAGATCCGCATAGCGGAGAGTGCGGGCGAGGCGGCCTCCATACAACAGAATCTGGAGCGATATGCTGCCACAGTCGCTGAACGGATTGAAATGGTGCGGGTGCAGGTGGAGGGACTTCTTAAGGTCGAGACGAAGATCGTTGATCAGGCCCTTGGGATGGCGATACGCTATCGGGACCACCTCGTCATGATCCCCGGACTCTCGAAGATCGAGATCGATGGTAATCCTCGTGATATGCTACGGATCAACTTTGAGGAGTGCACCTATCGCGATGAGGTGGCTCGAGGTGAGATGCACCACTATATTCAGGATCTTACAGCTCATATCCAGGCCGGCGCTCTCACCCGGGAAGAGCTTGAGAAGGCGCTTGCACCAGGCCAACTGGTAGGCAGAGTGATGGATATGAATAAGATCCGCGTAAAGTTACGCAAGATCGATATCGGAACCTACCCATTCCAGCTCTGGGAGAAGATCAAGGCCTCTGAGGGGCAGGAGAATACAATGCATATCATCCTTCTGGTTGTTCTCATATCGACAATCAGAGCGATTGTCGTTGGCAGGGCTGATAGAGATACCGCCAAGGTGCTCTTTGTCGACAATCCCTTCGGCTCTACCGGTTCCTATTACCTCTGGGAAAAGGTCTGGTCGATTCTGGAGCGCAATAATGTCCAGATGATATGCTCGGGCCATAAGATCGATGCGAAGGTGCGTGAATTCTTCCCGATCTCTTATATCCTCACAGATGAGCTCTCGGCCGGCGGCCGGATGAGAATTGGTATCAGATTTGTGGGGGCCGGCAAAGATCTTGACCGCCTGGAGCGGCAGAGGAGAGGGGAGATCCTTGCATGGATGGAGGAGTAAGGGTGCCGGACAAAGCAAGTCCCTCCCCAGGCCCTCTTTTCAGTCCTCCTATCCTCTCGGGCACCTTCACAATCACCGCCCACGACCCGCCGGCCTGCGATGAGAGATATGGCGCTGCCGGCCACAAAGACCCCCTCTCCGGTTCATGTAATCGGGAGGCTTTGACAACATTCATGTCGTACCCGGGAGGCGCGGGGCCTCTGGCGGTGCGGTATCTGTTTTCTCAAAGGCGGACAGGGAAACGGGGTAAACGACCAGTCTACGCCCGACCGGGCCCAAGGCTCCAGGGGATCACGCGCTCATAGCTGCCGGATCTTCTCTCACTCCATCCCCGGCAGCGCGCCTGAAATCCCCCACTTTCACTTTCACCCCGCACGGCGCGGGCTCATATGCTTCCGCTCCCTGATCGCATATGTATGAGGCAGAAAGACATCCTTCGCTACGACCAGACCCTCTTTCGCGATCCCGAGGTCTTCAACCCCACGTTCGTCCCCGAGCACCTTCACCACCGCGATGCCCATGTCAGGGAACTTGCCTTCCTCGTCAGGCCCGCCCTCCAGGGCGGCAG
>Ga0209719_1003556_pt1 | contig 13986 bp, 6 predicted proteins | sample AD_JPNAS2_MetaG_FD_184421 | JGI IMG/M metagenome (GOLD analysis project Ga0209719, IMG submission 184421) | Active sludge microbial communities of municipal wastewater-treating anaerobic digesters from Japan - AD_JPNAS2_MetaG (SPAdes) (version 2) | ecosystem: Engineered > Bioreactor > Anaerobic >...
GCCCCCCTTTTCCCAAATTCCTCACACTCGCCGGCGATGTGGGCCTCCACAGGCCTTCCCTGCCCCGACTTCGCCACACCCGCCGGCGATGTGTTCGCGCCGCCTTGGTGACCGCGTCTGACGCCCCACGAGCGCGCCGCCGCCCCCTGTGGATAACTCCTGCACCCACTCCCCAACCTCGGGCATTGTCGTCAGGAGCCACCGCGACCGCAGGAGTGTGGACCTTGACCTCAACCAGCACCGAGCCCGCCGCCCGGCGGACCCCGATCGACCTCCGTCTCGACCGCCCGTTCCGCCGTCGAGACGCGCTGCTCGCGGGGCTCACCGACGAGGACCTCAGGGGCCCGAGGTTCCGTCGATTGCTGCACGGCATCTACATCAGCGCGGCAGTCGAGATCACTCCGCGGATTCGAGTGCTCGCCGCGATGCGCACGACGACGCACCCCTGCTTCGCCTCCCATCACACGGCCGCCACCCTCCTCGGGGCGACCGTGCCGGACAGCGCGTGGACCCACCTCGGGACAACGGAGGGCGCCATGAGCGTGCGCCGCCAGGTCAAACTGCGCCGGTATGCCGTCCCGCCGGCTCTCGCGCCCCAGTCACCCCTGCCGTGCACGGACGCCGCGCAGACGTTCCTCGACCTGGCTCGATGTCTCGAGCTCGTCGACCTCGTGGTCCTAGGCGACGGGCTGGTCCGCCAGGGTCACATCACCGCGCCCGCGCTCCTCAAAGCGGCACGCCAGCACGAAGGTCCCGGCGCGGCTCTCGCGCGGCTGGCTGCCGGATACGTGCGCCCCGGGGTGGACTCTCCCATGGAGACCCGGGTGCGCATGCTCTTCGTGCTGGCCGGCTTCCCCGAACCCGTGGTCAACGTCGAGGTGTTCGACGACGCAGGCAGGCTGCGCTATCGGATCGACCTGGCCTGGCCGTCCGCGAAGGTCGCCGTCGAATACGACGGGCGTCACCACATCAACCGACAGGATCAGTGGACCTACGACATCCGCCGCCGGGAAGAGTTGGAGGCGGAGGGCTGGCGGTTCCTCGTGCTGACTGCTCCCGACATTTACCGCACGCCCGGGACGACGCTCGACCGCGCGGAGAGCCTCCTCGCGGCTGGCGGCCTCCGAGTCCGGCGGCGCCCCGACTGGTTCGCCCACTTCCCGAGCCAGCCGAGCCTCTCGGCCTGACGCGTCGACGCCTCGACGCCTCAACGTCCGGGGCTGGTCCGGGCGGATGCCGGACCCGTGAATCCGCCCCGAGCCTGGATCTGCCCAGATCACCGGCGGGTGTGAGGAATTCGGGGCCAACCGGCATACCCCTCCCCCAGATCACCGGCGAGTGTGAGGACCTTGGGAACATCCGAGCCCCGACCCGCCCAGACCACCGGCGGGTGTGAGGAATTCGGGGCCAACCGGCATACCCCTCGCCCAGACCACCGGCGAGTGTGAGGAAATCGGGGCCAACCGGCATACCCCTCCGCCCAGATCACCGGCGAGTGTGAGGAAATCGGGGCCAACCGGCATACCCCTCCCCCAGATCACCGGCGAGTGTGAGGAAATCGGGAAAAGGTCGGCAGGGAACGCGGGGGCGGGGGCCAGAGCTGGAAACGCAGTCGCGCGGCATACCCCCTGAGGAGGTATGCCGCGCGGCTGGCGGTGCTGAGCTAGTCGAACCCGAGATCAGGCGTTGGCGACGAGGCCGAGTTCGCTGGCGGCGACCATGCCCTTGTGCTTGGGCAGCACTCGGACGGTGTAGCCGAAGGACCCGGTCTGAGTCAGCGTGATCGTCCCCGAGAACTGGTGCCGGTCACCCTCGTAGCTCTCGGTGTGCTTGAGCTTGACGACCGTGGGCCGCCGGATCGTGTCGTCGCGGTCCGAGGACGGGCCGTAGACGACCTGCACCCGCACCTCGTCGGGCCGCAGCGTGCCGAGGTCGACGTAGGCCCGCACGGTCAGCTCGTCGCCGACCTGCGGCGAGTCGGACACGCCGGAGGACTCCACGTGCTCGACGCGGACCGACGGCCACGACGCACGGACCTTCGCCTTGTATGCCGCGAGCTCGCGAGCGCCGGTGAACTTCGGACCGTCCAGGGACCAGCCCGCACGCGCCGCCGGGCCGTAGAGCTCGGTGACGTAGTCGCGGACCATCCGGGTCGCCAGCACCTTGGGGCCGAGGGTCTCCAGCGTGTGCAGGAGCAGCTCCATCCAGTGCAGGGGCAGACCGTTCTCGTTCTGGTCGTAGAAGTGGACCCGCACGCTGTTCTCGATGAGGTCGTAGAGCGCGGAGGCCTCGATGTCGTCACGACGCTCGGGGTCTTCGACGCCGTCGGCGGTCGGGATGGCCCAACCGTTCTGGCCGTCGTACCACTCGTCCCACCACCCGTCGAGGATCGAGAGGTTGAGCCCGCCGTTGAGCGCCGCCTTCATGCCCGACGTCCCACACGCCTCGAACGGGCGCAGCGGGTTGTTCAACCAAACGTCGCAGCCCGGGTAGAGGGTCTGCGCCATCTCGATGTCGTAGTTGGGCAGGAAGACGATGCGGTGACGAACCTCGGGGTCGTCGGCGAACTGCACCATCTGCTGGATGAGCCGCTTGCCCAGGTCGTCGGCCGGGTGCGACTTGCCAGCGATGACCAACTGCACGGGACGCTTCTTGTCCAGCAGGATCTTCTTGAGCCGGGCCGGGTCGCGCAGCATGAGGGTGAGCCGCTTGTAGGTCGGCACCCGCCGGGCGAAACCGATGGTCAGCACGTCGGGGTCGAGGATCTCGTCGGTCCACTTGAGCTCGGCCGCGCTCGCGCCGCGCTCGAGCCACGAGGACCGAACCCGACGCCGGGCGTCGGCGACCAACTGCTGACGCAGCTCGCGCTTGACTGCCCACATCTGGTCCCAGTTGACGTTGCGGATCTGCTCCCAGCCGCCCTCTCCGTCGAGGACTGCAGCGCCCAGGTGCGTCTCAGCCAGCTCAAGCATCCGGCGGTCGACCCACGTCGGGGCATGGACACCGTTGGTGATGCTGCCGATCGGCACCTCTTCGTGGTCGAAGCCCGGCCACAGACCGTCGAACATGTCGCGGCTGACCTGGCCGTGCAGCAACGAGACGCCGTTGGCCCGCTGGGCCAACCGCAGCCCCATGACGGCCATGTTGAACATGCCCGCCTCGCCGCCCTCGTAGGTCTCGGCGCCCATGGCCAGCAAGCGGTCCAGGGGGATGCCGGTCATCGCGCAGTCGCCGCCGAAGTAGATGTGGATCCGGTCGGCGGAGAAGCGGTCGATGCCAGCCGGCACCGGCGTGTGGGTGGTGAAGACCGTCGAGGCACGCACGGCCTCGAGCGCCTCGTCGAAGGTCAACCGGTGGTCGCGGACGAGCTCAGAGATCCGCTCGACCCCGAGGAAGCCGGCGTGGCCCTCGTTGGTGTGGTAAACGTCGGGCTCGGGTGCCCCGGTGATCCGCGACCACGCACGCAGCGCGCGCACGCCACCGATGCCCAGGAGCAACTCCTGCTCGAGGCGGCGGTCACCGCCGCCGCCGTAGAGGGCTTCGGTGATGGCGCGGGTGGCGTCGTCGTTCCCGGTGACGTCCGAGTCCAGCAGCAGCAGCGGCACGCGACCGACCTGGGCCCGCCAGACGTGGGCCTTGAGCACCCGGGAGCCGGGCAGCCGGATCTCGATGACCGTCGGGGTGCCGTCGTCTTCACGCAGCAGCGCCAGCGGCAGACCGTCGGGGTCCAGGACCGGGTAGGCCTCCTGCTGCCAGCCCAACTCGTTGAGCGACTGCTTGAAGTAGCCGGTCTTGTAGAACAGGCCGACGCCGACGATCGGCACACCCAGGTCGGACGCCGACTTGAGGTGGTCACCAGCAAGGATGCCCAGACCGCCGGAGTACTGCGGCAGCACGTGGGTGATGCCGAACTCGGGGCTGAAGTAGGCGATGGCACGCGGTGCCCCCGGCGACTCCTCGGTTACCTGGGCCGCGGCCCATTCCTGGTACCAGCGAGGAGCCTCGAGGTAATGGTCGAGCGCCGCCTTGGCGACGTCGACGCGTGCGACGAACTCGGCATCGTTGGCGAGTGTGGCCAGCTCGGCCGCCGAGAGGCGGGCAAGCATCTTGGTGGGGTCCTGGTGGCACTCATCCCAACGGACCGGGTCGATGCTCTTGAAGAGATCCCGGGTGCTGGGGTGCCATGACCAGTGCAGGTTCAGTGCTAGGTCACCGAGCGCGGCAATGGGCTCGGGCAGGACGGTGCGGACGTTGAAGCGTCGGATGGCCTTCACGGGGAGCGACTATAGGGGGCTACTCGCCGGTTTACTGCCACCGTCCATGGGTCTGAACGGACAAAGTGCGCAAGCGGTTACATCCGAACGATGAGAATGTGATCGTTGCGGGGCCATGGGGGCAGACGACGACCGACTCGACCGAGTAGCGTCGCCTTCGTGAGCGCCTCCTCTGCCCGCAAGCGCACCCCCCGGAACCGCCCCGCTGCGGGCACCTCGCCGCGCGAGCCACGCGGCCCCGGCGCGGGTATGCCGCCCGCCGCCACCGCAGCCCCGGAACCGCCCGTGGCGACGAAGCCAGCGCCAGAACCGCCCGTGGCGGCGAAGCCAGCACCAGAACCGCCTGTGGCAGCGAAGCCAGCGCCGGCACCACTCGCGGCGGCCGAGGCGCCAGTGGGTATGCCGCCCGCCCACCTCGCCGGGCCGGCACAGCCTCCCGGACCGCATCCCGCTCTCCCACACGGCATCGCGCCCATCGGTCGGATCCCAGTCACTGACGTCTTGCCGTCGGTCGACGGCGGCACCCGAGCGGCCAAGTCGGTCGTCGACGAGCAGTTCTGGATCCAGGCGAGGGTCTTCCGCGAGGGCCACGACGCCGTCAACGCGACCGCTGTCCTCACCGACCCCGACGGGGTCGACCACGCCTTCCCGATGACGAGCGTCAACGTCGGCCTGTCGCTGTGGAACGTCGAGGTCAGCGCCGACCGCGCCGGCTGGTGGACCTACCGCGTCGAAGGGTGGTCCGATCCCTGGGAGACTTGGGTCCACGACGGCACCATCAAGGTCGAGGCCGGCATCGACGAGGAGCTCATGCTCGAGGAGGGCGCCCGCGTCGTCGAGCACGCCCTGGCCGCCCTGCCCGACAGCGCCCCGGCGAGCGCCCGCACGGAGTTGCGCGATGTCGTCACCGCGCTGCGCGACCCGAACCGCCCGCCGATCGCCCGACTTCGGGCAGCGACGGCGCCAGAGGTGCATGCGATCTTCGCGGCATACCCCTTCCGCGAGAAGGTGAGCCCGTCGGCGGCATACCCCTTGCTCGTGGAGCGCGAGCTGGCGCTGTTCGGTGCGTGGTACGAGATCTTCCCGCGCTCGGAAGGCGCGACGAAGGACCCCGTCACGGGGACGTGGACGTCGGGGACGTTCCGGACTGCGGCCAAGCGGCTGCCCGCCATCGCGGCGATGGGTTTCGACGTCGTCTACCTCACCCCGATCCACCCGATCGGCACGACCGCGCGCAAGGGCAAGAACAACACGCTCGTCGCGCTTCCGGGCGATCCGGGCAGCCCCTACGCCATCGGCTCGCCCGATGGCGGGCACGACGCGCTGCACCCCGAGCTGGGGACGTTCGAGGACTTCGACGCCTTCGTGGCCGAAGCCGGTCGGCTCGGGATGGAGGTGGCCATGGACATCGCCCTGCAGTGCTCCCCCGACCACCCCTATGTCGCGACGCACCCCGAGTGGTTCACGACCCGCGCCGACGGCACCATCGCCTACGCCGAGAACCCGCCGAAGAAGTATCAGGACATCTACCCGCTGAACTTCGACAACGACCCGGTCGGCGCCTACGCCGAGATGCGTCGGATGATCCAGGTCTGGATCGACCACGGGGTCAAGATCTTCCGGGTCGACAACCCGCACACCAAGCCGGTCGAGTTCTGGCAGTGGCTCATCGCCGACGTGGCTCGCGACCACCCGGAGGTCATCTGGCTGGCGGAGGCCTTCACCCGGCCCGCGATGATGCACACGCTGGGCAAGGCGGGCTTCCAGCAGTCCTACACGTATTACGCATGGCGCAACGCCAAGTGGGAGCTGGAGGACTACTGCCGCGAGCTCGCCGGTGACGCTGCGGCATACATGCGTCCGTCGTTCTGGCCGACCACCCACGACATCCTCACCCCGTTCATGCAGTACGGCGGGCCGACCGCCTGGAAGTTGCGGGCGGCCATTGCCGCGACGCTCGTGCCGACCTATGGCATCTACACCGGTTACGAGCTGATGGAGAGCGTGGCCCGGCCTGGCGTCGAAGAGCAGATCGACAACGAGAAGTACGAGTTCAAGGACCGCCGCTGGGCCGACTACGAGCCCGGCGGGCCCAAGGACGGGCAGTCGCTGGCCGGTTACCTCACCATGCTCAACGCGGCCCGCAAGGCCCACCCGGCCCTGCATTGGATGCGCAACCTGCACTTCCACCACGCCCCCGACGACGCGATCATGTGCTTCTCCAAGAGCCGGGTGCTGCCCGACGGTCGGCGGGACACCGTCATCGTCGTGGCCAACCTCGACCCGCACTCCACGCGCGAGACCCAGGTCGACCTCGACCTGCCCGCGCTCGGGCTGCCGTGGGGCTCCGCCCTGCGCGTGCACGACCTGGTCACCGACGCCGTCTGGGACTGGGGCCAGTACAACTACGTCCGGCTCGGTGCCGACACCGAACCGGTGCACATCCTGGAAGTCCTCTCGCCCTGATGGCGGCACCCTCGGCGATGGCAGCACTTTCGGCGATGGCAGTACTATCCGGCCCGATCTCAGCACCAGCAGAAGGAGCGTCTCAGTCGTGACCAGCGCGTCCACCGTTCCTGCGGACCAGACCACAACGTCGGGACTGCGTGAGGATCCCGACTGGTTCCGGACCGCGGTGTTCTACGAGGTCCTCGTGCGGGCCTTCGCCGACTCCACCGGATCGGGGAACGGCGACTTTGTCGGGCTCATCGACAAACTCGACTACCTGCACTGGCTCGGCGTCGACTGCCTATGGATCCCGCCGTTCTACGCCTCGCCGCTTCGTGACGGCGGTTACGACATCGCCGACTACCGCTCGGTGCTCCCCGAGTTCGGGACGATCGAGGACTTCCGCGAGTTGGTCGCTCAGGCGCACGCGCGCGGCATACGGATCATCACCGACTTCGTCATGAACCACACGAGCGATGCGCACCCGTGGTTCCAGGCCAGCCGCAGCGACCCGGACGGGCCCTACGGCGACTACTACGTGTGGTCAGACACCGACACGAAATATGCCGGGACCCGCATCATCTTCGTCGACACCGAGTCCTCGAACTGGTCCTTCGACGTGGTCCGGCGCCAGCACTACTGGCACCGGTTCTTCTCCCACCAGCCTGACCTCAACTTCGAGAACCCGGCCGTTCAGGCCGAGATGTTCGACGTCGTGCGGTTCTGGATGGACATGGGGATCGACGGGTTCCGCCTCGATGCCGTGCCCTACCTCTTCGAGGAGGAGGGACACAACGGCGAGAACCACCCCAAGACCCACGAGTTCCTCGCCCAGCTGCGAGCCATGGTCGACCGCGAATACCCCGGGCGGATCCTGCTCGCCGAGGCCAACCAGTTGCCGGCGGAGGTCGTCGACTACTTCGGGACCGAGCAGGACCCCGAGTGCCACATGTGCTTCCACTTCCCCGTCATGCCGCGCATTTACTACTCCCTGCGCAGCCAGACCGCGGCCCCGATCATCGATGTCCTCGCCGCGACACCGGCGATCCCGCCGGGCACCCAGTGGGGCACGTTCCTGCGCAACCACGACGAGCTCACCCTCGAGATGGTCAGCGACGACGAGCGCGCCGCGATGTACCGCTGGTACGCCCCCGACCCCCGGATGCGGGCCAACGTCGGCATCCGTCGGCGACTGGCGCCCCTGCTGGACAACGACCGTTCGCAACTCGAGTTGATCAACGCGTTGGTGCTCTCGCTGCCCGGGTCACCGTGTCTCTATTACGGCGATGAGATCGGGATGGGCGACAACATCTGGCTGCCCGACCGGGACTGTTCGCGCACGCCCATGCAGTGGAACCCCGACCGCAATGCCGGCTTCTCCACCGCCGACCCCGGCAAGCTCTACCTCCCGGTCGTGTCCTCGCTCGTGTTCAGTTACCAGGCGGTCAACGTGGAGTCGGCCCAGGCCGCGCCGGCGTCGCTGCTGCACTGGGTCCGGCGAATCCTCGCGGTCCGCAAGGCCCACCCCGTTTTCGGCCTCGGCGACTTCGTCGTCACGCCCGCCGACAACCCGTCGATCCTGGCCTACACGCGCACCGCTCCCGACGCCGCGACCGGCGCCCGCTCGGTGCTGTGCGTCGCCAACCTGTCCGAACACCCGCAGTCGGCGAGCATCGACCTCGGCGTCGACCGGGCGGGTCAGGGGCTGCGCGACCTCTTCGCCGGCGGCGCGTTCCCCTCGATCGACGCTGAGGGCAAGGCCCGACTGACGCTCGGCCCGAGGGGCTACTTCTGGCTCGCGATCGACAGTTCCGAGAGCGCCTGATGGCTGAAGTCCTCGACGCCACCCTCACCCCCGGCAAGATCGACCTCGTCGCCGGGTGGATCGGCAGGCAGCGCTGGTATGCCGCCAAGGGGCAGGCCCCTCGGCTGACCCGACTGCGCGGCTTCCGCTTCGACGACCCCGCAGGCGAGGTCGGCATCGAGACCCTCGTCCTGCGCGACGACGCGACGACCCCTCCGACGGTCTACCAGGTGCCGCTCACCTATCGCGGTGCGCCTCTCGTCGGCGCCGAACGCGCCCTCGTCGGCACCATGGAGCACAGCGTCCTCGGCACCCGATATGTCTACGACGGCCCGCACGACCCTGTCTATGTCGCCGCGCTGTGGCGCTTCATCCAGGGCCGAGCGCAGGCCCAGGCTGCGGGCGTGAGCAACACCGTCGAGCCCGCCTTCTCGGGGCAGACGGTCCCCGGCGGGTATGCCGCCCCCTCCGGTGAAATCACAGCCTCCCGGGTGCTGGGGGGCGAGCAGTCCAACACGTCGATCGTCTGCGGGGTCGCTGACCTCGGCCCGGTGATCGTCAAGGTGTTCCGCACGCTGTCGCCGGGCGCCAACCCCGACGTCGTCCTGCAGCCTGCCCTCGCCGCCGCCGGTTGCGAGCACGTGCCGACGACGTTGGGCTGGGTGAGCGGCCAATGGGCGGACGGCCAGGAGGAGGGCCATCTGGCCTTCGCTCAGGAGTTCCTCGCCGGCACCCAGGACGCCTGGCGCGTGGCGACCGAGTCGGTGGCCGCCGGCTCGGATCTCACCGGTGGGGCTGCGCAGTTGGGTGAGGTGGTGGCCCAGATCCACCAGATCCTCGCCGAGGCCTTCCCGACCAGACGGCCCACCGCCGAGGACCGGGTCACCCTGGTGACCGGCCTACGCGAGCGCTTCCGCGCGGCCGCCGACGAGGTGCCCGAGTTGGTCGACTTCGCGGCGGCGGTGCACTCCCGCTACGACCAGGCGTTGCAGGCGTCGTGGCCGTCGCTGCAGCGCATCCACGCCGATCTGCATCTCGGCCAGGTCATCGCCCACCCCTCCAGGGGCTGGGTCGTCCTGGACTTCGAGGGCGAACCCATGCGGCCGCTGGCCGAACGCGCCCAACCCGACCTCCCGATGCGTGACCTCGCGGGCATGCTGCGCTCCTTCGACTACGCAGCCGGCGCCTACCTGCAGGCCCACCCTGACGCCGACGCCGACGCGGCCTGGGCTTGGGCTCGCCGATGCAGCGAGCAGTTCCTCGCCGGCTACCGCGCCCATTCATCTGGCGAGGCCACCTACCCTGAACTCCTGGACGCCCTCGTCCTGGACAAGGCCCTCTACGAGCTCGTCTACGAAGCCCGCAACCGCCCGAGTTGGGTGCCGATCCCGCTCACCGCCGTCCGCGAGTTGCTCGCCGACGGTGAGCGGACGGCATACCCCACGGCCCTGCCCCCCGACCCCAGTCCCCTTCCCGCCGAACGAAGGACCGTCATGGAACCCGTCCCGACCGCCGCGCTCGTAGCCGACTACAGCGCCGTCGACGCCTTCTTGGAGGGCCGGCATTCGCAGCCGCATGACCTGCTTGGGCACCATCTGGGCCCGGGTGGTCTGACGATCACGTGCTACCGGCCGTTGGCCGCCAGCGTGCGCGCCAAACTCGCCGACGGCACTCTGCTGGACCTCCCCCACGTCAAGGGCGGCATCTGGTCGGGCACCACCAGCGCCATCGAGCAGAGCCAGGACTACCGCCTGCTGGTCAACTACGGCGATGGCATCGACCACGAGCAGGACGACCCCTACCGGTTCGCCCCGACGCTCGGCGAGCTCGACCGCCACCTGTTCAACGAGGGCCGCCACGAACAGCTCTGGACGATCCTCGGCTCGCACGTGCGCACCTACCCCGGGCCCCTCGGCGAGGTCCGTGGCGTGTCCTTCGCCGTGTGGGCGCCCAACGCGACCGCCGTCCACGTCGTCGGCGACTTCAACGGTTGGGACCGGCTCTCCCACCCCATGCGCAACCTGCAGCCCTCGGGTGTCTGGGAGCTCTTCCTCCCCGGCGCGCAGGAGGGGATGAACTACCAATACCTCGTGCGCGGTCAGGACGGCATCACCCGGCTCAAGGCCGACCCGATGGCCCGGTTCGCCGAGGTGGCCCCCAAGCAGGCGTCGATCGTCTGGGAGTCGCACTACCAGTGGGGCGACGACGAGTGGATGGCCGCCCGCGCCGAACGCGACGTGCACCACGGGCCGATGAGCATCTACGAGGTCCACGTCGGGTCGTGGCGGCAGGGCCAGAGCTACGCCCAGTTGGCCGAGCACCTCGTCAACTACGTGAAGGACCTCGGCTTCACCCACGTCGAGTTCATGCCCGTCAGCGAGCATCCCTACGTGCCGTCGTGGGGCTACCACGTCACCGGCTACTACTCCGTGTCGTCGCGTTGGGGCACGCCCGACGAGTTCCGCCTGTTGGTGGATTACCTGCACCGCAACGGAATTGGCGTCATCCTCGACTGGGTGCCCGGCCACTTCGCGACCGACCCGTGGGCCTTGGCCAAGTTCGACGGTCAGGCGCTCTATGAGCACCCCGACCCCCGCAAGGGCTGGCACAACGAGTGGGGCTCTCTCATCTTCGACTTCGCCCGCAAGGAGGTGCGCAACTTCCTCGTGGCCAACGCGACCTACTGGCTCGAGGAGTTCCACGTCGACGGGCTACGGGTCGACGGCGTCGCCTCGATGCTCTACCTCGACTACTCGCGCCAGCCCGGCGAATGGGTCCCCAACGAGTTCGGTGGCCGCGAGAACCTCGACGCGGTGGCCCTGCTCCAGGAAGCCAACGCCACGGCATACAAGCGCACTCCTGGCGTCGTGACGATCGCCGAGGAGTCGACGTCGTGGGGTGGGGTCTCGCACCCGACCTCGATGGGTGGGCTGGGCTTCGGCTTCAAATGGAACATGGGGTGGATGAACGACGCCCTGCGTTACCTGGCCACCGACCCGATCTATCGGCAGTACCACCACAACAAGCTGACGTTCGCGCTCATGTATGCCTACAGCGAGAACTTCGTCCTGCCGATCAGCCATGACGAGGTCGTCCACGGCAAGGGCTCGCTCATGCGCAAGTCGCGTGGCAGCCGCGAGGACCAGATCTCCACGGTGCGGGCGTTCCTGGCCTACATGTGGAGCCAGCCGGGCAAGCAACTGCTGTTCATGGGCTGCGAGTTCGGGCAGGAATCGGAGTGGTCCGACGGGCGCAGCCTCGACTGGTGGCTGCTCGACCAGCCGCTGCACTACCGGATCCACGCGCAGGTCAAGGAGATGAACGCCATCTACCGGGCCAACCCCGCACTCTGGGCGCTGGACCACGACCCGGCCGGTTTCCGCTGGCTCAATGCCGACAACGCCGCGGCAAACACGTTCTCCTACCTGCGTTTCGGCGACAAGGAGCTCGGCGCCGACGGGCCCGTGCTGGCCGCGGTCGTCAACTTCAGCGGCCAGACCCACGAGCCCTATCGGGTCGGTGTCCCCCGCGGGGGCCGGTGGAAGGTCGTCCTCGACACGGCCGGCTTCTTCCCCGATGCCCCCTCGTCGGCAGGCGTCGTCATCGACGCCGACGACGAGGGCTGGGACGGCCAGCCGTATGCCGTCAATGTCACCGTCCCTCGCCTGTCCACCGTCTGGCTGATCCCGGAAGACTGACCTCATGACTCACGAACGCGCCGGCACCGTTGCTACGTCCGCCGACCTGGTGGACGTCGCTCACCTGGTCACCGCCTACTACACGGGCGTCCCCGACCCGGACAACATCGACCAGCAGGTCGCCTTCGGGACCTCGGGGCACCGCGGCTCGAGCCTGCGGACCGCCTTCAACGAGGCCCACATCCTGGCGACGACCCAGGCGATCGTCGACTACCGGCGCTCGCAGGGTTTTGACGGGCCGCTGTTCCTCGGTCGTGACACGCACGGGCTGTCCGAGCCGGCGTGGGCCTCGGCGCTGGAGGTCCTGGCCGCCAACGACGTGACCGTCCTCGTCGACGACCACGACGGCTACACCCCGACGCCCGGGGTTTCGCACGCGATCCTGCGCGCCAACCGCGGCAAGATCGGTGGGGTCGATGACCTGCCGTCCGGGATCGGGCTCGCGGACGGGATCGTCGTCACCCCGTCGCACAACCCGCCCTATGACGGTGGGTTCAAGTACAACCCGCCGCACGGTGGGCCGGCCGACAGCGACGCGACGAAGGTCATCGCGGCGGCTGCCAACGCCTACATCCGGGCCGGGATGGCTGGAGTCAAGCGGATCCCCTTTGCGCGGGCGCGGGCTGCTGCGACGGCATACGACTTCCTCGGGACCTATGTCGAGGACCTGCCGAACGTCGTGGACATCGACGCGATCAAGGCCGCCGGGATCCGGATCGGCGCCGACCCGCTCGGGGGTGCGTCGGTGGAGTTCTGGGGCGCGATGGCCGAGCGTTTGGGGATCGACCTCACGGTCATCAACCCGCTCGTCGACCCGACTTGGCGGTTCATGACGCTCGACTGGGACGGCAAGATCCGGATGGACTGCTCCTCGCCCTATGCGATGGCCTCGCTCATCGCCAACAAGGACGCCTTCGCGATCTCGACCGGCAACGACGCCGACTCCGACCGGCACGGCATCGTCACGCCTGATGGTGGGCTGATGAACCCCAACCACTATCTGGCCGTGGCGATCCAATACCTGTATGGCGGAGGGCGGCCGGGTTGGCGGCCGGACGGGTTCATCGGCAAGACGCTGGTGTCCTCGTCGATGATTGACCGGGTGGCCTCCGACCTCGGGCGGCGGCTGGTCGAGGTGCCGGTGGGTTTCAAGTGGTTCGTTCCCGGGTTGCTCGACGGGTCGGGGCCGTTCGGAGGCGAGGAGTCGGCGGGGGCGTCGTTCGCCCGCTTCGACGGCTCGGTGTGGACGACCGACAAGGACGGGATCCTGCTGGCCCTGCTCGCCTCGGAGATCCTCGCCCGCACCGGGTCCAGCCCGAGCGAGCACTACCGCGAGCTGACCGCGAAACATGGCGCACCGGCATACGCGCGGATCGACGCCCCGGCCAACCGCGAGCAAAAGGCGAAGCTGGGAGCCTTGTCTCCTGCCGATGTGGCGGCGGATTCCCTTGCGGGAGAGCCGATCACGGCCAAGCTCACCGAGGCTCCGGGCAACGGCGCCAAGATCGGCGGGCTCAAGGTCGTCACCGAGTCGGCGTGGTTCGCGGCCCGGCCGTCGGGCACCGAGGACGTCTACAAGATCTACGCCGAGTCCTTCCGCGGCGCCGAGCACCTCGCGCAGGTGCAGGCTGAGGCGCGCGACGTCGTCAGCGCAGCCCTCGGCGGGTGACCACAGCCTTCTCCACCCGCCCCGGGTGGCACGACTGGGGAGTCGGCATCGCGTATGCCGTCGCCCAGCGGGCCGACTGCACCCGGCGGCGGG
>Ga0209719_1003568_pt1 | contig 13934 bp, 13 predicted proteins | sample AD_JPNAS2_MetaG_FD_184421 | JGI IMG/M metagenome (GOLD analysis project Ga0209719, IMG submission 184421) | Active sludge microbial communities of municipal wastewater-treating anaerobic digesters from Japan - AD_JPNAS2_MetaG (SPAdes) (version 2) | ecosystem: Engineered > Bioreactor > Anaerobic...
ATGTGTTTTTTATTACACAAAAAGATGAAAATGTTTCATTGAAATACATATTGGCATTATTAAATTCTAAATTATATTATCTGTGGCTATACTATCGTGGCAAAAGAAAAGGTGAGATTTTGGAATTAACAGCTAAACCACTTTCAGAAATTCCAATTAAAATAGTACCACAAATGGATCAGCAGCCATTTATAGATTTGGTAGATAAAATCCTCGCCGCCAAAAAAGATAACCCGCAAGCAGATGTCACCGCATTGGAAAAAGAAATCGACCAATTGGTCTACCAATTATATGAATTGACAGACAAAGAGATAGCGATAATAGAAGGGGTAAATGAAGTAAATATTTAATAAATTTGTAAAAATTATATTTTTATGTCATCTAGTCCTAACGGTTTTATTCCTCCACATGGTGGTTATCAAAATCTCATGTCTTATCAAATGGCAGAAATTGTATATGATGCCACTGTTTATTTTTGTAATAAATATATTAATAAATTTTCAAGAACCCATGATCAAATGGTGCAAGCAGCAAGGAGTGGAAAACAAAATATTGCAGAAGGCAGCATGGCATCGGGCACTTCTAAAGAAACTGAAATAAAATTAATAGGCGTCGCTAGAGCTAGCCTAGAAGAACTATTAATTGATTATAAAGATTTTTTGCGAACAAACAAACTAACATTATGGGATAAAAATGATCCTCAAGCACTTGAAATAAGAGCGCTGGGAAAATTAAAAGATAGGTCATATAAGACTTATAGGTCATATATTGAAGATTCTAACCCAGAGGTTTCAGCAAATACTATTATCTGTTTAATTCACCAAACAAATTATCTATTAGATCAACAAATAAGAAAATTAGAGGAACAATTTATAAACGAAGGTGGAATAAGAGAAAATATGATGAAAGCCAGATTAAATAATAAAAAAAAATAAGAATTAATTAAACACTCGAATAATCAAAGAATGGGTTTTCATTAGGCAATTCACAAATAGACCCAAACAAAACACCTCGTAAAGGCGTATAATCATATATCACATTCATATAAAAAAACCGTGGATTCATCAAATCCCAATTATTATCGCCATTAAATACGCTTACCTGGATACGATTATTCTCAACCAGGTGCATATTTCATAACCATTTGCACGCACAATAGGCAATGTTTATTTGGTGAAATTGTTGATGGAGAAATAATGTTAAATAAATTCGGGGAATTGGTAAAAACCGAATGGCAGAAAACCGGCATTATTCGACCAAATATTGTTATTGATGCATTCGTTATTATGCCAAATCATTTACATGGAATTTTAATTATTAATGATGAATTTTGTTATGGTAGAGACACGTTGCAACGTGTCTCTACAATAGGGCGAAAAATAAATAAAAATAATCAAATTGAACAATTTGGAAAACCCACAAAAAATTCAATTCCAACCATTGTACGATTATTTAAATCAACCACAACCAAACAAATAAATCAAATTCGTCAAACCCCTGGCATTCCTGTCTGGCAACGCAATTATTACGAACATATCATCCGAGATACCGATGATTTATCGCGCATTCGTCATTATATTGCTGAAAATCCAAAGAATTGGAAAAATGATGAATATAATATCAACCCCCAATGAAAAACACCTCGTATGAACAAATAATCATACCATCTATTAACCACGACCTTTAGGTCGTGGAACAACAAAGAAAAAACGATGGGCTTTAGCCCTGAAATATTCTGAATCATGGATGCGATAATAAAAAAACCTTTTATGGGTAATTCACAAATCTACCCAATTAATCGCCCCAACAAAAAAGTAATTTGGTTTATAGAAAAATATTATTAAATTTGTAAAAAAGCGATAATAAAAATGATTAAAGGTATATTATTAAAATATATAGTAACATACAAAGAACAAATTGAAATTAATAACCTAAGGAAAATTAATTTCTTTTATGGAAGTAATGGGAGTGGGAAAACCGTTTTTCCCAAAGTTATAGCTAATCCGGTCAATTATAATCTATGTAAAGTAGAATGGGAAAATAATAATGAATGAGGTTAAAAAAATAATATAATTAACTATGGTTAATTTATTTAAAAAAATTTTAAAAAAAAATATATATATAGAAAAAATATGATAAAAATATGGAAGAAAATGTAAAATTAGAAAATTACCAACAAAACATTTATGATGGATTAAAACAAATAGGTGAAGAAATAGCTTCACTATACTATGATGGAGTAGTCATATTTAATAGTGAGTTGAGTTCAAAATCTTATTTACTTGCACATATAGATAGAGAAATAGAAGGTGGTATAAGAGATATTTTAGTTTCAGGTCATAAACAAGAAAATCAAAAGTGTTGTTGTTGCGGAAATGTAATAAAAGAATCTAATCATAAGTATGAAATTAGCAAAGCGTTAGGAGCAAATGAGGATGATAAATTTGTACAAGAATGGCACGATATTGCAAATGAATTTCATAAATATGCTCACAGACATGGAGCGTGGAGAACACCACGAGAAAAAGAAACTTTTAATAAGTTATGGAAAAGATTTGAAAAAATTCTAAACTATTTAGTTGGAGATTATATAAAAATAACTCAGTTAATGGATAAGTTTTTGGGAACTAAACAACCAACTAAAGAAATTTTAGGAGCGTTAGAAAATTTACTTAAAGATGAAGTCAAAAAGCAATATTTTTTTAGAAAATTGCAACATATAGAATGGTTTATCCCGTTAATGAAAGGAGGTTATTTTAACCCAAATCCAGATACACAACCTCAAGAGACTGAAAAAGGGAATTTCTTTATCCCTCAATGGAATGTCCTTCCTTATTTAGAAAAAGTCTCGCAACAAGTTGATAAGCCAGAAAATGAAAAATATATTGAAGAGTTAATCAAAATAATCAAAGACGTTACCGAATATCATATTAAAAATAATAAAGCATTAGATAACTACCGCACATGGAGTTCTTTTGTAAAAATTCTCTGCAATATACCAAATGATAAAATACCAAATGACATTATTGATTTAATTCCTATCTGGCTTGACTCAAGGTTTGATACCTTGCTCCAGGGTTCGGAAATTACGACAAATTTGTTACCAAAGTTTTTGACAGATAACTCAAATGATATTAAAAAAGCAGAGAAAATTATTGACTATATAACAGCTTTAAAAGAAGAGCCTATAGCTACTGTAATAGAACCATTTTATTTAAAAGAAACCTTTGAGAAATATTCAGAAGATATTGGCAATAAATGTTCAGAAAATGTCATTAAAGATTTTACTACAAAGATAAAAAAAATACCTAAAGATGAGCAATATTTGATATATATATGGAATTCTTTTTACAATGAAGATGAGTCTTATATAGAAGCACCCTTGGAGACCCTAACTTTTATTTTAAAGAAAGTCCTGCTTGCAAAAGCTAACCACGATATTAATGTTACTAAAAAAATATTGAAAAATTTCCTTGAAGATGAAGATTTATATTTTCCCAAAATGGCACTTTATATTATGGGGCAGAATATGGACAAATATGAGGATTTTTTTTGGGAAGTAGTTGTAATGAATACAGGTGAATTAATTTTTGCGAATAAACCAAATTATGGAGATGAACTAAAGTATGTATTAAAAAATCTCAAAAACCTGACCAATGAGAGAAGAAAAATACTTCAGGAAAAAATTAATAATGCTGTAAAAAGACTCAACTTTAAAGAAGATGTTGAAACACGTATTGCAAAACATAAACAGAAAATTTACGAAGCTCTATCTCATGACCCATTTTTTAAAAATCTTTATGATGAAATGAAAAAAATAACAAATGTTGATGTGGAACTCAAACCAGTTATAGGGAAGTTTGAAATACGTGGAGGACCAGGACCTTCGCCATTAACAGAAGATGAAATTATGAAAATGCCTAATGATAATCTTGCTGACTTTCTTCAAACATTTAAGACTGAAAACCAATGGGATGGTCCATCTGTTGACGGACTTGCTGACTTATTGTTTGAAATCGCTAAAGAAAATCCAGAAAAATTTACAGAACATATTGACCCATTTGTTAATACTGGTTATTACTACATTTATAAGATTTTACAAGGGATAAAAGACGCATGGAATGCAAAAAAAGAAATAGATTGGGAAAAATTACTCAATTTCATTGAACAATATATTAATCGTACAGAATTCTGGGAGGACAAATTTATAATAGATGATGATGGCTGGAATGCCACTCACAAATGGATTGTAGGTATAGTTTCTGAAGTAATCCAGGATGGAACAAAAGATGACTCGTGGGCTTTTCCTGAAAAACATTTTAACCAGTCAGAAAAGATCATTTTTCTATTATTGAATAAGCTAAAATCTGAAGAAAATAAAGAGATAACCGATTATGTTATGTATACTTTGAATTCATCATGGGGAAAGACAATATCTGCCCTTATAAATCTTGCTTTAAGAAAGGCTCGTGTTGACGAGAAAAAGGGTATTGAAAGTAATATAAAATGGTCAGTTGAAATAAAACAAAAGTATGAAGAAATATTAAATAAAGAAGTCATCGAAGGGTATACCTGTTTTGGGCAATACTTACCTAACTTTTATTATTTGGACAAAGAATGGGTTCAGGAAAAAATCAAATCCATAGAAAATGCAAAGGACACCGAATACCGGGAAGCTTTTATGACTGGATATTTATCCAGTGGTAAAGTTTATGATGATCTTTATAATTTGATGGGATCCCATTATCGTTACGGTATTGATTATAATTTTAAAGAGAAAATATATAATAAACTATTAGTCCAGCATATTGCTATAGGCTATTTGAGAAATAATGAAACATTGAATGAGGAAGGAAGTTTATTTAAAAAAATATTGGATATTTTTAATTATGAACAAATTGCATCTATCATCCACTTCTTCTGGATACAGAGAGACTATCTTACAAAAGATGATGAAATAAGCATAAATATCAGAGAAAATATAATTGAATTCTGGAGGTGGTTGTATGATAAGTATAAATGCAAACAGGGTATTGATGAAAATGATAAAAAAATTTTATCAGAGGTTACAAAATTGACAGTATTTCTACCTAAACTTAATAAAGATAATTCAGAATGGTTAAAGTTATCAACTAGGTATTTAGAAATAGATTTTGATTCATCATACTTTATAGAATATTTAAATAAGCTTACAGATAAAGGCGATAGCAAAGAAACATCTAAATACATAGGAGAAATATTTCTAATTATGCTAATTAATAATACTCCTGATTTTGATCAGATTTATATCCAATCAATAATAGAATTTCTTTTTAAAGAAGGTAATCGAGATACAGCTCGTAAAATATGTAATATATATGCACAAAGAGGTTACGAATTCATTAGAGATATTTATAATAATAATAATAAATATGAAGATAAAGATAATAGTTAAAAGTAATGCCAAATAAAGAAAAAAGTGTGTATGGATAATATTTAATAAAGAAACAATGGATAATAACAAATATAATCGTCATTCCATTCGCTTACCTGGACACGATTATTCTCAACCAGGTGCATATTTCATAACCATTTGCACGCACAATAGGCAATGTTTATTTGGTGAAATTGTTGATGGAGAAATAATGATGAATAAATTCGGGGAATTGATAAAATCTGAATGGCAGAAAACACGCATTATTCGCCCAAATATTGTTATTGATGCATTCGTTATTATGCCAGGAATTTTAATTATTAATGATGAATTTTGTTATCATAGAGACACGTTGCAACGTGTCTCTATGATAACAAAATATTTTTATAATTATTTTTCTTTATTTGAATTATTATCCTGATTTTTTATTAATGCTTTGTGAGAAAGTTTAAATTTACCAGTTTTAGTATCGATGTCTAAAATTTTGACTTGGACATGATCACCTACTTTATAGTAATCATTTACATCATTTACACGTTTATTATCAATTTCTGAAATATGTAAAAGGCCTTCTTTACCTGGCAATATTTCCACAAAAGCTCCATAAGCCTGTATAGATTTCACGATGCCATCAAAAACATCACCTATTTGAGGAACAGTAGTAATAGCTTTGATTTTATTAACAGCTTTTTCTAAACCTTCTTTATTAGTAGAGAAGATATCTACTACAGCCATATCACCTGCTTCTTCTATGACGATAGTGCTATTAGTTTCTCTTTGTAGTTCTTGAATCACTTTACCACCTACACCTATGACAGCACCCATAAATTCACGAGGAATTGTTAATTTCTTATAACGTGGTACATTGGGTTTATAGTCAGGTCTACTGGTAGAAATGGTTTGATTCATTATATTTAATATATGTAATCTTCCTTTTTTTGCTTGTAATAGAGCCTCTGATAAAACTTGAAATGACAATCCTTTTACTTTAATATCCATTTGGCAAGCAGTAATGCCATCAGCTGTACCAGCTACTTTGAAGTCCATATCGCCGAGATGATCTTCGTCTCCTAGGATATCACTTAAAACTGCATATTTACCAGTAGTTTCATCCATTATCAGTCCCATTGCGATACCTGATACAGGTTTACTCATTTTAACACCAGAGTCCATTAGTGCTAAAGAACCTGCACATACTGTAGCCATTGATGAGCTGCCATTAGATTCTAATATATCTGATACCACTCTGATAGTATAAGGATTATCTTCATTGCGTACTATCATATTTTTTAATGCTCTAAGAGCCAAATTACCATGTCCTATTTCTCTGCGTCCCAAGCGTAATGGTTTAACCTCGCCCGTAGAAAAAGGTGGAAAATTATAATGTAATAAAAAATTACTTGTCCCTTCGTAGACTGCTCCATCTATTAATTGTTCATCAAGTTTTGTACCTAGAGTAACAGTTGTTAAGCTTTGTGTCTCTCCTCGAGTGAAAATAGCAGAACCATGTGCAGAGGGTAAATAATTAACTTCGCACCAAATAGGTCTGATTTCATCTAAGGCACGCCCATCTAATCTTTTGCCATCTTCTAATATCATCTGTCTAACTGCTCTTTTGTGCAAATCATGGAAATATCTATTTACCATTGATGTTATTTCAGCTTTCTCATCTTCAGAAAATTGATTTAGAAATTCTTCTTTAATAGCATCAAATTTTTCTTGACGTTCTTTTTTAGAAGTTAAATGTTCTCGAGCTACTGATAAAACTTTGTCATAGCAGAAATCTTCTAATTTTTGTTTAATTTCTTCACTATTTACTTCGTGGTCATAGATGCGTTTAGGCTTACCAGCTTTTTCTCTGAGACGCATTTGTCCTTCTATTTCTAGTTTAATGTATTCATGAGCTATCTTGAGAGCTTCTATGATAGTGTTTTCGTCTACTTCTTTGCTCTCTCCCTCTACCATATTAATATCAGTTAAAGTGCCACCAACCATTAAATCTAAGTCAGCAGATTCTATCTCATCAATAGAGGGATTTATTTTAAATTCACCATTTATTTTAGCTACTCTTACTTCTGATATTGGTTGGTCAAAAGGAATGTCTGAAATAGTAAGTGCGGCAGATGCTGCTAATGCTGCAAAAGCATCTGGTGGATAATTAGGATCTGCACTAATAAGGTATACTAATACTTGAGTTTCAGCATGATAGTTTTCGGGGAAAATGGGCCTCAAAGCGCGATCTACTAATCTAGCAATAAGTATTTCATATTCTGATGGTCTAGATTCTCTTTTTAGAAAACCACCTGGGAAACGTCCTGCTGCAGCATATTTCTCTTGATATTCTACTGTTAATGGCATAAAATCTGCGTCTGGAGTAGGTTCATTTTTGGAAACTGCAGTTGCTAAAAGCATCATATCTCCACATTTCACTATTACTGAACCATCAGCTTGTTTAGCTAATTTGCCTGTTGATATTTCTACTACCTGTCCATTTGGTAGATTAATTGTCTCTTTAATTTCTTGCATCTGATAATTTTTTATTATTAATAAATAAAAATATAATTAGCAAAAATTATTCACTAATTATATTTAAAATTCTGGAAAAAGCTCATTAAAATTTGAAAAAGATAGATTTATCTTTAAAAAATCATCTACGTATATTAAGTTGTTTGGTAACATCAATATATTTATCGTAATTTTCTCTTTTTAAATATTTTAATAAACGTTTACGTTTATTAACCATAGTCAATAGAGAACGTTTTGCAGAAAAATCTTTTTTATTTTCTTTCATATAATCTGTTAAATGCAGGATCCTTTCTGTCAAAATAGCTATTTGCACAGCTGTGTCACCTGTATTATTTTCATTTCCGCCAAATTTTATAGCCAGTTCTCTTGTTTTTTCTGGTGTTAAATACATATTCCTAAATTTTAGAGTGCAAAATTATAAAAAATTTTTTATTTAAAAAAATAATTTCTTTTTCAATTGATAAAAAATTAAAATAAAAAAGTCGAAGCGCAGCTTCGACTTTTTTAGCAGAGAAATTATGTTAAAAAATTAATATTGTTCTATTTTCAATTGATAGAAGCTACGAGGATGTGAACATGCAGGGCATACTTGTGGTGGTTCGGTACCTATATGTACATAACCGCATTCTCTGCAGAACCATACTACTGGTTGATCTTTTTTAAAGAATGTGCCAGCTTCTACTTCTTTTAGAATTTTATCATAACGTTCAGCGTGGTGTTGCTCAGCTACAGCAATAGCTCTCAATCTATTAGCTATAGTAGTATAGCCTTCTTTCTCGGCTACATCAGCAAATTCTGGATACATACTTGTAAATTCATATGTTTCGCCTGCTATTGCTGCTTTTAAATTATCTACGGTAGTACCTAAGGTAGTAGGAGCACCGGCTTCTACAGTGATTTCATCTAAATTTTCAGTAGATTCTTTTTTTAGTTCATTAATATGTTTAAATAACCAGCTAGCATGCTCACGTTCGTTATCTGCTGTCATGGTAAAGATTTCAGCTATTTGCTCATAACCTTCATTTTTTGCTATTTTAGCATAAAAAGTATAGCGATTTCTCGCTTGACTTTCTCCTATAAAGGCTTTCACTAAATTTTTAATTGTTTCTTTCATAATATTTGTTTTTTGTTTTATTTTTGAATGATTCTATCTGGATTATCTTCGATAAATTGGAGCCATTTATTTTTTCTAAAATGTAACTCTTCTTTAGGTACTACGCTAGAATAATCTGAAAAATAATGGCATAAAGCTATTGCTGCAGCATCTGTAGCATCAAAAGGTAAAGAATCGTCTTTTATTTGAAGTATATTATTTATCATGCCTGCTACTTGTTCTTTAGATGCTCTACCATTGCCAGTTACAGAAATTTTTACTCTCCTAGGAGCATACTCATATACATCAATACCATACTCTAATGCAGCAGCTATCACTACACCTTGTGCACGTCCTAGCTTTAGCATAGACTGTACATTCTGTCCATAATAAGGCCCTTCTATTGACAATACATTTGGCTTGTGAAAATTTATTAATTCTTTTACTGTTTTATGTATTATTTTAATTCGCTCGAAATGATCTTTTACCTTTTTTACATTTATACATCCTATGTCGATAGTAAATAGATTATAATTATCTACTCCTATTATAGCGTAACCGGTTATATTAGATCCTGGATCTATTCCTAATATTTTATAGCAATTGTTTAAATTCATTAGTATTTATTTAGCTTTAAAATTTTTTAATCAAATGTCAAAATTAGTGAAAATATTTCTATTATTAAAAAATTATTTCGGATTATTAAAATATAGAGGTAATGCAGATTTATTCTCAACTACTGAGTAATTGTCGAGCTTTATTTGTCCATTTATCCATACTTTATCTATAGTAATTGGAATTGTAAAATTCTCATATGGGCTCCATCCACATTTGTATTTAAGTTTATCATTAGTTATCAATTCCTGAGCATTATTATTGACTAATACTAAATCGGCGTAATATCCTTCACGGATAAAACCTCTTTTATCAATTCTAAATATTTGAGCTGGTTTATGAGCCATTTTATTGATTAAATCTGGTAAAGACAAGAAGTTTTTTTCTGCCAGAGCCCACATCAGACCTAATTCATGTTGAATAGATGGTATGCCAGATGGAGACAATTCATAGGAATTCAATTTTTCATTTTTCAAATGTGGAGCATGATCACTACCTATAGTATCAATCAAATTTAAAGAATTTAATAATTGTAGTCGTTGCTCTTTAGTAGATTTTATTGATGGATTTACTTTTATTAAATTGCCATAAGTACTATAATCTGATAAATCAAAGTAAAGATAATGTGGACAAGTTTCTATAGACAAATTAGACAGTTTATTTTTAAATTTATTAATAAAATTTAGTTCATTTATATGAGAAATATGTAAATAATGTAAACGAGTATTGTAGTTGTGTGCAATAGATAAAATATCTTTAGCTGCATTGATACACGCATCTATATTTCTAATAATTGGATGAATAAAAACATCATTATCGAAAAGATCTAAATACAGCTCTTTATTTAAGTTGATTGTAGGATTATCCTCGGCATGAACAGCTATCAAATATGGCAATTGAAAAACTTGATTAATTACAGTTGGATTCTTTAGAGAGAGATTGCCAGTAGTATTGCCCCAAAAAACTTTTATGCCTGCTAATACGCTAGGTTCTATTTTTTGTATTTCAGAGAAATTATCATCTACAGCTGCCAGATAAAAGCCATAATTTATGAAAGAATTTTTGCTAGCAATATCTAATTTCTGTTCTAGGAGACTTTTATCCGTAGTAGGAGGTAGAGTATTTGGCATATCTATGAATGAAGTAACTCCTCCATAGAGAGCTGCTAATGACTCTGTATAGATGCTAGCTTTTTCATTATAGCCTGGCTCACGAAAATGCACGTGTGTGTCAATGATTCCTGGGATTAGATACTCACCATTACCATCAATTTGTTGATAATTTGTTGGTGTTTTACTGGTAATATTAAAATTTATTTTTTCAATAATTCCTTTAGAGATGAAAACTTCGCCCCAAGATATTTGACCTTCATTAATGATATGGACATTTATGAGATGATAATTGTCCATTATGATTTTATAATTTTTTTTGTATTATGAAAACGTAGCTGTAGGACTCCCCACATAGCTTCAAAAACAATTTTTTTATTCATTTTAGATTGCCCACTTAGACGCTCAGAAAATACTATTGGTACTTCTTTTATTTTAAATCCTAGTTTATAAGCATAGTATTTCATTTCTATTTGAAAAGCATATCCTACAAAAGATATTTTATCTAAATTAATATAAGATAAAAAATTAGCTCTATAGCACACAAACCCAGCTGTAGAATCTTTAATAGGCATCCCAGTGATTAAGTTTACATATTTAGAAGCGAAATAAGATAAAAGTACTCGAGATAGAGGCCAATTCATCACTGTGATACCTGAAATATATCGAGAGCCAATAGATAAATCATAACCTTCGTCTCTACAAGTAGCTAATAACCTAACTAAGTCGGCAGGATTATGAGAAAAATCAGCATCCATTTCTAAAATATATTCGTACCCTTGTTCAAGAGCCCATTTGAAACCTGCTATATATGCTCTGCCTAATCCCTCTTTTTGCTGTCTTAATAATAAATGTAAGGAATCTGGATATTGCGGGATCATCTTTTTTACAATATCAGCTGTGCCATCAGGCGAATTATCATCTACTACTAAAATATCAAAAGCTTCTGGTAATGAAAATACAGTTTTAATAATAAGCTCTATATTTTCTATTTCGTTGTATGTCGGTATAATTACTAAAGCTTGACTATGCACAAATAATATTTTATGCAAAAGTAATTATTTTTTTGTTTTTATAAAATAATTATCTATATTTTTAATAAAAAAATCAATGGAATAATTTATTTACGTTTTAATATTTTTAAAAAAAATATTAATTTTAAAAATTAATATCAAAAATTTTTAAAAATTATGTATAAGTCAATAATTTTAATTTTTATTTGTATATCAAATATTTTGATGGCACAAATATATAATCCCATAATAGACTCTATAGTTATGCGTGATGGCAAAAAAATAGCAGCAGATATATACCTTATAGATTCTATAAATCCACGACCAACTATATTAATCCAAACTCCATATAATAGGTTGCATTATAGGCTAAATCTACCTTTGGTAGGACATGATATAGAAGATTATGGATATAATTTTGTAATTACAGATTGGCGAGGATTCTATGGTAGTACACCAGCTTATGTAGCTGGTTATGACAGAGGATTAGATGGCTATGATCTTGTAGAATGGATAGCTGAGCAACCTTGGAGTAATGGTAAAATAGGCACTTATGGAGGTTCTGCACTAGGTGAAATACAGTATAAAACTGCTAAAAATCAGCCACCTCATCTAGTTTGTTGTATACCATTAGTCTCTAATCCTCAAATTAGTTATTTAGAATACTTCCCAGGTGGTGTATATAGGACTGAATATGTGCAGCAATTAGATAATTTAGGTTATGGTATGTCTACATGGATATTAGGTAACCCTTATTACAATTTGCAATGGCAATTTGTAGAAAATAGTTCTTTCTATCCTTCTTCTATTAATGTTCCTTTTTTTATGATTGGTGGATGGTACGATCACACTATCGAGCAAATGATGTTTTTTTTTAATGCTTTGAAACAACAATCACCTGTATCAGAACAACACAAAATTTTAATGGGGCCATGGGTACATGGTGGACATAGTATATCTCAAGTAGGCACTTGTCAGCAAGGGGAACTCTATTTTGATAATGCGTGTGAATGGAATGATTCTCTTTCTTTACGTTTTTTTGATTTCTACCTTAAAAATGTTAATAATGGATGGGATAACGAACCGGTAGTACAATATTACCAAATAGGTGATAACCAATGGCAACAAGCAACTATTTTGTCTGCTATCAATGTTGATACATTACAAATGTTTTTGAATAGCGATAATTATCTCACTACTATTCCTCCAGATGTGCAAAATCAAAATGAATATTTTATTTACAATCCAGCAGATCCATCACCCACATATGGCGGTTCTACATTACGACAAGATTTATTGCAAGGTCCCTATGATCAATCACAAGTAGTAGAATCTAGAAGTGATTTACTCATCTTTACTTCTTCTACACTTAATGAACCTGTTAGGATTTTTGGTAAAGTAAAAATTACTTTATTCGTGAGTAGTAATTGTAAAGATACAGATTTTGCCATTAGATTCTGTGACGTTTATCCAGACAATAGATCTATGCTTGTAAATGATGGAATTAAAAGGATGCGTTTCAGAAATGGTTACCAAACAAGTGATACAGCTTCTATGGTAGATGGTGTCATATATAAAATTGATATTTTTTTACCTAATACTGCATATTCATTTCTCCCAGGACATAAAATCAGAATAGACATTTCATCATCTAATTATCCCAAATATGATAATAACCTTAATAATGGTGGTGCTATGTACACTGCTGGTGATACTATAATAGCTACTAATGTTGTATATTTCGATGCAGATCATAAATCAAGTATTTCATTACCTATATTACATTCTAATAATATTAATGATTTCTCAAATTCAGAAAGATTCATTATTTATCCTAATCCTACTAATAGTTCATTTACAATTTCAAATTTTAATCTAATTAAATCTATAGAAATTTACGATATAATGGGTAAAAAATATCAATTTAATGAACAAGTAAATATTAATGTTAATAATCTAAAAAATGGACTTTACCTGATCAAAATTACTGATGTCAATGATGAAATTATTTGGAAAAAATTGATTAAAAATTAATGTTTAAATAGACGAATAAATTATTCATTCAACAACTTAAATATTTTATAAAATAGGATTTAATCTAATGCTTAATTCAAAAAATACTTCAAGGATTCTTTAAATAAAAAACAGGTTATATAACGTTTGTA
>Ga0209719_1003591_pt1 | contig 13855 bp, 10 predicted proteins | sample AD_JPNAS2_MetaG_FD_184421 | JGI IMG/M metagenome (GOLD analysis project Ga0209719, IMG submission 184421) | Active sludge microbial communities of municipal wastewater-treating anaerobic digesters from Japan - AD_JPNAS2_MetaG (SPAdes) (version 2) | ecosystem: Engineered > Bioreactor > Anaerobic...
TATAAAAAATTGAGATTTATACCTCGATTGTGTTACCTGGTATCTGCTGTGGTCTACTAACTCCGGGGATCTCCCCTGGAAGAAGGATCTCTCCAGGTGGAGATTGAAGAAGGGTTGTTACTCGTTTCCTGTCAGTACATCCACTTCGTGGCTTATCCTTTTCAGTTCAGGTCTTATCGTCTCTACAATGGCCAGGTAGTTCTCCCCTGTTGTGTTATTCCATCCCTTGAAGCCCGCATCTGCAACATCCATAAGGAAGTGTTCCACAACATGAAGAGCTTCAGAACATCTCCTTATCCTGTATCCCAGAACATTCTGTTCCATAGGTTATCCCTCCCTTCTAGCTGGGTTTTGATCTTGAGGGGGGATCGGGGCGACCCTCAAAGGGAGCCCCGTCCTCCGTAGGTATTACATTCAGTTATATAGTTATAAAGTAATAGCTTGTAATATTCGCGTAACCGCAACGGTTTTTTGACCACTTTGTCCCCCTCTGTCCGGAGTTAGTCCCCCTCTGTCCGGAGTTAGTCCCCCTCTGTCCGTAATATCCCGTGGTAATCTTCCATCACTTTCTTCCACTTTTTCGTGTCTTCTTCGGACAGATTCCTTTCCCCTTTCTCTACCAGGGAAATGAAGGACTGGGATTTTATGATCGCTCGTCCTGCATCCTTTTGAGAAAAACCTATCTTTTCCCTCTGCTTTTTAAAGTTTGCCCCTGTAAGGTGTTCCTTCTTCCCTTCGGCAAGAAGAGGGGGGTTTCCTTCTTGCTGTTGGGGGAAGATCGGCTTTAATGTTTCGGATGCTCTCGGGGGAGTTATTACCACGGTGCTCTCGAGGAGATCCTGGAAGTAGTTCCTGCTCCTTCTGCCCCCATCTTCCCCCATTGCCCTTGAGTATTCCTTGCTTCTTTTGATTTTCCAGCCGTGAGACTCCATCGCCTTAAGGTTGTTTTCAATCTTGTTTACGGCATCGTGCCTCTCTTTGCGGTTTGCTGGTTCCCCCAAGGACTGAATCTCTTCTGGTGAAAGCACGATTTCCAGGAGGGCCCTGATGCTGAACTTGTTGTATCCTCCTGGGCCTATGTGGCATGAAGTCCAGAATACCCAGCAGGCTCCCCACCGTTCTTTCTGATGGTCGAATTCCAGGATCTCTTTGGGGATGTGTCTGTATAAGAGATGCTTGTTGCGACCCTTCTCCATTTGGCTCCAGGGGCCTGGCATTACTTGAGCAACAAAATCCATCGTGACAGTCATGTCCTTTATGTCTGTTCCCATTAGTATTTGAGATGTCTCTAGCAAGCTTATAATCCATAGGGGTTCCGGTCTTTCTGTCCTCCATGTTCTTCCGTCTCGCACCGTGCCCTCAAATTGGATATGTAATGCCCGGAGGGAGTGTAGATATTCCTTAAGTTCCTGTATCTGTTCTTCCCTGGAAAGACGGGTACGCTTCCCTGTCTTGGGGTCTCTTTTCTTCTTTTCGTTCAGGCTTAGAAACTTGATAAGCTGGTCTGCGGTGGCATAAGCGGAGATATCCCTTGAACCGTCTCTTGTTGTGCGATAGCAATAATTTGCAAACTGGGCATGGAGAAGAGCTGTGTCCAGCCCCAGGGTTTTGAGAATAGCCTTAGCCTCATCTCCCCTTACTGTCTCCACTCCGTCCATGTCTTTGCGAGCGATCAAGTATGTCAAGTGTTTGTTTTCTTCATCGAGGACAGGATAGAATTGTTCTCCTTTAGAGGATTCTTTCCAGGATGATTTTTCAAACATCGGATTGAAGGCATAAACGACAAATGGGGAGGATGCGATTGGTTGTCCACCTGATGATTCCTGGAGGGTGGATAAATAACGGAGATCGATAACGGGTCTGTTGCTTTTGGGGCTCCGCTCAAGTTCCCTTTGGAGAACAAATTGATCAACGTATGCCTCAAAGAAGGGAGAGAAATAAGCCTTTGTCTCTCCTTCAGGGGCCTGTTCGAAATATGGGGCGAATGTTGAATAAGCTTTTCTTATTGCATCCCCTACAATTTCCCTCTGGCCCTGGCTCAAGATGCTGGTTGCTCTCGGGTGGTAAATACTCCCGCCCTTTGCAATCAGGGTTCCAAAAAGATAAAAAGGCCAGCTGTCCGGTTGCACCGACCTCGGGGGGTTTTTCAGGTCGGCTTCTCGTGTATCTAACCCCTTCAAGAACTCCTCGGTGCATATCCTGACACCTTCATCGGTGGCTCGTATCTCTCCGTCCTCATCCCTTGTCATGAAAGGGTTGCGGTTCTGAAACCTGCTCATGAATTCATCATCATTAAACTTTAGTGACTCGACCAACAAGGGGTCATAGATCTCCTGCAATTCGAGGAATTGAATGGCCTGATATTTCTCGTTATCCTGGCACTCATCCCAGTTCGGTTGTCCGTCTTCCCGGGTTCCCAGGATCTCTCTGGCATTATCGTTAAAGTGAGGGAGCACCTTCTCCGCACTAGGTGAAAGCCTGTCATTCTCCCGGACTCTCTCTATAAGCTCCCCGAAACATATATATCTACTCCCTGAGGTTTTTGTTATCCTCCCGAATCTCTCGTAAGGATTCCTTATAGCCATCAGGCCTCCCCCCTTCCGAAGAGGTTCTTCCACCAGGACAGGATTCCCCGGAGGGCATCGTCCCGTCTCCCCCGGGCCTCCAGTTCGGATATTCTCTTCTCCAGCCTTTCTATCATCTCTGCTTGTCTCCTCTGCTTCTCCACAAGGGCTACGGTCTCCTCCCTCTGTACCGCTATAACGGAGAGAGCTTGGGCTATTTGTTGAAGGGGGACGGACACATCCCCCCCTGTCCTTTGGGGAAGGGGCCTGGTCTCCATGTCTATGACATCATCCCTGAACACCCTTAGTTCCGTGAAGATCTGCTCCGTGGTTAATTTCTGACGGTATCTCCCGGCGATCTCCTGGAGAATCTCATGAGTCTCCGGATGATAAAGGATTACGTTGTCCACCTTCCTGGTCTTCAGGAACCCCTTGAATGTGTCCACGTATCTCCTCACAGTTGACTCCGGAATACCTGCCATTTTTGCCACCTGGGGGAGACTCTTCCATCCATCGTTTTCTGTCATACCCACCACACCCCCTCCACTAGGTGGTGGTGGCTCCACCACCACACCACCACCACCTGTAAAAACTTTAGTAGCAAGGTCTTACGGTGGTGGTTCCGTGGTGGGTGGTGGGAGAAAAACTGACTTTTTGTCATATCCTCCACCACCACACCACCACTATGACTTAGACTTAAATGGAATTGCTGTGTTCTTTTCCCAAAAATCGGCCTCTTTTTTGTCATCGATCCTCCAAAGGCCCCTGGCATACTCTAGTTTTACGGCATCTCCCCAGACGGGGCCGTTCCTGTTCTTCATTATGCTTATGGAAAAGTCGGGGATGTTTCCTTCATACCCTTCTTTGTCCTCGAGGGCCCCGGCCTCCTTGTTGTATATCCCCAGGATCAGGTTAGCGTCCTGCTCCAGATCCCCGGCCTCTCTCAGGTATTCGGGACGGATAAGCATGGGGAGGGTTAGCTTTTTTGAAGCATTAGCCCCTTGTGTCTTTTCGGTTGCCCTCCTGTTGAGCTGGGCTCCTGCGATTATCGGGAGTCCGGTCTCTACGGCAAGATCCCTCACCGTTGCCGATATTCCCTGAACCTTCTGGTAGGCCATTGAGCCTCCTGCCATATCCTCCGGAACGGGGATTATCTGCATGTAGTCTATGAAGACTACCCCCATCTCCTCCCCGTATTTATCACGGAGGCCACGGATGGCCCGGGAGAGTTCCCTCACGTTTCCGGGACGGTAGGAGACTATCAGCTTTCCCTCTTTGAGGAGGTCCTGGAGAAGTGCCCATTTCTCCTTGACCGTGGGGATTGATCCCTCCTCATCCTTCCATAAAGGGGAGAAGTTCCCTGTCATGAATCTCTGGTAGGAGGGAATTATCCAGGTGTCATCATCCCCTAGCATCTTGTTGCTCATGGATATAAGGAGTTTTGTGATGATCTGGTGATAGTCCTCCTCATAGGTGACAAAGACATATCTCTTATCTGGCTCCATCTCTATCTGGTTCCGGAGGAAATTCAAGAGGGTTGCTGTCTTGCCGTGGGATTGCCTCCCTGCCACCAGGGTGACGGCTCCCCTGTGGAACCTTGCCCTGTTATCAAGATCGGAGTATCCGGTCTTGAGCCCTTCTCTGGCCCGGGTGAGGCGATCAATAAAGGCCTCCATGGCGAAGGGGGGGAAGAGGCTTTCCGCAACGGAGGCCCTCTCCCTCTCGTCTGCCCTTTGTATCTGCCCCCTCATGATCTCTATGGCCTTTGAGGGTTCCTCGAGGTTGCCCTGTATATCCCTTATGCAGTTCTGTATGTCACGGGAGAGTTCCTCTTTTCGGTATCTCTCCCTGTAATCCTGGAGGTATTCCTCAAGGTCTGGGGGATCCATTTCCAGGGCCACCCCCATATAGTTGACAACGTCCTGAACATCCAGGGGGTTCCGGAGAGACTTGGACACTTCCTTAGCCTCACGGAGTGCCCCGTCCCGTCCTTCATCCGTCTGGAGATTGTGATGTTCTCCTATATGCTCCATGAGCCACTTGATACCACGTCCGCTCACCCTGGCCTCCTCCAGGATCTCCCTGAAGGCCTCCTCACCCTTTTGGGTGATTAGCTCATCGGGATCTTTTGCTCCCCTTATGTTTGCCACGAAGACGGAGATCTCCGTGTTAGCTAGTTTGCGGATGATCGATTCAGTTCCCTCTTTCCCTGCCCCGTCATTGTCGAGGGCCAGGAGGATCTTCCTTATTCCCTTTTTCCTGAAGGTCTCCTCCTGTCCGTCAAGGAGCCTTGCGTTTGTGAGGGCCACCACGTTGGGAATCCCCCGGGCCCTTGCTATGAGTGCATCCAGGAACCCCTCCACCACCGTGGTGGTGTCCCCCTTGACAGCGTAAAGCCCGAATGGGGCCCTCCCCTGGAGACCCGAATATTCTCCCAGGGGTTTGTATTTTTCTGATTCCTTCTCCCCATCCTTGAGAGGTCTTATAAGCCTCCCCACAAAGGTGGATATCGTTCCGTCCGTGCCCCTGTAGGGAAAGACCAGCCTGTAATCCTCCCGGATAAAACGTCCGTCTTCTGTGGTCATCCACTTGAGGGCTTGAGGTCTTTCTTCAAGGTTCAATACCTTCCCCTGGAAGCTGATGGTCTTGCCGGCTCCCGGGAAACATCCCATCTCCATGCTCCGGATATCATCATCGGAATATCCCCGGCCCCTTAGATACTCCAGGACATCCTTGCCCTCATCACTCCAGAGGGTCTCCTGGAAGAATTCATTGAACCTCTCCAGGGAGTCCTTATCTTTCCTTTCCCTCTCCCAAGTTCCCTTGGACTCTTCGGAGAGATGGGGGATCTCCACCCCTGCAATATCGGCAAGCTCGGAGATCTTGTCGAAGAAGGAGGCTCCGTCCCGTTCCATCAGGTAATCAAGAAGGGCCTTGCTGTATCTACAGCTTTCCACCCTGTTGCACTTTATCCTGGGCTCCGGGTATTTAGGGCTTGCAACGTAAAGGAAGGCCTTCCCTTTTCCCCTGCACTCAGGGCAGTCTATAGAAAAGCTCTTGGAACCCCCTGCTCCTTTGGGGTTAAGTTCCGGGACAAGACCCCTTATTCCGTCTCCCAGCCTGTCAAAGATCTCCCTCTTGATGTCATGCCATGAGGAGGGCATTAGATCCTGTCACCCCTCATGTACTCCTGGAGATCCGATTCCCTGACTCGCCAGAGACGGCCCACCTTTATCGCCCTTATCCGTCCTGTCCTGATGTATCCCCTGACCGTCTGGGCAGAAATAGAGAGACGCTCTGCCACCTCGTCAGGAGTCATCAGTTGCTCTTTGGCCTCCATCGGACACACCCCCTTATCATTACTATTTCCAGTCGATACTATTAGCGATAGAGTCTAATGAACTCTGTATGCCCATAAAGGTGAATGGGTCGCTAACACGAACATCCGCTTTAATGTTCATAAGTCCATGCCCTATCTGGAGTAAAGAGTAGGCAATCACTATAAGTACCCCCACTTTCACGATCTCAATGATCCTGTCAAAACGCAACAAGGCCACCCCCTTTAATTTGCGTAAAGCTCGTTCTGGAGCAGGTATCTGACAGTCGAGGCATACCATCGCCCCCCCTGCTTCGTGGGAGCTCCAGATTCATTAAGCCACCCTGCTATTCTCCTCAGGCTCCATCCCTCCTCCTTCCTGTCTTTGATAGAACCCACAAGGGAGAGCTCGTCCTCATTCCTCTCCAGGTTGTCCCCGGTTCTCTCGTATCCCATAGGGGTGGGGCCATAGGCCTCCAGGGATCTCTTCTTGTGATTCAAGGCCAGGGATGTTCTCTCAGCTATGAGGTTCCTCTCCAGTTCCGCAAATGAGGCCATAGTGCTCAGGAAGAACCTTCCCATTGCTGTGCTCGTGTTTATGGCCTGTCCCCCCATATCCACCAGGTGGAGAGCTATCCCCTTATGATCCCAGTCCTTTGTCCTGGTCAATGCATCCACGGCATCCCTGAAGAGTCTATCAAGCTTCAGAGCCACAACATGAGAGGCCCTTCCACGAGCCAGGGCATCCACCACCCGGGCCCCTCCCGGCCTGGAGGCCAGGGGCTTGGAAGCGGAAACTCCCTCTTCACGGACAAGCTCCACCATCTCCAGACCCTGGAGGGAACAGTAGGAACGGAGTTTTTCCTCTTGAGCTTCCAGGGAGACTCCACCACGAACCTGCTCCTCGGTGCTTACCCTCACATAGCAGATCGCCTTCATGTCGTTCAGTCCCCCTTTGTCGTTTAGTATCGTTTTATGTATATCATTATATGGATATATGCCTTAAGTGTCAATAAGTGAGGAAATATTCGTACAAAAACGGTCGGTATTGTACAGACGGGCCAGGGTGGAAGGGGCTCAATAGCCCCCGAAAGGGAAGGGCGATCTGTCTTCGTGCCTGAGGCTTTCGAGGATGGCCCCAGAGCGTTCTCCCTTTATGGAAGGTAGGGATTGGTCGTGTTCAAATCAGACAGGGGTCTCCTGTGCGATTTACAGAGTCCTTTCTAGACTCCCTGTTATATAAAGTGCCTTCATGTGTCGAAAAATACAAATGCGGATCTGCTTCAATTTCCCCAGGGTGTCCTGGTCGTCACCCCCCCTGTTCCATTCTGCGAATTCTTGCGTGTTGCCTGACACCGTTAGCCAGATCAAAGCGTTCCTGGGATTGAAGGCCCCTACACCCTGGCCTTTTTTATAGTGTCAGGTAATTCATCTGGCCCTTTTTTATCGTGTAGGGAAACTCACGTCCTTTTTTATAGTGTTGTGAGACTCCTTGTTTTTTCCCCTCTTTTTATGCTGTAACAGTTGTAACAATTGTGCCTTTTTATAGACCGACCTAATTGATACTAAACAGGGACAGATCTATATAACGTTATGAACGGGGGTACACCCTTAAAATGGGTACTTTCTCCCTGGGTAGGTCGGCCGATATATATTCATATACGTACAGGGAAGCCTAAAGAGTTCAGCAATAGCAAGGGTTTACTACACTTCCGGGGTGTCAGGGTGTCCCTTACGAAAGCTTCCCTTGCTGTTGCATGCAAATCAAACCAGGCGGGTTGGATTTTAGTCAAGATGACTGCTGGTCCAATAATATATAAGGCTTTAAGGTTGTCGGTTAATTGTCTTTTGCCTAGGAAAAATTTCCAAGAACCTAAAAAAATCAAATAAAACAGAACAACACGAATAAACAAAGCCAACATTCCAAACACCCCCAATAGGATTATTGATTTCTTGTTGGAGACCTCCATCTTCGTCAAAAACTAAAATATAATAATTACCACAATCTTAATAAATTCCTGTACTTAACGAATTGGATTACTAAAATAACTTTTTATCCTTATTATGAGTTCCTAGAGATAACTCCCAAAAACCAGAAGGCAAGCCCAATATTAATTTCCCCCAACTATTTTTTGTTATACAATACTTAAGTTATTTTGCATTGTATATGAGTAAATGTAAAATTTAAGAAGATCCCTTTTTTATGTATTAACCAAACAAGTGGGAGTGATTGGGGGGGTGTCAGCTTTGACCACAACAAGCGAGTCTGTTGCCGAAGTAATCAGTATGATGCGGGAGAATGGAAAGAACGTACCTCAAAAAGTTGCAGAAATCCCAAATATGCCTATACCATTCAGGTCTTACGAATTTCTACGGTTATCCTGCTTAACAGGAGGAATAATCTTGCAACGGTTTAGTTTTCAGTACGAGTTCAACCTATTTTCTCTCTTGGCCTCGAGATGGGAGACATTCGTTTACTACGTTTTTCTTGTAACAACATATCTTTCTCCCGTTGCTTCGGTCGTTCTTGGTTTCATGTATACATGGTGGTGGCTAATGCTTATACCTATAGGGATGCTAATTGGTATGAAGGGGATGAAGGGTATTTATAACAAGGTTATTTTTTCTTCGGCAATGAGATCAGAGATCGAATTTTGCCTTCTTTATTTCTTGAGACAAATTTCATTGACCATAACCATCTCCCCTTATCAATCAACAATATATTGGCAAGGCATAATCAATTAACGGGTTCGCTGTACCAAACACGTTGTTAAGATCTTGAAGAGATGGGAAAAAACATCCATAACAAGGTAATTTTGCGAGGATTTCCAAGTTATTCGAAACGGCGATGAAGTATTTTGGGGGGCTAAAAGGTGTATTGGATGCCTTGTTTGAGCCCCCCTATTAGAAAATCCAGGAGGGGGCAGCTGAGCTATCCATAAAAGTGTCATAAATTTCTTGAATTCCCCTATCTTGTAAGGAGCATAAAGAGGAACCCTTACTTGTTTCTAATTCCATACTGAGGAAATAGGCAAGAGATTTGACTAGTTCTTTCTGTATATGATTTTTCACACGATAGAAGCACCCGTTCAGGAGTTGAGATCCATTTTCGGGCTCTATTGATAAAAGTGCTCTATAGTCCCGAAAAATACAAAGGGAGATCCTAAAACAATTTTTAGAGAACATCAACCCCAACCCGAAGTAGTTTGAACCTAAACGCAGATTTCCCCCTGGCCATTTCGACCCTCTGGATTGTGCCCCCAAAAGGGCCCTTAAGGGTAGGGCAATTATCTAAGGGCCTCGTGTGATGGGTGGGGTAAGGGGTAATGCGTGAGAGAATCAGAAACTCGGCTTGCCCTTTTGCCCCTCTCCGTATCTCTTCTGTAAATGCCCTGTAAGGCTCCTGCCGGGGCATGGAATATTGGGACTCCCCCTATAGGTGTTTGATGGCGTACAGTCCAAATATGAGCGTATCTCTATAGGCTTATAAGAAGTCTTTTTTATAGTGTCAATAAATTCACCCTGGCCTTTTTTATAGTGTGCTGAAACTCAATGTTTTTCCCCTCTTTTTATGCTGTAACAATTGTAACGTTTGTGCTTTTTATAGACTGACCTAATTCCTTTACCTACTGAGGGGGGGTCTTGTCCCTGTGCGATTTACAGAGTCCTTTCTGGGATCCATATATATAAAGTGCCTTCATGTGTCGGGAAAAACAAAGGGAAATCTAAAGCAGTTTTTCTGGACATCAATCCGAATCCGAAGTGGTTTTTCTAAGGATAAACGCAGGGGCCCAACGGACTGCGACCCCCCTGTGTCCTAAAGAGCCCAAAAGGACCCATATCCCTTAAAAAACCCCAACCCCATTCAGGAGAAAGTTTTTGATAAATTCCCATAGTTGCAATAGTTTATGGCATGTCTAATGTCAATGCCAAGTGTGTTTTTCACAGCTAAACGCAGGGAGGGGACGGGGCTATTTCGACCCCTGAATGAAATGTTCAGGAAGGACCCGTAAGGGGAGGGGGAGTCTTATCTCTGGGGATCCTACTCCAGGACATCGGGCCAGAGTCACGTGCGAAATATCGCAGGATAGAACAAGGGGGGTCCTTAAAGACTGATACTAATTAATACTAAACAGGGACAAATCTATATAACGTTATGACTGGGGGATATCCTTTAAAGGGGTACTTTCTCCCTGGATAGGTCGGCTGGTATATATTCATATACGTATAGAGAAGCCTAAGGAGTTCAGCAATAGCAAGGGTTTACTACACTTCCAGGGTGTCAGGGTGTCCCTTACGAAAGCCCATCAGGGGACCCGGGGGAATAGGTATATACCAGAGAGAGCAATATACTATAGTTTATTTATTAGTAGTAAAATAAACTTTGGTATATTTTCCCTTTCACTCATGGTATAAATCGCCTTATACTTTACATGCCTGCCTGGAAGGGGGAAACATTCCCATAGCTAGTAATAGCAAGGGTTTATAGGATATTACTTGAAGGGGAAGTGTTATACATTGACGCACGTTTCCCTTGCTGTTCAGGTGTAATTCCAGGATAACTTTATACTTTCCTCGGGGGGGTGGCATCCCCCCATTGATACCTTGCTTCAGGGTGGAATACACACGTACCCCTCACATATAAAAAATTGAGATTTATACCTCGATTGTGTTACCTGGTATCTGCTGTGGTCTACTAACTCCGGGGATCTCCCCTGGAAGAAGGAACTCTCCAGGTGGAGATTGAAGAAGGGTTGTTACTCGTTTTCTTTCAGTACATCCGCTTTATCCTGTATCCTAGTACATCCTGTTCCATCTCCTATCACCTCCTTTCGGTTTAGGTTTTGATCTGGAGGAGGATCGGGGCGACCCTCAAAGGGAGCCCCCGTCCTCCTATTATAAATATTACTTAGTTATACTAGTTATAAGAGTTATAGCTTGTAATATTCGCGTAACCGCAAGTGTTTTTGACCCACTTTGTCCCCCTCTGTCCGGCGTTTGTCCTGGCTCGTCCGTTATGTTTTGTAATATTTATTCCTGAATCGTCTGTTGAAGAAGGGCGCCTGGGGATCTTTTCAGCTGAAGATATACCCGGGGCGGACTTCAAGGAAGCCCCGGGTGTATATAGTCTCTATAAGAGACTATATAAAGCTATAGCGTTTTTCCGACACCCCGAATATCCCATAGTAGATACCCTTCCCGTGGGGGGCTACCAACTGAAATAGATAGACCTACCAACTGAAATAGATAGACCTACCAACTGAAATAGATAGACCTACCAACTGAAATAGATAGACCTACCAGAGAGTCAGTCCTAGACCGGGTTTATGGCCCTTCCGTGGTTATCTTTCGCGGCCCTGGTAGAACCTTTCCCGGGTTTATTGTTGCTATGATCTTCTCTTCGTTGATGCTCCTTCCCCATTCAAACCTGTAATCAGTAATGTATCCCACCTCTACCGCGTCCTTGCAGATCTTTTCTATGTCTGTTTTTATCCTTCTTTTTTGCCCCGACCTTATCAAGGGGTACATTCTTAACCTTGCCGCAAGGGTTGATAATCCCATATCAAGGGGGGGGACGGTCTTAGTCTTATAGGTAGCAGTAGCATGCAGGAAGAGAAGGGTTATAAAGTTATGGAAGTATTGCCCCGCGCGCGGAATCTTCTCCGCTATTTCTTCCAGGTAACCCGCGGGTAACTGCATGAAAAAGTTATCAAGGCCATACATGAGGGGTATACCCGCAACTATACGAAGGACACCCTCACGTGAACCCAGGCCGCCCCGTTGCCTAAATTGTTCCAGTTCTTCCGGGGAAAGGCTTTTGTAATCCTCGCTCAAAAGGGAAATAATAGGGACTGTAATCTTTCGCGCATACTTGGCCCCCCCGCGGTCGTCAGGTTCCCATGCAAGAAGGGTTACGGGGTTTTGAAGGTCTCTCAAGTGTTGCATGGCGAGCTTGCTTTCTCCGGCGCTATACTCCATCTTCCCCCTGCCCGATTCAAACTTGGTTACCCCGTAGGCTTCAAAGTATTCGCTTTTTGTTGCTATGACACAGGGAAGCTCCCCCCGATACCCCCAGGGATTAGCGGGCGCCATGTCGGGCTCTTGGTTTCCCAGGTATCCCGTCTTATTGAAGATCTTCTGGACGGCGAAGCGGGCCCTATACTGCCCCCCCGTGAAGTCAAGCCCCAGGGCTTCAACACAAATAGCGCCCCTTTCGGTGGCCTCCTTATCGAACATAAGACCTTGGCCCGGGTGGTCGTACGATAGTTTCAGTATGTCTGTTTTTGTTAGCCCTAAAGTGTTTCTCTGTAGAGCTGAAGGAACTTTTATCCATCTTCCGTCCTGATGATACTCCTGATACTCTTCATGGGCCCCTAGGGGGCCTTCTGGCACAAAACATTGGATGATCTCGAAGTCTTTGTCGGGGGCCACGTTGCCGACCGTTTCCTGTATATCCTGCACTTCTAGTAACTTCTTTTCCAGGGCCTTTGCTTTAGGAAAGGGGTGAATGTATTTCTTGTCCCCCAGGTGACAGGCCAGGATCTTCTCGCCGTCTGTCCCTTCTTCTACTGAATATTTGACCGAAACCCCTATATCCCCGTCTTTTGGACTAACCCTGACAATAAGCGTATCGGTCGGGTTGTTGCTAAACTCTTTCCCTTGATACTCGATCTTGTAGGGGTATTGGTTTTCCTTCTCTGCGAAGTTTATATATATCCAGCTATCCCTCGATAATTCGGGCGTATGTCGGGGCCACTTGGGCCAGGTAACCCTGAAGGGCGTTCTAAGGATCTCTTCCGCGAATTCCTTGTCCAGGTTGCCTATATCGGTTAATACTGTGAAGAAGGGTCGTTTATCCGTGCCCTTTCCCGTCTTCTTGCCTGTCAATTTCAAGCCCCCTTCCTGTTGTGCTTCGTAAAGAGTAGTTCCAAAGATTCTTCTATCAATTCAGACATTGTTCTTTCTGTCTCTGCTGACATTACCCTTAAGGCCTTCATGGTTTCCGGGGGAACATAGAAGACCCCGCGCTTTTTAAGTGCTTTGTGTCTTTGTGTCTTTGGGCCTTTATTCCCTTGTGTTTTTGTGTCTTTGGGAACTTGTGTCTTTGGGCCTAAAGTGTTTTGTTCCCTTGTGTCTTTAGTGCTTTGTGTCTTTGTGCCCAACATGCCCTCAAGCTTGTTCCTGTGCGATTCCGTGAAGGCTGGGCCTACTCTCTTCTTGTCCATTAGCGCCGCCCCCTTGCAATTATCTCCCGGGCAAGATCCATATAATCCTGTGCGCCGTTACTCTTCGGGGCATAGTCAAAGATACTCTTCCCGTTCCCCGGGGCTTCTGCCAAAGAGATACATTCCCTTATCCTGGTATCCAGGACAGACCCCCCAAAGAAGGCTAAGGCCTGGTCTTGTGTCTCCCTGCTTAATACCTTCCTTCCATCCCAGCGGGTGAAGAGAACCCCGGATATTGCAAGGCCCGGGTTAGTACGTGCCTGTATCATCTCTATGGCTTCTATAAGCTGGGTAATGCCGCGAAGGGGCAGGTATTCCGCCTGTAGGGGTATAAGGACTTCCGAAGCTGCTGTAAGGGCGTTGATGGTCATAAGTCCCAGGGAAGGGGGACAGTCTATCAGGACATATTCGGGATCTCCGTCAAGGGCCCGTAACATTTCCTTTAGAAGGAAGTCCCTTCCGGGCTGGGCCGCCAGTTCTATCTCCGCCCGGGCCAGGGGAATATCGGAAGGGAGAAGGTGAAGCCCGGGGGCCAGGGTGATAAGGACGGATTCCGGGGGCGCCTGTCCTGTCAGAACGTCATAAATACTGGGGTCAATATCCGGGTATCCCAGGGAAACTGAAAGATGGGCCTGGGGATCCGCGTCAATAAGAAGAACCCTAGCGCCCCCTTTGGCAAGGGCTACCCCCAGGTTCGCCGCCGTTGTTGTCTTGCCCACTCCGCCCTTTTGGTTAGTTATGGCAATGGT
>Ga0209719_1003598_pt1 | contig 13820 bp, 12 predicted proteins | sample AD_JPNAS2_MetaG_FD_184421 | JGI IMG/M metagenome (GOLD analysis project Ga0209719, IMG submission 184421) | Active sludge microbial communities of municipal wastewater-treating anaerobic digesters from Japan - AD_JPNAS2_MetaG (SPAdes) (version 2) | ecosystem: Engineered > Bioreactor > Anaerobic...
AGACTGTTTTAATTATCGTTTGTAAACAAATAGGGCGAATGCGCCTGGGAACGTTGAACTTTAGTTCGGCCTGGGTTTTGACTCCTTGGGAACGCCACACTTTAGTGTGGCAAGTTTTTCGAATGGCTAGGAGCACCGTACGTCTGTGCGTGCCGAACGGCTGGGAACGCCACACTTTAGTGTGGCATGTTTGCTCCTAACTTATTGCTCCGTGCTCTCTGTGCGAGCCCTTTTTTAAACTATGCCAACTTTAAAATTGTCGTTCCCAGACGTTCCTTGAAACAGGTTCGAAAATTCGCTTTCATCGAAGACGTGGTAGAATATCGAAAAATCGAGGAGGCGCATAAAATGGAATTCTTAGAAGGCCTGACCTTTGACGATGTGCTGCTATGTCCCCATTACTCAGAAGTGGTACCCACGCAAACCGACCTGACTTCGCGTTTCACCCGCAAGATAACCGTTCGGGTCCCGCTCGTGAGCGCGGCGATGGATACGGTGACCGAAAGCGCGATGGCGAAGTCCTTGGCCCGCGTCGGAGGGATCGGGGTCATCCATAAAAATATGTCGATCGCAAAACAAGCGGAGCAGATCGACCTAGTCAAGCGTACGGAGAACGGTATCATCTTCGACCCGGTGTCTATTCACCCCGGTATGAAGGTGAAAGAGGCCGAACGACTGATGCGGGAGTACAAGATCGGCGGCCTTCCCGTTATCGACCACGAAAAGACCTTACTGGGTATCGTGACGAATCGGGATATTCGGTTTGAAGACGACGAGAACCGCTTGGTGGAAGACCTCATGACGCCCTTCGACAGGCTTGTCGTGGCGAAGTCCGGCATTTCACTCGAGGAAGCGAAGAAGGTGCTCCACCGACACAAGGTCGAAAAATTGCCGATCATCGATGACCAGCGAAAGATCGTCGGATTGATCACAATAAAGGATATAAAAAGCGTTGTCGAATTTCCTAACGCGTCACGGGACTCGAAAGGTCGGTTGATGGTGGCCGGAGCCGTTGGAACTTCCGATGATACGATGGAACGCGTTCGCGCGTTGATCGCCGCCGGGGTCGATGCCATCGTCGTGGACACCGCGCACGGCCACTCCAAAAACGTGGTCAATCGTGTAGCCGAGATCAAGCGCCTGTATCCCCAGATGCAGGTGATCGCGGGCAATATCGCGACCTACGAAGCGGCCCTCAGTTTGCATCAAGCCGGCGCCGACGCGGTGAAAGTCGGGATAGGGCCAGGATCGATCTGCACGACCCGTATCGTCGCGGGAGTCGGCGTCCCGCAGCTGTCCGCCATCTTCGATTGCGCTAAAGCCAGCCGGGAATTGGATCTCCCGATTATTGCCGACGGCGGTATTCGGTACTCCGGCGACATTGCCAAAGCCCTCGCTGCTGGGGCCTCTACGGTGATGATTGGGTCTATCTTCGCAGGAGCGGAAGAGTCGCCGGGCGAAACGATCATCTATGATGGCCGAACATTTAAGGCCTACCGTGGGATGGGGAGCATCGGGGCGATGCAAGCCGGCAGCAGCGATCGTTACAATCAGTTCGGAATCAACGCGGAGAAACTCGTCCCCGAAGGCGTCGAAGGGATGCTACCCTTCAAAGGGAGAGTGAGCGATATCGTTTATCAGTTATGCGGCGGACTGCGGTCGGGCATGGGTTATTGCGGCGCCGCAACGATCCCACAACTGCAACAGAACGCCAGATTCGTCAGAATCACCCCCGCAGGTATGAAAGAGAGCCGCCCGCACGACATCTCGATCACGAAGGAATCGCCGAACTACCGGTTTCAAATATAGCCTGACGCTGCTGAGTACGCCGAACAAAAGCTCGGCGCTTGATGATTGCGAGTTTCATTACGGAGTAAATGGTTTTTACGACCCCGCGATCCGCCCTTCGTCTTTCTCAAAAACGTATCGCGCCGTCGCGAAAAGAAGAGGCGCTTACGCCGCGATGCCTCCGAGTTTCATCGCGGGGTAATCGGCGGGCTGACTTCGGAAGCCCACGAAGTCTCGAGATACGCTTTTTGTAATTTTTACGAAGCCCTGGGAACGCCGGATTTTGGTCCGGCTTGTGTTATGTTCTCTCCGTGCTCTCTGTGCTCTCTGTGTTCTCTGTGCGAACCCTGTTTTTTGCTCTTTGGAACGAATGAAAACCGGGGTATCGCGCCGTCGCGAAAAGAAGGAGCGCTTACGCCGCGATGCCTCCGAGTTTCATCGCGGGGTAATCGGCGGTCTGACTTCGGAAGCCCACGAAGTCTCGCGATACGCTTTTTGTAATTTTTAAGAAGTACTGGGAACGCCGGACTTTAGTACGTCCAGGTAAGGCGGAAATGTTCAGCAGGAAGAAAGCAAGCCTGCCGGGGAAAAAGTCAGGACCCCGTAGCTTGGACAGCAGGCAGGGAGGAAACGAACTGTTCTGGAGTCTGTTGACAAAGCCACTCTAAGGGTGGTGAGCGAGTAACCGGGCCGTAACAACCGTGAACGCATTAGTAGCCTCGAAAGGCGTGGATTCGGAAGTCGAGCTGTTTGGAGTGCAGCGAAGACAGCAGGAAGTCCTGAAGACTGACTGAAACGGGACTTTCTTCCGGCGGGGTGCAAGCGACAGCACGGTTACAAGGACATTTCAGGCAACTGGAGAGGCCCTCCTCGCCCGAACGGAGAAATCCGGGAAAGAGGTAAGTCCTATAACCGAGAGGGAAGTGGACTGAAAGGCGAGAGGGAGTCGGATGGGTCCATAAGAGCGAAGAAGGAGGGTAATGCCTCTGGAGCAAAGGGGCCCTACAAACGGACAATGCTTCGTACGGGAAGTGATGCAGGGATGAGACTGATAAAACCATCCATCAAGCTGCCGGAGCGGAAGGCGAAGCTATATCAAAAGGTGAAGGCCGAAACCCAGACTAACGGGGATGACTGGCAGAGGTGGAGTAAGGAGGCTCCTCGCCGACCGAAAGCGCTCACTGGTTAAAGGTCACATAACCCTTTTGACGAAGACGTTTGGGAAGCCGTATGCGGGAAATCCGCACGTACGGTTTGAGGAGGCAGGAGAAGGAAACCGGGAGAGGGTAAGCTGCCAGGTGGTGTGATGGACACTCACACACATAAATCGAGAGCGGTACATCTCTGACTCCACGGCGCCTTCTCTTGACCCTACGTCCGGCATGTGTTATGCTCTCTCCGTGCTCTCCGTGCTCTCTGTGCGAACCCCTTTTTTCTTTTAACCATGCCAACTTAAAAGTTGGGGTTCCCAGTGGCGTACTCAGAAAGACATGCCGAACTAAAGTTCGGCGTTCCCAAGGCGCTCCGGCGGCGTTCCCAGTGGCGTTCCCAGAAAGACGTGCCGAACAAAATTCTGGCGCTTCCAGGGTCTACCCCCCCGTGATCTCCTTCTGCGCTTTCTGGCTGAAAGAGGCGAGTAGAAGGCGATAGGACTCGTCGATCATATCTTTCAGAACCGCGTCTGGAACGTTGCCTCGAAGGTTGATCGAGTTCCAGTGGACTTTATTCATATAATACCCGGGAGCGATATCGGCGTAGGTTTCTCGCAACGCTATTCCGCGCATAGGTTCGAGTTTTAGTGTGATGATGGGTTGTTTCTCTTTGTTTTCGCCCACCATCGCGTACATTTTCCCACGCAGCATATACCTCGTGGCCTCCCATTCCTCTTTGAAGTCTTTGGTCGTTCCCAGTTTGGAAAGGCAATATTCATCGAGCCAAGCGTACTTCATCGTAACCTCCCTGTGTTGCCCTTATTTTCATATCTTCGGGTCAGCGATGTCTCGCAACCCGTCTCCCAACAAAGTAAAGGCGAGGACGGCCCACGCGATCATAATCCCCGGGAAGACCGAGAGCCAAGGCGCCCGGGTCAGGAACCGCTGGGATTCCATTAAAAGACGCCCCCAACTGGGGAAGGGCGGTTGCGATCCGAGGCCCAAATAACTCAATCCCGATTCGGATAAGATCGTATAGGCGAAGCTCGAACTGGTCAAAACGGTGAGCGGGGCCAGGATGCTCGGCAAGTAATAGAACAAAATCTGCCGTGGGTAGGAAACGCCCATCGCTCGCGCAGCCACTGCGAAGTTTTTTATTCTTACTTGTCTGACGGAGTTTCTGACCTCTCTGGCAAAGATCGGGATTCTGGCGATTCCGATGGCTATGGTCGCGTTCTTCACGTTCGAACCCAAAACAGAGATGAGGGCGATGGCGAAAAGAATGGCGGGAAAAGCGTACAGTCCATCCATGAGGCGCATAATGATCTCATCCACCCACTTGGAAGAGAGGCCTGCGAGAAGTCCGAGCAGCAACCCGAAGCCCAATGAAATCGAGGTGGAGACCAACCCCACCAAAAGGGCAGTTTGACTGCCGACCATACACCGGCTGAAGGTGTCCCTCCCGAAATCATCGGTTCCGAAAGGGTGGTTCCAAGAAGGTGGTTGGAAACTTGCCTTCGGATTCATCTTGTAGGGGTCGTGAGGTGTAAAGAGAAGGCTCGTCGCCGTCAAGAGGCACAAGGAGAAAAGGAGAAGGAAGCCCACGATGAAACCGTGATGGCGACGGATTTTTCTGAACGTGCGGCGAAGCTCCTCCGAACTATCGAACGCTTCCGTTCTTTTCTTTTCGCTTTTTTTCATAACGACACTCTTGGGTCCAGTAGCATATGTACGAAATCCGTCACGATGTTGATGAGGACGGTCATTGTGGCTATCCAGAGCACGACCCCTTGCACCACGGGAAGGTCACGACGTTGGACCGCCAACAGCAAGAGACGCCCGATGCCTGGAATAGAGAAGACGTTTTCGATAACGATCGTCCCTGCGAGGATCGAGGAGATTTGAAGGCCGAATAGGGTGACGATCGGGCCCAGCGCATTCTTCAGGATATGCTTGTAGACGATCTTTCTCTCTGGGACTCCTTTGCTTTTCGCCGTACGGACGAAGTCTTCGCGCGCATTTTCCAGAAGGGAAGAGCGCACCATACGCATCATCATCGAGATCGCGACGAGAGAGACCGATAGAGAAGGTAGAAAAATCGTTCGCAACCAAGAGAAAAAACCGGTTCGAAGCGGCGCGTACTGCCCAAAAGGGAACCATTCGAGCTTCAAGGTGAAGACAAAGAGCAACAGGATCCCCATCCAAAACGAGGGGATAACGATGCCGAGTTGAGAACCCAGAGTGAGCGCGTAATCGAACCACCGATTGTGGCGCTTAAAGGCCAAGATGCCGAGGAACAGGGAGAGGACGAGGGTCAGCGCGCTACCGACGATCGTAATCGACAACGTGGGCGGGAGGGATTCCACGATCACTTGCGTTACGGGTTTTCGGTAGGTTATCGAACGGCCGAAATCACCGGAGGCGAGATCAGCGATCCAATGACCGAATCGAAGGATAGCGGGCGCTTCCAGATTCAACTCTTTTCTCAATGCGGACAAAACCTCAGAGTCGGCGTCCAATCCAAGCATCACGAGAGCGGGGTCTCCAGGGAGTAGGTTGAAGATGAAAAAAGTGAGCAAAGCGACCGCGAGTATTGTGATGAACCCGGTGATCAATCGTTTTCCGAAAAGGACAAGAAGCACGGCGCACCCAATGCGAGAGCGGTAGGCCGCTCAGGGAACGACGATCTCTTCGAACGAAAAGTTCTGATTGGTGTAGATACAAATCTCGCTGGCGATTTGTAGAGACCGCTCGACGATTTCCTTCGCGTCGAGGTCGGTGTTTCGATATAACGCTTTTGCGGAGGCCAACGCGAAGCCCGCTCCCGAACCTATGGCGACGAGCTCTTCATCCGGTTGGATGACCTCTCCGTTTCCGGAGATCACCAGGATTGTTTCGCCATCTGCTACGATCAGAAAGGCTTCCAAGTGACGGAGTATCCGGTCTGTTCGCCACTCTTTGGCCAGTTCGACGGCCGCTCGCTGGAGCTGCTGGGAATGCTTTTTATACTTTTCCTCGAACTTTTCAAAAAGGGTGAACGAATCGGCGACAGAACCCGCAAAACCGGCTATGACTTTGCCGTCCCCGAGTTTTCTTACCTTCCGGGCTTTCGCCTTCAAGACGCTCTGTCCCAAGGTCACTTGTCCGTCGCTTCCGATAACGGTTCTTTTGCCCCGATGAACGACTAAGACGGTCGTTCCGATCATAGCTTCCATAGTTTATCTCCTTTTTCTGGACTCTTCACAATAGATTTTATCAAATTTCGTGCCCAATCGGCAAATTCGGTGTGGGTATAATAGCAAGGCGCAGTAAAAAAGTAAAGAGATGGAGGGGAAAATTACTCTTGTGGGAAGCGCAGTAGAGCTCATTTGCCCCTTCAAGGGGAGTAAGGTAGTGTTTTTTTCGACCCCGCGATACGTACTTTGTTTTTTTAAGCTTAGCGATGAGCCAGTAAAAAAGCGTATCGCGCCGTCGTGAAAAGAAGGGGCGCTTACGCCGCGATGCCCGCGATGTCCCGATGCCTGTGTGGGGGTATCGCGCCGTCGCGAAAAGAAGGGGCGCTTACGCCGCGATGCCCGCGATGTCCCGATGCCTGTGTGGGGGTATCGCGCGGTCGCAAAAAGAAAAGGCGCTTACGCCGCGATACCCGTGTAGGTTATCGCGGGGTAACCAACGGGACCCCGCGATACGCCTTTCGTCTTTCTCAAATGCGTATCGCGCCGTCACGAAAAGAAGGGGCGTTTACGCCGCGATGCCCGCGATGTCACGATGCCTGTGTGGGGGTATCGCACGGTCGCAAAAAGAAAAGGCGCTTACGCCGCGATGCCCGTGCTGTCCGTGTGGGGGTATCGCGCCGTCGCGAAAAGAAAAGGCGCTTACGCCGCGATGCGCCCTTTACCTTTCTACAACGCGATAACTATCTAGACAAAAAATCGTGCGTTCGATTCTGGCCCTGCTTATCGATTACTCTTCATAACTCGACTCCACGCGAATTTATGAGGGTACCGAGCGGATGAGCGGGAGGAAGCGAATCGTCTTCCGTTCCTTGAGAAGGTGAGCGATGGAAGGCGGCTGAAAATAATGATAGATATTAAAAAAGGGCGGTATCCCGCCCTTATTCTATATGGCTTTCTGAAGCACCTGCACTCCTATTACCGGTTTCTTTCGGGCTTTCTTGACTTTCAGTTTGGCCTCTTTTCTGTTGTTCGCTTCGATGGTGTACGATTTAATCCGGCCTTCTTCGTTGACCTCTACTTTAAATAGCATCTCCATCAGCCTCCCTCGGTTTCATAATGAAATTCATAAGAAAAAGTGTGCTATAATTTCTTGGCTCTCACCATTATTATTGACGGATTTTCGGTAGATGTTTTTTTGAGATGCGAGTTCGGTTTTCAAAGAGCGCCTAGTGTCCCTCTATTATACCAAAAAGGCGCTCGAAATAAAAACGCGTTTGGTTTTTTCACTGAGGGTCGGATAGGCAGAAGCACCCTGTCAAAGTAGGGTCTTTGGAATCGGAAATGCCACCAGAAGTACTGTGCGGAATAACGTTTTCATAGAGAATAACTCGAAGGCGCTTTTTCGTCTAAGAGAGGATAAATGCTAGAGAAAAAAGGAGGAATGACGATGCTCAACCCGAAAATGGAAATGGAACTGAATAAACAGATCAACGAGGAACTCTACTCGGCGTACCTCTATCAATCGATGGCGGCCTACTTCGCGGCAAACAATCTCAATGGATTCGCCAAATGGATGGACGTCCAGGCTGCCGAAGAGGTGAACCATGCGAGGAAGTTTTACCATTTCATCATCGATAGAATGGGAAGGGTCGTTCTCGAAGCGATCGAGAAACCACCTCTCGAGTGGGATAGCCCCCTTGCCGCGATGGAAGCAGCGCTCAAGCATGAACAGCACGTCACCGGTCGAATCCACTTTTTAGTCGACCTTGCCAGAGAGGTTAAGGACAAAGCGACGGAGGTTATGCTCAACTGGTTTGTGATGGAACAAGTGGAAGAAGAAGCCTCCGTGGACGAGTACGTTCAAATGCTGAAGATGTTCGGCGGAAAACCCCAAGGCTTGATGATGATCAACCGCGAGATGGGGAAAAGAGAAGACGATTAGGCAAGAAACGCTTTTTTAAAGAAAAAACGCCCGACGACCGATCGGGCGTTTTTTATTTGTGGAATAGAGCGCTAGAAATGTTACAGCTTGACCCCAGCCATATCGGTGGTTTGGAATGGGGCCAAAGGGAACGGGATCGCCCGCTTTTCCTTATGTGAGCGGTAAATGCCTAAAATGATCTCGACGGCTTTTTTTCCTTCTTCACCGCTGATAGCTGGTTCACGGTTTTGCGCGATCGCTTCGTAGAAGTCTTGATATAGCGGGATATGCCCGGATCCGTACACACTTTCCGGATCCGGTAACGCGTTGAACGGGTGGCCGGACTCGCCGGGGAATTGCCAAGTCTGTATCTTGTTGACGGCCAGTCCCCCTAAAACGACTGTCCCGGTCTCTCCAAAGATCGAAAGGGTCTCTTCAAGGTTCCGCGGGTAAACGTTGGCGGTCCCCTCGAGGATGCCGACGCTCCCGTTTTTGAAGGAGATCAGCGCGGCGCCGAAGTCTTCGACCTCCAAGTAGGGGTGACGGTAGTTCCGAATGACCGCGCTGACTTGGTCTACTTCGCCCCCGAGGATCCACTGTAGCAAATCGATGTTGTGAGAGCATTGGTTCATCAACGTGCCCCCGTCAAAACGCCACGTACCGCGCCAGTTTGCCTGTTTGTAATAGGCCTCATCGCGATTCCACAGGATACGCGCGGTAGCGGTGAAGACACGCCCGAAGGCGTTTTCGCGAAGCTTCTTCACCACCTCTTGAACGGAAGGGTTAAAGCGGTTTTGAAAGCATACTCCTAATTTGACCGAGCGCGCTTTCGCTTCCGAAACCATCCCGTCCATCTCCGACACGCTGAGGGCCATCGGCTTTTCAACCAACGTGTGGACTTTGTTTTTCAAGCAGTCCATAGCGATGGTGTAGTGATTTCCGCTCTCCGTCGCGATGGCCGCCATCTCGATTCCGGTACTTAGCGTCTTTCGGTAGTCGGTGAAGACGACCGGTCGTTTGCCGGCGCGCGTCGCGTACGCATCCGCAACTCGCTCGGCGCGTTCGGGCTTCAGGTCGCATACGGCGATTAGGTCGAGCCGCTCACGGTTCGCTAGAAAGGCTTCGAGGTGCTTGTTTGACCCGATGCGTCCGCATCCGATCAATGCCGCTTGAATTCTCATCGCAGCGCCCCCTTTAGAGAACGAAAACGTGCGAGCGGTCCACGTCGAACGTTTTGAGTATGTTTTTCGTGTCGAAGACTAGGGATGCTTCTTCACAGACCATACGATAATCGACTCCTTTTTTATGTGCAGTGGTGATTAACACGGCATCCGCTTCTCGCACCCGATTTCGAAGGAGCGGCTCAGTTCGTTTGACTATACCTTCCCATTTGAAGGCCTCCACGTACGGATCCACGATCGTCACATCCGCTTTTGCTTGGTACAGCAATTCCAGAACTTTCAGCGCGGGTGATTCCCGCGTATCGTCTATGTCTCCTTTGTAAGCGATGCCGAGTAGGATGATCTTCGCCCCGTTCAGGCATTTCTTGGATTCGTTCAGCAACATCATCAGCCTTCTGAGGATGTATTGGGGCATCTCGTCGTTGATTTCGCTCGCGGCCTCGATCAATCGCGTGTGAGAGTCGTGCTTCCTCGCAATGTAGGTCAGATAGAAAGGATCGATAGGGATGCAATGCCCGCCGATGCCTGGGCCCGGGTAGAAGGGCATAAATCCGAAGGGTTTCGTCGCCGCGGCCTCGATGACCTCCCAAATGTCGATTCCCATTTTTTGCGCCAGGATCGTCATTTCGTTGATGAGCGCGATATTGACGTTTCGGAAGGTGTTTTCCAGAACCTTCGCCATCTCGGCTTCCTTCGGACTGGATACGGTGAAGACCGCGGCGTCGAGCACCTTCTCGTACAAGGATTTGGCCGTTTTCGTAGACATTGCGCCATACCCACCCACGATCTTTGGCGTGTTTTTCGTCTTGAAGCGCAAATTACCGGGATCCACGCGCTCCGGGCTGAAAGCGAGAAAAAAGTCTCTTCCGCAAACCATACCCGTCTCTTCCAGAATTGGCTTGATCACGTCCTCGGTCGTTCCCGGGTAGGATGTGGACTCCAAAACGACCAGTGTATCGCGACGTAACCGTTTCGAGATCTCTTTCGCCGAACGAATCACATAAGACAGGTCCGGTTGCTTGAAGGCGTCCAACGGAGTGGGCACACAGATCGCCATCACATCGCACTCTCGCAGGAGATCGAAGTCGGTCGTCGCCCGCAGCTTCTTGCTTTTCGCTAGGCGCTCCAAATCTTCGTCCACCACGTCACCGATGTAATTGTGACCTTCGTTGACCATCGCCACGCGCTTCTCTTGGATATCAAAGCCGATCACCGGGAATCCCGCTTTCGCCTTTTCCACGGCCAGCGGCAGGCCCACGTACCCTAACCCGATCACGCCGATAACGGCGGTTCGTCTTTCGATTTTTTCGATTAACATCCTTCATCCCCCTTTTGGGTTTCGGCTATATAAAAGGTTTGGTTTTTCAGTAATTGTTCTTCGGGCACATCTCCGAAATATCGAGCCGGAACCCCGAGGAAAACCTTACCCGCCGGCAGGTCTTTGGTGAGCACGCTCCCAGCCGCCAGCAAGCCGTCCTCTCCGATTGTCAGGCCAGGCAGCACCGTCGCGTTCGCGCCGACGCGGGCGCCTCGAAGGAGTGTGACCCCTTTGAAATGCTTCTTCCGCTCTTCGGTACGTCCCAGATAATTGTCGTTCGTGAACGTGACCTCCGGGGCGATAAAGCAATCGTCTTCTATACGGGAGAGCGCGGTGATGTAGGCGTTGGTTTCAATCTTGCATCGCGCGCCTACCCGTGTGCGGTTTTCGACGGTGACCCCTTTACCAATGATCGTCCGCCGGCCAATGGACACTTCTTCGCGGATCGAAGCCAAGTCGCCGACGAAGACCTGTTCGGCCAAAGTGGCGCCGAGGTAGATGATGCAGAGTGCGCCAATCACGCACCCCTCCTTAATCTGTAGGGGGTCGAAGGTTTTATCTGCTGTGATGGCGCTCAAGACCGCTTTGAAAGGGGATTTCCCGAGAACTGTCTGGTCGCTGATGATCACGTTGTCTCCGATTCGGGTTCCCCGATGAACGATTACATGATGGCCAAGGCGACAGTTTTGTCCTATCACGACTCCCTCTTCGATCACCGCGCCCTCGCCGATGATTGCGGAAGGGTGGATCGTTGCGTCTTTAGAAATCGACATCCGTATCACCGATTCGCGCTTTTGGGATGTTGGGCAAAAAAGGCGCTCACGCGTTCGACCACGTATTCGATCTCTTCCTCGGTCAGTTCCGGGAACATCGGGAGGGCCAACGACCGTAGGGCCGTCCGCTCCGAGACGGGTAAGTCGCCGGGCCGCCCTCCTAGGTCCGCAAAACACTTTTGTAGGTGTAAAGGCAAGGGGTAGTAGATGGACGTGCCGATACCGTTTTGCTCGAGAAAGGCCTTGAGCGCGTCTCTTTCGTTGCCCTTCAGAAGGACGACGTATTGGTGAAAGATATGCCGGCGATCGGTATAAACCTGAGGGAGAACGAGACGTTCCGAGGGCGCCTCTTTCGATGAGAGGAGCCGATTGTAGAGGGCGGCGATCGCAATGCGCTTTTCGGTCCATTCGCCGAGCCGGCGGGTTTTGATCCGCAAGATGGCCGCCTGAACTTCGTCCAAACGGGAGTTCACCCCAACGACATCGTGATAGTAGCGCTCCCTGGAGCCATGAACCCGGAAAGACCTGCAGAACTCTGCCAATTCCGGGTCAGAGGATACGATCATTCCCGCGTCTCCGAAGGCGCCCAGGTTTTTCGTTGGGAAGAAAGACAGGGTACCGAGGTCTCCTACCGTTCCAGAATAGCGGAGCCCTCCAGTTTTGTCTGTCCAGGTCGATCCGATCGATTGCGCGATATCCTCGACCACACGAATGCCGAAAGTGGATTTGATCGATGCCAACCGGTCGAGGTCGCAGGTTTGACCGAAGAGGTGCACCGGTATGAAGGCTTTCACGCGATGCCGTTCGGGATGCGTCTGGAGCAGTCGCTCCACCTGGTCGAGGTCGACGTTCATCGTGATCGGGTCGATATCGGCGAAAAGCGGGCGCGCACCGTTTCTAACGATCGCCGAAACCGTGGCGAAAAAGGTGTAGGGCGTGGTGATCACGTAGTCTCCTTCACCGATGTTGAGGGCTTTCAGCGCGATGTACAACGCGTCGGAACCGTTCGCGACACCGATGGCTTCTTTGGCCCCTAATAGGACAGCGATCTCTCTTTCAAAGGCGACCACCTCTTCCGATAATATGAGTTGTCCAGAAGAGAAGACCCGATCGAGTGTCGACAGGATCTCGGTCCTCAACTGCGCATACTGCCGGGTTAAGTCGAACAAAGGAACACGCATAGTTCACCTCTGTTTTTATGCCTCCGGTTGGGAAAGCTGGTCGCTGATAGCCAGCGAAACCTTCCCGTCGTCGGCTATTTTAAAGATCAAAATAGACTTCAATTGCAGGGAAGAGGCCTTGGCGGTGATTCTTTTAGCGTGGCGAAAAGAGGCGATGATGACGCCATCGTATTCCATCTGGAGAACCTCTTCCGGCGCGTAGACACGCAATCCGCGGAAGGTGTCGTGTTGTTTGATCGAAGAATCGTCGATAAAACCGACGAGCTCGAACCCTTCGGTTTTGAGGGCGTCGACGAGAATCCCGCCGATAATCCCCGCCCCATACAGCAGCAACCGCCGATAATGGGTCTTCTCCAAATAGTCGAAGACATCCCTGAATATCCCCCGAGATTCAGAATACAACTTGGCGACTTCGGACAAAAAGGCGATCGTCAGGTATTGGAGCCGGTATTTCCCGTTTTCGGACAAGACATACCGCATATTCCGCCGGTTCTCTCCCTCTTTGATCAACAGGCCCTCATCCTCGAACTCCTTGAGGTACCGATTGACCATGCTGGGGACAACGCCAACGCTTCGAGCCAAGGCTTCTTGGGAGAGGGAAGGATTTTGCGTCAGCAGGCGAAGGACGGTCATCTCCCTCAGGTTAGGCGAAGGATTCAAAAACGAATAGGCATCGATATCCACGAAAGTCCCCCCTCAATTATTCACACAGTGAATGAATTATATCATATATCGAAAATCAAAATCAAGGCGTGCGGGAAAATTAATCGGGTGACATAACTATTAGGTTCATCGCGGCGTAAGCGCTTCTTCTTTATGCGACGGCGCGATACGCTTGGGAACGCCAACTTTTAGTACGTCCAGGTAAGGCGGAAATGTTGAGCAGGAAGGAAAGCAAGCCTGCCGGGGAAAAAGTCAGAACCCCGTAGCTTGGACAGCAGGCAGGGAGGAAACGAACTGTTCTGGAGTCTGTTGACAAAGCCACTGTAAGGGTGGTGAGCGAGTAACCGGGCCGTAACAACAGTGAACGCAGAGTAGCCTCGAAAGGCGTGGATCCGGAAGTCGAGCTGTTTGAAAGTCGGCGAAGACAGCAGGAAGTCCTGAAAACTGACTGAGACGGGACTTTCTTCCGGCGGGGTGTAAGCGGCAGCACGGTTACAAGGACATTTCAGGCAACTGGAGAGGCCCTCCTCGCCCGAACGGGTGTCAACACCGATCGGAAATGTGAGAAAACACCGATCAAAAAGTGATGTTTGTTTTGTCATAATTTCGGAACCTCTCCGATATTATTATGTTGTGAGTTTTCCCATAAACCCGACTTCATTTTTTCT
>Ga0209719_1003618_pt1 | contig 13768 bp, 19 predicted proteins | sample AD_JPNAS2_MetaG_FD_184421 | JGI IMG/M metagenome (GOLD analysis project Ga0209719, IMG submission 184421) | Active sludge microbial communities of municipal wastewater-treating anaerobic digesters from Japan - AD_JPNAS2_MetaG (SPAdes) (version 2) | ecosystem: Engineered > Bioreactor > Anaerobic...
ATCCGTAGCGGGACCTAGTGGAAAGTTTCATATATTCAATACCTTATAAATTACTATAATTACTATCGTTGAACTAGTAATTATTCTTTTAAGATGTTTTTGTCAAGAATTATTTTCGTTCTGTTTGGAAACGCGGATGACGGTGACGATCTTCCAATTTCATTTTTGCTTCATTTGTAAAAAGAGCAAAGACCATGACGTTGATCGGACGATGCGTGACTCCGCTAACCCAATCCTTTGCTCAGCGGCGCGCAATAGGGTCCTTCCGGTATCACGGCGAAAGAGCATTGCTTCCTGGCCAGGTCATCGACGGTTTTTTGCAGCTCGCCGGCAATTCTTTCCAAACCGGTCTCCGTGATCTTTACTCCCAGACCTCCTTTTCTGACGCAGGAAAGGGCTGTGACAAGCGCTTTGGTGCATTGATAAAAGGTGGCGTCCAGGGGATAGTCCCCGCAACCGGTTACCACGACATCCGCCTCTGCCTCAACAACCGGACAGGCCTTTCCTTTTACGTAATGGCACGCACTGGTATGCGTCTCAAAAAGATCCCCGCCAAAGGCCCGGACGATACTTTTTCATAGCTGGAGGCTGAAATCAACACAGGCAAGCCTGGCCACGGACAGAGCCTATTCATGACAGGGGTTCCCCTCGAGCAGGGCAATGCCGGCCTTGGGGTGAGAGAGAAATTCATACCCGTGAAAGTGCTTGATGGTCTCCATGGAGGAGAGGCCGGGACACAGCGTTTTGCGCCCGCCTGAAAAACCCGCCATAAAATGAGGCTCGACAAGCCCGATGACGATTTTATAATCCGCCTTCATCGGATTTTCCCTTATGGAATCATTCCCACTGAAAAGGCCAGCATGAACTGGGCGGCATAGTACATCGGCAAACCGGCGTAACGGTTGGAGATGTTCTTTTTCACAAATCGGTGCCTTGCCACAAACAGGTCTGAAACATAAAACAGGACGGATCCTGTCATGACCAGTACCCGGGCTTGAACGGAGAAGTCCTGGCGGACGGCAAGAGAGGCCGCTCCCACAACCATGATGGAGATGATGGCAATATAGGCGATAATCGGACCCATCATGGGACCGAGGTGCGGACGCAGTCTGATGAATACATAGGTGGAAATGACGGCAACGGCTGCGAGGGACACCGCTGTGCCGGCGTTGACGCCGGAGGTCATGAAAAACGCCAGGATGTAGGCGACATGCCCCGTGAGGAAAAACGCAAGGCCGGCCGCAAACACCTTGCGGTTAAAGAAAAAGGCAAGACAGATGTCGCCTGCGAAGCAAAGGACAAGACCTGTCAGGATGAGATAGAAATAAGGTCCCGCGGCATAGGGTTGAATGAGAGCCGTTACGATGAAGAGCCCCGACAAAAAGGGTTTCGTAAGGAGGATCCCCTTGAGGCTTTCCTTTTTTTCGGCAAAAAGAAGTCCACAAAGAAGAACCGCAGCTATCGCCGGAAGGACGATGGTGTTCATTGTTTTTTCTCCTTAATTGAATTAGCGGTCCAAACGAGCTGAATAATCTTTCCATCCGGGTCGTTGCCTGGAATCACGTATAGGAAACGAGGGATGATAAGTCAAGCAGTTCCTGAAAGGTATTGTTCACAATCCATTGATTTGTATCTGGAAATGTCAAAGGGTAACGGCCTGTTGCCCCAACTGGTTTGCTATTGACATTCACGTTTTCCGGGGCTACATTAAATACATACCAGGCAGTACTTTTTAAAAGTTCATAAGCGCGCCGATCCTGGAAGCCTCCTTTCTCAAACATCAAGCCCCTGCTGTCATTCACTTTCGTTCGCTCACCGCATTGCCCGTTGACGGAAGAAATCGCGGGAAAGACAACGTTTTGTGGGAAAGAGAACAAATGAAGAAACGATTGATCAAACCAGAAACAAAAATTAAATCGAAAGGAGGTTCCTTATGCCCGCAAGAAAACTGAAAGAATATTTGGACAGTCAGGCCGTAAAGTATATCAAAATCGCCCATTCACCAGCCTATACGGCCCGGGAAATTGCCCAGTCCCTGCACATCAAGGGGAGCATGGTGGCAAAGACCGTCATTGTTGTGATTGAGGGAAAGATGGCCATGGCGGTACTGCCGGCCAATCACTCCATCAACTTTGACCATTTTCGCAAGGCCATCGGCGATAAGGAGATCCATCTTGCCACAGAGGGCCAGTTCAAGGGACTGTTTCCGGATTGCGAAGTCGGCGCCATGCCTCCTTTCGGGAATCTATACGACATGGAGGTTTACGTGGACGAGCGTTTACGGGAAGATGAGGATATTTTTTTCAACGCCTGCTCCCATTCGGAACTGGTGCGGATGTCGTACCAGGATTTTGAAAGGCTCGTAAACCCCAGTGTGATCAGACTTATCTGATGCCGGTTTTTTTCGTTTAATCCGGTGTAACAGCCGGAAAAGCAAAACGCCGCCGGAAGTGTCGGCGACCGAATTTCAAGAAAGGAGAGCCGTTATGTCAAAACTTCATTTGACGCCGGAAGAGGAAGCCAAGGTTCTGGAAATCCTGGAAAGGTACCTTCCGGAACTGCAGAGCGAAACGGTGCATACAGACAATAAAGAACTCCGCAAATTTTTTAAGGAACGCCAGGCGTTTATGGAAGAGCTGATGAGGCGGTTGAAAAGCTGAGCATAACGAATATTTCAACGACCTGAATCCAGGCTTTTCTCCCTATACCAGAGGAACGCCTGACCGGCCGGCCATCCGTTTCCAAAAGCGGATGCCCGAGCCGGTGAATACCGAACCCACTGCGCATGGATCGCACATAAACATCTCCCGCGATAAGCCGGTTTTTTACAGGGCTGCGAGAATCTGAATGTCGCTCATATTCATGGTAGCCGTGTCCGTCTGGATAAATCAGACTGCATTCCAGGAAAAATGAAACAAGTCGTAATATTTACAACCTGTATGATGCATAGATTTTTTCGCGGCTTTAATTAAGACGGTCTCGTAAAAAGTCAATTTCTCACTCTTTTCGTCTTACCAGCGAAGCCTGCCCTCGAGAAGTCTGGGGGGCCGGTATCCAGTAATTACAATGAGTTACGGACAACGGCGCTTGTGCCCTTTAGGATATTCGCCGGGGTGACGGTTTGGTTTACTTTTTACGAGTTCATCAATTAAGGGAATTAATTTTCATTAAAGTTAATATTTTCAGCAAACGCTGAAAATGACTCAATGGGTGAAAATTCCACTTGACGGTTGACAATTTTCACTATAATATACACTTTCAGCAAATGCTGAAAGGTTAATTTTCAATGAAAATTGATGAGACAAATATAATTGGAAAAGTCGAAGACAGCTTCAGAGCCTGCCTGCAGCGGGTTCCTTTTCTGGAGATTAAGTCGCTGGAGAGAGCTGTCAAGATCGGCGATGCATGTGTAGATATTGTTGCCGATGTGCGAGTCGCAAAGCAGCGGCAGCGTCTGGCGATCGAGGTGAAGAGCAATGGTCAGCCCCGCGTTGCCCGTGCGGCAGTCTATCGGCTCGCCCGTGTGCTGAAGAGCGACCCCGGCTTGTATGGCGTGTTTGCGGCGCCTTATATCTCACCCCGGACAGCAGAGATCTGCGTTCAGGAGAAAATCGGATATTTGGATCTTGCCGGCAACTGCCGCCTGGCCTTTGGCCAGGTCTATATCGAACAGCAGGGCAACCCCAATCCTTTTGCCCAGAAGCGGGACCTTCGTTCCCTCTATTCGCCAAAGGCGGCACGGGTGTTGCGAGTGCTCCTGACTGATCCCAAAAGACCGTGGAGGACCCAGGCATTGGCGGAGGAGGCGAATGTCAGCCTGGGGCAGGTTGCCAACGTCAAAAGCCTTCTTGAGGCTCGTGAGTGGCTTGGAAGTTCCGAGTCTGGATTGCTGATCAAGGATCCGGGGAGCCTTCTGACCGAATGGTCTGAAAACTCCAACTATCGGAAAAATGTACCCCGAAACTACTACACGTTGAAAAGTATTGCTGAGATAGAGGCTGATTTGGCAGTGGCATGTGACGGGGAGGGCATCAAGTATGCTTTGACAGGTTTTTCCGGTGCTGCACGCTATGCCCCTTCGGTTCGTTACCAGCGCGCTATGGCCTATGTGTCGCGCGATGTGGAGCGGATTGCGAAGAATCTCTCCCTAAAGGAAGTCACCAGCGGCGCCAATGTCACTCTCCTTACCCCCTATGACGAAGGTGTTTTGTACGCTGCGCGATCTATCGAGGGGATCACTATCGCCTCGCCGGTGCAGGTTTACATCGATCTGCTGGGGATGAAGGGCCGCGGCGAGGAAGCGGCCAACGCTATATTGGATGGGGTGATCAGGCGCTCATGGTGACACGCAGGGATTACACGGCCGAGGCAGTGGAGGCGGCAAAATCGGTGCTCATTGAACTGACGCACCTCCTGGGAGAGTACCGGGACAGTATCGTACTGATTGGCGGTTGGGTGCCGGAACTTTTGATCCCCCAAGAACCACGCCCCCATGTGGGAAGCATCGATATCGATCTTGCCTTGAACCACGTGAAAATCCCGGAAGAGGGTTACAGACTGATCGAGGAATTGCTGACTTCACGTGGTTATTACCAGGAGCCGGATAAACAACCTTTCATATTCTTCCGCGATGTGCCGCTCGGCGATTCGGTAATCAAAGTGCAGGTGGATCTGCTGTCCGGTGAATACGAGGGCACCGGCAAGGCGCACCGCACGCAGGCCGTTCAGGGGATGAAGGCGCGCAAGGCCCGGGGCTGCGATCTGGCATTTGAAATGGTCCGCGAGATCATTGTGGAGGGAGAAATCCCTGGCGGTGGTGTGGATCGTGTGACCGTGAGAATCGCCTCCATCGTGCCGTTCCTCGTCATGAAGGGGATGGCGCTGGATGATCGGCTCAAGGAGAAAGATGCATGGGATATCTACTATTGTCTCCTTGCCTATCCCGGTGGAATCGACGTCCTCGTGGAGGAATTCCGTCCCCACCTGTCCCACGGTTTGGTCCGGGAGGGACTGGGCAAGATTGCCACCCACTTTTCCTCCCTCAAATCCATCGGGCCAAAATTCGTCGCTGATTTTGAAGGTGCCGGTGATCCGGAAGAGAGGCAACGAATCATCCGCGATGCCTTCGAGCGGACAAATGCCTTCTTGAACAGACTGGGGTTCGCATGAACGATAAAATGTATTGATTTTTAAACAACTGGAGAAAAGAGAAACGGAAAATCCTTCAACAAAAGAAAAAGCCGTCTCAGGAGCCGTCAGCTCTTAAAATGGCTTCTTCATGTTGAGAGTGATATCCCGAAACAGATTAATATCACTGTAAATATTCTGGCGTCCCCATGGGGAGTCGAACCCCAGTTACAGGCGTGAAAGGCCATAAAATACCATTTCTTTCATTTTATCCGTTTTTCTTTGTTTTGCCTCTAATTAAATAAAATAAAATATATCATGATGTTATCTTTACATTGACTTACTTCTCTTTTCATGTATATTTATCTCAAGCGTGGGGGATATAGTGGGGGAAATAGATTGGAAGGAGATGGTAGATGCCAAAACAAAAGCGCATTAAAACGAAATATCCGGGCGTATATTTTATTGAGGTTGATGGAAAGGCAGGATCTGACCGAATTTATTATATCCGGTATCGTTTACGGGGGAAGGTCATCGAGGAAAAGGCCGGACATCAATTTTCTGATGGTATAACAGAGGCGCGAGCAAACGCTATTCGGGCGGATCGGATCAGAGGAAAAGCGCTTTCAAACGAGCAACGCCGCGAAGCAGAAAAGACGGCGAAGCTGGCAGAGGCTGGTAAGTGGACCTTGACAAAGTTATGGGATGAATACAAGGCACAAAAACCCTCCGATTCAATACCAGTAAAATATGATGGTTACCGCTTCAACAAGTATCTGAAGCCGAAGTATGGGGACAGGGAGCCCTCTGAGTTTCACCAATTGGACGTTGACCGTATTCGGGTAAATCTCTTGAAGGAAAAGTCGCCTCAAACAGTCAAGCACATCCTTGGGCTTCTAAAGCGGTTGTGCAATTTTGGCGTGAATAAAAGGTTGTGCCCAGGTATTGGCTTCAAGATCGAAATGCCGAGAGTTGACAATCAGACTACGGAGGACCTCTCCCCGGATCAGTTGAAAAGCCTCTTGAAGGCCATAAACGAATCAACAGACATCCAAGCGGCAGCATTTATGAAAATGGCCCTGTTTACGGGGATGAGACGTGGTGAACTGATAAAGCTGCAATGGAAGGATATTGATGAGGATCGAGGTTTCATCATGATACGAAACCCGAAAGGCGGAAAAACTCAAATGATCCCTCTGAACGATCAGGCGAGGGAAATCCTGAAGAATCATCCCCGGAAAAAGGATCATGTCTTTGTTAGAGAAAATGGCTTGCCCTTCACGAATATTATAAACAAACGAGTCCGGGTTATCAAAGAGGCAGCGGAATTGCCGGATGACTTTAGACCACTTCACGGTTTACGCCATGTTTATGCGTCAATGCTTGCCTCTTCCGGTCAGGTGGACATGTACACCCTTCAAAAACTACTGACCCACAAGAGCCCCTTGATGACCCAGCGTTATGCTCATTTGAGGGATGAATCATTGAAAAGGGCTTCAAATTTGGCAGGCAGTATAATTACGGATATCACGAACGCGAAATCAGAAATTGCAGAAAATCAGTCGTCATAATAAACAACTTTGAGAGAAATGGAATATGACATCTAAGACGAGCACAAATAAAAAACTAAACGCAGCGAATAAATCGGAGAATATTTCAATCAAAGATGAAAGAGGTGTTATTGTTCTTGATGCCTTGATGAACATTATACTGGAAACACGAGGCGCGAAGGGTTATTTGTTGAGAAATATTCCACCAGGCAAAATAGAAAGTTACGAATTATGGGAACGTTTGCATGATGCTGATGATACCATTCGATATCTAACTGACTTCATCATAAAGTATCATACTGATTTCCCCTTAATAGCTGTTTGTGAAAATTCCAAAAGCGAAATTGATAGGCTGTACAAAGCAATAAAAAAGGCAGCTCGAAAAAATAAAACATCAATAGAAGGTCTAGCAAAGGGTTTGATGAAAGAGGCAGTTTATAAGGAATATGATGATAATATCCAATCTTTCAAATTTGTTAAACGTGAGCACTTGGATATCATCTATGAATTTTCTGGTGGGCAAATGAAAAGAGATTTTCGTGATGCTTTAATTCGGAAAATTATTAAAGAAACTGAAATTAATGTGAAGAACTTGCAAAATAAAATTTCCTGCTACTACGAAAAACAATGATTGCAAGCAGTTGACAAAATAATCGACTTAACACTGAGTCGATACAAGCCATAAAAATTCACGTATAAAGAAGGCGCGTGGGGAAAATGTTGGGATTACCAACACACACCATGCGCCTTTTGTTATTTATGAACAGCATTGAAAGGAGAAAATATTTTTATGAACGAGAAAGAGTACCTAAACGAAAAAGAAGTGAGCCAGAAAATTTGTCGGGCTCTCAGTTCCTTACGAAATGACCGATTCAACCGGCGAGGAATTCCATATATCAAGGTTGGGCGTTCGGTCCGCTACAGTTACAATGACGTGATTGCCTTCATGGAAAGCCGTAAGGTCATAACTGAAAGCGTTTAAATCTCATAGATGGAAAATTATGATGACAGAAGAAAAATGATTTTATTAAATCATAGACAATATATAACTATGCGAAACTATTATATATTTCTTGACTTTCTGCCAATATTATGGTATAACCGTCTTAAATTTAAAACATGCCCGTGGGTTCGTATGGGACTTTATGGGAACCATCCCGTGCCGGATGGTTTTCCATTTTTAAGGAGGTATTTATGACTCAGCAAAAGCCAGATTTTTCATTGTTAGCAAAAAAATGGCCTTCCTCTTTCGTAGCTCGTCAGGAAGTAGAGAAGTTCACGGGAGGCATGGTCAGCGTTAAGTACTTGGCAAATCTAGATTGCCAGGGACTTGGGCCCAAAGGACGAATAAAGGTAGGAAGGAAGATTGCTTATTCTGTAGATTCATTCGTGGAATGGTTGGAATCAAGAGCATGTTTAATTGAAGGATAGCAAATTCATGGATACTGATTTTTATCGTTCACAAGGGATAACTGCCTCAGAGTTGATGCAAAAATCCTTTCCTGAACCCAAATGGGCTATCCCAGGAATTTTGCCCGAAGGACTTAATATTTTGGGAGGTAAGCCTAAAAAAGGAAAATCGATCTTGGCGCTTAATATATGCCTCGATATTGCATTAGGAAAGCCGGCACTAGGAAAAATCCACATTGAAGGAGGGTCAGTAATTTACTTTGCCCTTGAAGATAATTATAGACGGCTCCAAGAACGGATGGCAACAATGTTAGGCGATGATGATGCGCCTGAGCGATTGACCCTTTTTAATGAGATAAGAGGCGATGACAATTCAAAATTAATAAAATTGGAACAGGTGATCAAAAACCACGATAATCCCAGGTTAATAGTTATTGATACATTAGCAAAGTTTTATCCTTCGAAGAGTGCAAACCCTAATTACGATGAAGACTATAAACGGGCGGCCATAATTAAGGAAATTGCAGATAAAAATAAGATCTCAATACTTTTAATTCACCATTTAAGAAAAACTGAAGCTGATGACGTGATGGACACATTTTTAGGCTCTCAAGGTCTGACTGGTGCAGCGGACGGATTACTGGCAATGGTTGAGGGGGAGGGACAATCTGATAGTAACCTTATTATTACCGGGAGAGATGTCGAGAAAACTGCTTTTGGCCTAAGATTTAATCCAGATACATTGCGCTGGATTGTTTTGGGAAATGCCAGTGAAATAAGATCAACGCCAAAGCAACAGAAAATCGCTGATGTTTTAGAAAAAAGCACAGAACCTTTGACTCCTAAATTAATAGCAGAGAAAACAGGACTTCGGGAACAGTATGTTAAAAATACTTTACCGAAACTAATCAGTGAAGGAGGCATCAAGAAAACAGAGCGTGGTTTATATGTATTCGTTCATCAAAAATGAATACTATGAGTCCTTTTATTATGATGGGTACTATGAGTACCATGATTACCGTCCATTCCGGGTCATGACATGATAGTACCAATGTGGGAACATTATTTGTTTATTTGTTAATAATTACATAATGTTACATGATGGTACTCGTAGTACTCATGGTATACCCACGAAATAAATTTTGTTTTTGGCAAGAAACAGCTTGGTTAAACGATCATGAGTGAATTGTATTTCATACAACAGAAAGGCCTGAATTTGATTAAAGATCTGAAAAGGAAATTTGCTTGATGGTTTTTAAGTCTTTGGCGCGAGTTAGGAATCTTAGAAATATGAATCTTAAGTCTTTAATCATGGGACTAAAAACTGGAAACTTTGACTTCTCAGGGGGACGTGTCAATTTTTGACACATCTGAAAAAAAGTATTTTTTAACAGTCTTATCCTAGAATAAATAAATTGGAGGAAATTATGAAAGAGCTGAAAGCAAAACAAATACTAGATAAAGCTTTAGAACTCGAAGATGGGAGTGAGCTTTACGTAACATGTAAAACTTCTGAAGGAAAAAATTTTTTATATTTAGACTTAATGCGCCAGAGAAAACAGGCAGAGAAATATGAATCAATAGTGATCCGGCAAAATGACAATAACATCATTCTTACAAAGCAAAACTATACATCAATTTTCATCAGAAAACTTAACGGTAGTCGAGAAAACGTCAGCTTCACCGAGTAAGGTAAGCAAATCAGAGAAGGTATGACACCATAAAACAACATATTTTCATCATAACCATTATCACGGAGGCAAATAAGATGGGAAGGCCACATAAAAATATCGACGAAGTAGCCCTTCTACAAATGAGAGGTGAAAAGAAGACTATGAAAGAAATAGCCAAAGCGCTGAATGTCTCAGTGCCTACTATTACTCGGCGCATTGCCGTTTTACAACATGACAAAGGCATCCTCACGAAATACCGCCAGCTCCAAGGGCTTCAGTTGACTGAACTCCAAGCGCGAATCCTTGAAAATGTTGATAAAAGAGATTTTGGAAACGATTCTCTAATAGAGCTTATCCAAGCGTTTCTTGTCCTCAAGAAAGCTGAGATTTCTATTCAGGGAAAGGAATCTATCAAGGTCTGGGGGCTTCTGGATCATCTCCAAGCATTAGAGAGTCTTGAATGAAATGGTGGGTCATAAATTATTTTTTTTGCTTTTTCTGAATAATCAAATTTGTTTCAATTGAATTAATTCCGCTGACCACATCAAAAAATATTTTGAGAGCTTCCGGAGATGATCCGTTGACTGCTGCCACTATAGTTTTTTTCATGTTTTTGATCTCATCTGGTTTGGAAGGCAAGACAAGCAAATCATTGACAGTAACTTTTAATCCTTTGGCAACCTTCACTAATGTATCAATAGACCAATTCTTTTCCCCGCGTTCAATTGCGCCGATGTGGGTATAATGCAAATCAGACTTGTAGCCCAGTTCTTCTTGGGATAACTTCCGCTCCTTTCGTAATTGACGAATCCGAACACCAATCAGTTTTTTAACGTCTTCCACGTTATCCCCCTTAATGACTTATTTTTATAAGTAATAAGGGCAATACAAGCCACAGCCTTAAATAACTATTTTAGCTTGATATTAATTATTATAAACTGTATTAACTAGAGCAAAGAGAAGATTGCCTTGATGTTGGTACAGTTAATCCCCATAAAGGATGCAGTAACTTTCGAGAGGCTGGTTATGATTGGATTTTAAGACCCCATTTCTTATGCCCGGAATATGGGGTTTTTATTTTCATCTTGATTATTCAGTGGTCATACAAATGTTCGGGGAATAATTATGAAGCGCGTCATCATCATCCTTGTTGCAATTGCGATAGGTGGTTATTTTGCTTATGACTATTATCAAGATAAAATTGAAAAGATGGAAATAAAAGAAGCTCGCCAAAAAGAAAGAGAATTACAGCATATTGCAGTTGCCCAAATGATCTCTAAATATAATGCGGTCAACGATTGGGAGGAAAAACTTAGTGAAGGTAGATTTAACATTAGAAAAAAAATATTGACGATGGAGCTAGAAAAATCATGGTTGATCGATAGACCCATTTTATTCAAGGGCAGAATCAGAGACATTTACATTTTAGACGCAAGTAACTACCGAACAATCATTGATGGATTGAACATATTCAGAGGGGGATCAGCAATCAGCGACCAGTTGGCCCTTTCTCTTAACTGTCAAAAAGGGATGATTGATTCTTTTTTAAGAACAAACAAGGACGCATCTTCAGTTACGGTTGCGGTTATTGCAAATATCAATAAAGTTGAACCTGGATTTCGTAAAATAGAAGAAGGCGGAGAAAAGGAAATTAAAATTGGAATCGGTGATTGCATAGACATTCTTTTGTATGACACATAAAAGGAAAACAAAGAATGAATAAATCAGTGTCAATTTCCAATTTATTTTTGGGAATATTTAATCGCTTTTTCAAACTCACCGTGATCATTTGCTTCATAATATTTCTGATAATCTATTATCAATCAACATTGAACGACAGATATCAGTACTACCCTCCATCTGCGGAAAATATCGACTGCATAATTTTTGATAAGAAAAAAGGTGAGATTTATACTTTAACTTCGTATGATGTTGGCGATAAAGAGAAAAAGTATGTGTGGGTCAGCATGTCTCCATTTAGTAAAATGGAAACATTTGATATTGATTTGAACAAAGAATGATTTGAGCGTGGAAGATGAATCTACGAAAACATATGAGCCGATCACAAGCGCACCAGTCAAAATATGATTTTGGGTAAAATGAATTAAATGAGTAATCCCCTTTACGTGATAATCCACAAAGCACATGAGCAAAGCTGGTGTGTGACACCTTACTGCACAACATGCGGCTCTAGCAAATATCGAAACGCACTCCAGGAATTATCCGGTCCTTCCGGCGGTGGTCTCGTAGATGCTCTTGCTGACATTGATCTTCAAGAAATTTCCCTATTACCCAATTGGCAAGATGCGCTGATTATCGCCATCACGGATTTACCTTTATTGCAGCAAGTAGAAGGTGTCTTGGAGGCGTGGCTTCCGAAAATATCGGATAATATAGCTTTGGCCGATTTGATCTTGTATAAAATCGTCCGCTATATGAGAAAAGATAATGCGATCAGAAACAATTGGATCGATCGCTGCATAGATATCGCCATAAATTCAAGAAACTTTTCCTTAATAGAGTCTCTGCTTCTCGTATTAAAGCGCGAAGCATGGAACTATCGAAAGTTAATCGCGATAGCCAAGGAATACTCTTATTCTTCTGCGCAAATGGACAGAGTGTTACGAAATTCTTACAAATTGAAGGCTATGGGCTCAGTTTAAATATGAACAAACCTAAAATACTAATTGCTGATGATGGAGAATCGCAACGCTATTTGCTCAAGGGATTTCTGCTCCGCGAGGGTTATCTGGTTGACGAGGCGGAAAACGGCATCAAGGCTCTCCAATGTGTAAAAGATCAGCACTTTGACATTATCCTTCTTGATCATAAAATGCCGGGCATGAACGGTGTGGAAGTGCTGAAGGAAGTCAAAAGAACAAATCCCGAAATCGCCGTGGTAATCATTAGCGCCTACGGAACCATTGAACGCGCTGTGGAAGCAATGGAAGCAGGGGCTTTTTATTACATCACAAAGCCGGTTGAGCTGGATAGATTATTGATTCTTTTGGATCACATTTCCAATCGTCATTTTCTGATTAAAAAGGATAAACAGATATTGCACCAGGAATTAGGAGATAATGATGGTGTAATCGACACCATTAGCAATCAGCGCTATCAAAAAGCAGAGAACATAACGGGCAAGGAACTAGCCAGCATGCTGATACGTTACTTAAATTCATGCCCTGATAATTACATGACAACCGTGAATTGACACGGCGATCTATTGTAATTTAAAAAAAAGGAGAAAGCACAAAAAAGACATGTGCTACAACACATAAAAATGAGGGATTATTATGAAACAGTCTTTCGCGATTATGTTGTCATTTTCATTACTGGTCAGCATTTTTTTGCAAGGTTGTGGAGTTGCCAATCAACCGTATGTTAAAAATGATGCGTCTGAAGCCGCGCCTCTCAAAATGATCCGCTACGAGACGCCTAATGTTCGTGTCTATACCACTGGTGGAATGGTGGGTGTTATTGTTACGTCTGCTGTTCTTTTTGGAATTATAGGCGGCGGTCTAGGTTATGCAGCTCATTATGCTTCGACAATAGAGTCAGATACCCCTGAACGCCTCGATTTTGGCAAACTGGTAATGGATAAGTTTGTTGAAAGATCTAAAAAGGAAATCCCGAATTGGCCAGCAATGATTGTTCAAGAGAAAGCTGTCGAGAAAGCTGTTGAAAATGCTACGGCAAAAGACTTTAATTTACCTGTTGACACATCCTCCTATCTTATAGAACTTTTGGTTAACGACATCAAAATTGAAGAAGGTTCCGGATTAGGAACAAAAACGACCATAACCATGAAAGACACTGAAGGAAAGACTATTTGGGAAAAAGGATATGTTTATGATTGCACGACTTTCAATCGTGTAAATAATTTTTACACCCTAAAATCACACAAATACAAAAAACTGAATGAAGAATTCATTTTTGCTGCCGAACAAACGGTGAGCGATTTCATAACCCACTTCAATGACTCGCTTCCTGTTAAACCATACGCAA
>Ga0209719_1003633_pt1 | contig 13683 bp, 12 predicted proteins | sample AD_JPNAS2_MetaG_FD_184421 | JGI IMG/M metagenome (GOLD analysis project Ga0209719, IMG submission 184421) | Active sludge microbial communities of municipal wastewater-treating anaerobic digesters from Japan - AD_JPNAS2_MetaG (SPAdes) (version 2) | ecosystem: Engineered > Bioreactor > Anaerobic...
GCGTCCTGGTAAAAATTATCCAAAACAAGACTTCTGATGGTCTCCAAAACCAGCCCTCTATGCTCTTTAAAGATGACGTTATCAGCCATCTCCTTGGGTAGGTTAAGCACTGCCAGCACTTCGATAGCCTCAACCGGGATGGGTATCACTTACCTTTCCTCATCAGCTCAGATAGCTCAATCGCTCTGCGACCGACCTGCTTTGCCCAACGGGACACAAGCATGTTATTGGCAGCCCGTTCCCAGTCCCCGACTTTGATAAACTCCAGAGTATTCTTGAAGCCAAGCAAACCGGAAATACCGAGATTGAAGCACATGTTCAGCAGCACCGACTTTCGCACTTCATCAAGATCATTGTAGATATCCGGTATCTTTGCCTGAAGCTGTTTCTCGCAGTTCATGATGTCATTGATCAGCATGGCATAGGCTTCGGATTGGGATATCCCGCAATCATCAAGATTACGCCCGATACCAATCGTCAGCCTACCTGCTGTACAACGGTATGGCTTCAATCGCAGACCTTCATGTCTGACAAGCTGCTCTTTGATTCTATCCATCAGTTTCGCTTCCATTTATGCTCCTTGAACTTACTGGATCATCGATCCGGAGCAATGAAAGCAGTCCCCTGTATTCTCACAAATAAGGATGCATAAGGATGCGACAGATTTTGGGATTGACAGAATTCATCTTTACAATTCCTTGTGTAAAATGCAAATCTGGCTGTGAGGCATAAATGAAACAGATTATTGAAGATATTCGTATTTTACTGAAAGACGGTGCATTTGCGGACGAACAGCATGTTCGCTTTTCTCTAGTGGGCAGGATCTGCCAAGCTCTGGGATGGAACATCTGGAATCCTGAAGAGTTCAACACGGAGTTTAGGGTCAAGCGCTTGCCCCAACAGATTATCACCAAGGATGTAACAGGTCGCGTGGATGTAGCGCTGTTCATTCCAGAAAAGACTTCAGAGGGAGCGGAAGTCTTCATCGAGGTAAAAACCCCCGGTAAACTCGATTCTGCCCTCATAGCCGGAGAGACTCAGCTTCATCTTTACAATGCCTACCACAAATCCGCTATCAGCATCCTTACCGATGGTATCAAGTGGAGATTCTATCTGCCCTCTGCCGGAGGTGAATTTGAGGACAAACTCTTCAATGAACTCAATATCCTCGAAGATGATCCAGATGATGTAGCGCAGACCTTTGAGATGATCCTGAAGAAGGAAAACTATCGGATAAAAGCACTCAATACAGCAGAAGACATGCGCAATGAACTGGTTCGCATAAAGCTAATCGGCAGTGTGAAAGCTGAAGCGATCAATATGCACGAGAAGACAGACCTCTCCCCTTATCTATTTGCACAGCAGCTTATTAAGAAGAACCATAGACTGGATATAGACATAGCTGATATAGAACGTCTATGGGACAAAAAACAGTCCGGCATAAAACACTCGAATCTGGGCAATGGTACTAAAGACGATGATCCTGCGATTCATACTGAGCCACTCAAAGACTACCGCTTCACTAAAGTACATCACATTATCTTATGTGGAAAAGAAAAGATTGAAACTCGACATTGGCATGAAGTGAAACGAGCAGTTTACAACTATATCATCAAGCACAAGCCCAGTTTTCAAATATCCGGATCATTCAGATATTCTAAAGATAAAACGGAGTTTAGAGCTGCATTAACTCTTGATGATGGGTACTTTACCGAAAGTAATTTGGGCGCATCGGACATGGTAAGACACTCAAGAAAAGCAATGCAAGCTGCAGGCTTTGATCCAGTTAAAGACCTAACAGTTGGCTTCTCGCATACAGCCAAAGGGGTAGCTTGTGGGAAGTAATAACGAACAAATAACTCCAAATATATCACAAGTAAAGTCTCGAAAGCGAGTAGCGGATCATGGCGAAGTATTTACATCCAAGAGAGAAGTGAACGCCATGCTCGACCTTGTGAAACAGGAAACGGAGCGCATCGAATCCCGTTTTCTGGAGCCTGCTTGCGGAACTGGAAACTTCCTCTCAGAAATACTCAGACGTAAGCTGGATGTGGTAAAAAAACGCTATAGCAAGTCCCAGTTTGATTTTGAGCGTAATGCTGTTGTTGCTGTATCTTCCATCTATGGTATCGACATCATGGAAGACAATGTTCAGGAATGCCGGCAGCGATTGGCGGCAATATTCTTGGATGAATACTACAAGACATTGTATGCTGAAGATTGCAGAGCAGCTTGTATCGAGTCTGTCGATTATATCCTTTCATGCAACATAGTATGGGGTGATGCACTAACGCTGATGACCGTGGGGGAGCCCCCAGGCTACATTGTGTTTGCTGAATGGTCTCCCATCAATGGTAGCATGATCAAAAGGCGTGATTTCACCTTTCATGGTTTATTGCAGCACGAATCCCTCAAAGAACTACCCCTCTTTTCTGATATGGGAGATGATGTCTTTATCCCTCACCCTGAAAAAGACTACCCCCCAATCCACTTTCTGGAGCTTGCCAATGCTTACGAGTAACAACTACAATCCAGACGTGCTATCGTGTATCGCAAACCTCAGCAGTGACGAAGTTTTCACCCCACCAGAACTGGTCAACCGGATGCTGGACCTATTACCTGAGGAGCTTTTCAAGAATAAGAAAACTACATTCCTCGATCCGGCATGCAAATCCGGAGTATTCCTTCGTGAAATTGCCAAACGACTGGATAAAGGATTGGAAAATACCATCAAAGACCGTCAGAAAAGAATAGACCACATTTTCACCAAACAGCTTTTTGGCCTGGCTATCACAGAGCTTACAGCCCTGCTTTCAAGACGGTCCCTTTACTGCTCCAAACATGCCAACGGAAAATATTCCGTCTGCAGCAAATTCTCCAATGAAACCGGAAACATACACTTTGAACGCATTGAACACGCATGGGAAAAAGGACGCTGCCTTTTTTGCGGAGCCAATCAGGAAAACTATGCGCGGGGAGATGATCTGGAAAGCCATGCCTATTCATTTATCCACATTGAAAACCCAGAGGAGCTATTCAAAATGAAATTTGACGTTATTATCGGAAACCCACCTTATCAATTGAGCTCAAACGAGTATGGAATTCAAGCTGTTCCATTATATGATAGATTTGTATTACAGGCCAAAAGATTAAGACCAAGATACTTGGTTATGATTATCCCTGGAAGATGGTATAATGGTGGAATGGGTATGACAAGCTTTAGAGAAAGCATGCTAAATGACAAAAAGATACGGGTTCTTATTGACCATCCTAAAAGCCGAGATTGCTTTCCAGGAGTGGATATTGCTGGTGGAGTTTGTTACTTTCTGTGGGACAGGGAATACATTGGAAACTGTGAGGTTACCACACGTATAGGTGATTTGACAAATACACGCTCAAGGAGGCTTGATGAATTTGATGTGTTTATCCGTGACAATATTGGTATCGATGTAGTTCACAAAGTCATGAAAAAATGCACCAAAATGCTGTCAGAAAGAGTTCATTCAATTTCTCCTTTTGGTTTCCCTACTTCAAAAAGAGGAAACCCTAATGCTTTTACAAATTGTATTAGACTTATAAGTAGCACTGGCATTAGCTACATTCCCAAAGATGAGGTTCAGAAGAATAGAGAAATTATCGATAGATATAAAGTTTCAATCGGACAACTAAATCCTGATAGGGGTGGTGTTAACAATGCAATGGACGGTAAGATGAATGTGATTACAAAAGTTAAGATTTATGAACCAAACGAAGTTTTCACTGCCACTTACCTATTATTAGATCACTTTGCAACTCACGATGATGCTCTAGAATTTTCTACTTACATTAGTTCGAAGTTTGTCCGATTTTTAATATCTTTAACTCTCTCATCCATGCATATAACCAAAGATAGCTTTCGTTTTGTTCCTGTACTACAGTCTAAAAGCCATATCTCTGATGAAGCTCTTTACAAATTCTACGAATTGACGCAAGAGGAAGTTGACTATATCGAATCCATGATCCGTCCCATGGAGTTATCTGATGACTAGCAAGTATTTTCCATCTCGGCCTAACTTGGCTCCTGCTATATATGCTTATGAGGAGACAAATCCCAACAAAAAGGGGCTGCTGAAGGTTGGGTTTACTACTAAAAGTGCGGAAGATCGGGTTGCGCAACAGTTTCCTACGAAAGGGCCAGGGGGAAAACCCTATCGAATAGTTCTGGTTGAGTGCGCCATGCGAAATGACGGGACGGTTTTTACCGATCATGATGTGCATCGGATATTACGTTACAACGGTATCAGCAACCCGGGCGGAGAATGGTTTGAATGTAGCGTAGAGCAGCTTAAAAATGCCATTCTTGCGGTGAAAGCGGGTCAGCTATTGGAATTTAACCGCACTCTGGATTTTGCCATGAGGCCAGAACAAGACGAAGCGGTAAAGAAAGCCATGGCATATTTTCAAAGCTGGCATCAGGATCGGAACAACTCGGATCGGCCCCCTCATTTTCTGTGGAATGCCAAGATGCGCTTTGGCAAAACCTTTGCAGCTTATCAACTGGCAAAAAGGATGGGCTGGAAACGGATCCTGGTGCTCACTTTCAAACCCGCAGTTCAAAGCGCATGGGAAGAGGATTTGAACACCCATGTGGAATTTGAGGGCTGGCAATTCATCAAACCCGGGGGCTTGAGCATTGAAAATACTGATCCACAAAAGCCACTTGTCTGTTTTGGCTCTTTTCAGGACTACCTGGGCAGGAATAAAAGCACAGGAGGCATAAAAACCAAGAATGAATGGGTGCACACCATCAATTGGGATTGTGTGATCTTTGATGAATATCACTATGGCACCTGGCGTGAAAAAGCCCAGGAACTTTTTGAGGCAGAGGACGATAGAGAACGCGAATTTGGAGAGGGTGAGGGCATCAATATCTATGACGAGGATATTCTTCCCATCACCACAAATCACTATCTCTATCTTTCCGGAACGCCATTTCGGGCTATTGCCAGTGGTGAATTTATCGAAGAGCAGATTTATAACTGGACCTATAGCGATGAGCAGGCAGCCAAAGCGAATTGGCAAAAGCAGGAAAACCCATATCTGGCTTTACCCAGAATGGTAATGCTCACCTATCAATTGCCTGATGCGATCAAGGATATTGCCAAAAAGGGAGAATTTGACGAGTTTGATCTCAATGTGTTTTTCTCTGCAGAAGGAGTGGGTGATTTTGCCCATTTCGTCTATGAAAACGAGGTGCAAAAATGGCTGGATATGATCCGGGGAGCTTTTCTTCCCAGTAGCATAGACAATCTGAAACTGGGAGCTCAAAAACCACCCCTGCCATTTTCGGACGTTCGGCTTTTAAACGTTCTATCACACACATTCTGGTTTTTGCCATCGGTGGCATCCTGCTATGCCATGCGAAATCTGCTTCTAAAAAGACAAAACACGTTTTATCAAGGTTACAAGGTGATCGTGGCAGCAGGCCCAAGCGCCGGGATCGGCGTGGCAGCTCTTAAGCCTGTGCTCGAATCAATGGGTGATCCCCTAAAGGGCAAAAGCATTACTCTTTCATGCGGTAAACTCACCACAGGGGTTACAGTCAAACCCTGGACGGGTATCTTTATGCTTCGTAATACCAGCAGTCCGGAAACCTATTTCCAGGCAGCTTTCAGAGTTCAATCACCGTGGACACTGAAAAATCCTGATGGGATTTCTCCCAATGTGGAAGAAATAATCAAGGAGGAATGCTACGTCTTTGATTTTGCACCGGATAGAGCGCTCAAACAGATTGCAGACTATAGTTGTCGCCTCAGTGTGAATGAGGATAACCCCGAGAAGAAAGTAGCGGAATTCATCAAGTTTTTACCTGTTTTGGCTTATGATGGCAGCTCCATGAAAGAAATCGATGCAGCCGGAATATTGGATATGGCAATGAGCGGAACCACGGCAACTCTTCTGGCAAGAAGATGGGAATCCGCACTTTTGGTCAATGTGGATAATGACACGCTAAAACGCTTGATGGCAAATGAAAAAGCCATGCGAGCCCTGATGAGCATCGAGGGATTTCGCAATCTGAATCAGGAAATCGAGACCATCATCAATAAATCAGATGCAGTAAATAAGATACGCAAGGAAAAGAACGATGAGGAATTGAATCCTCAAGAGAAGAAAGAACTGAGCGCAGATGAAAAAGAATATCGTAGCAAACGCAAACAGATCCAGGAAAAACTGATCAAGTTTGCCACTCGCATTCCCATCTTTATGTATCTTACCGATTACCGTGAACGCACATTGAATGATGTGATCACGCAACTGGAACCCGGTCTCTTCAAAAAAGTGACAGGACTCACAGTTCAGGATTTTGAGCTATTGGTAAGCCTGGGGCTATTCAATAGCGCTCTGATGAATGACGCCATCTACAAATTCAAACGCTATGAAGATGCCAGCCTGAGTTACACAGGCATCAATAAACACGAAGGCGAAGATATTGGGCTGTTTGATACGGTGATCAAACGAGATGATCTTGAGAGAGTGTTTGTGGAGGAGAGGTAAGTAATACATTGGTTTGTATGGAGTTATTATGAAGAAATACAAAAGCAAGTATCTTGAGGGCAAGCAATATTACTCATGGGAGTATGATGAGCACACACATTTTAAGCACAGACTGTTGGCATGTTATCTTGGTGCATGGTTCCCAATCTTAAGTAGATATCAAGATTTAAACTACTTCGATGGCTTCGCTGGATGCGGATCATATTTCAGAGATGATAATGAGTATCCAGGCTCTCCTATTATAGCAGTTAATGTATGGAAAGATAGGGGGACAAGAGGGAAAAAGCTGAACATTATTGCTATTGATCAGGATGGCGACGTTTGCGATAACCTTCAAAAAGTTTTTGATGAAACCAAGCACAGTTCTGTTAATTACTTCATTCAAAACGCATCATTCGATGCAGGAATCATGCAGTTACTTGAAAATGCATCATATAGTACAATTCGACCAAGCTTCTTTTTTGTTGATCCATTTGGTCTCAATCTTGATTTTAAGACATTAGAAGAGATTTTAAGGTATAGTAAAGTTGAAATCCTACTAACCTTCATGTACGATGGTGTTTCACGTTGCATTGGTGCTGAATCGGGACGCCTTGATTCATTTCTAGGAACTAAAGAATGGAGAGAGCTGAAAGATTTGCATGGTATCATTAGGGAAGACTCAATTATGGACTTGTTCAGAAATCAGTTGAAGCAGCACGCTCGATATGTATGGCCATATAAGGTACATTCCTCCAAGGCTGATAGAACTTTGTACTATTTGGTTCATGTATCAAACCATCTCAAGGGGGCTTCGATCATGAGAGATTGCTTTAGTAGCATCAATCATGGCAGAATCGAGTATCTAGGCAAGGCTAACAACCAGTTATCAATATTCGATTTGAAAGAATACCTAGTGTCTGAAGTAGAAAACTACCTTCTGAGAAATTGTACTGGCTTTGAGGGAAGTTATTATGACTTGCTTTCGCTAATCATAGACGCAACTCCTTATCAGAACCAAGTTCTTAGGAAAGCCGTAAAACAATGTGAGAATTCAGGAAGAGCTATCGTACAAAGAGTTACAAGTAAACATACAGGCATGGATAAGGATGATGTAGTCAAACTGGTGTAAGATGTTAAAAATAAAAAGAAAAAGCCTGCTCTATAGAACCGGAGTTGAATATGGGGACTACACAATCAATCATGTCCTAGGATGCTCTCATGGCTGTATGTATCCTTGCTATGCATTTATGATGGCTAGAAGATTCGGTAGAGTACGGGATTATGCTGATTGGATTCAACCCAGGCTTGTAGAGAATGCAATCGACTTGTTAAAGAAAGAAATACCAAGGTATCGAAACAATATCAAGTCAGTCCATTTGTGTTTCACTACTGATCCATTTATGGTTGGATATCCTGAGGTTCAGGAAATGAGTTTAGAAATCATTAGATTATTGGATGCCCACGGAATCATGTGTACTGTTTTTACGAAGGGTGTTATACCCCACGAATTGGCCAGCTTCAGTAAGAATCACATATGGGGAATTTCGATTGTATCTTTAAGTGAAGCTTTCAGAAAGGAGTACGAACCTTCTACATCCACTTATGTTGATCGCATAGATAGCTTGAAGTACCTTCATGATCGAGGCTATAAAACGTGGGTTAGCATTGAGCCTTTTCCAACTCCAAACATTCTGGATCAATCGTTGGAAGAGATATTGGAGGCTATTGGATTTGTGAACAAAATTATTTTTGGCAGGCTACATTATAACAGCCGTGTTACTAAACATAACGGGCACAAAATGTTCTATAACTCATCCGCTGATATGGTTGTTCAATACTGTAAATCACGCAGTATTGAATACCATATTAAAAATGGAACCATATAGAATTTGGAGGTAATTCATGGCAAAAAAACTTGGGATATTAGTTCAGCAGTGTTTAGATAAATCGATCCAATCTGCATTGTGCGCCATAGAAATCTACAATAAACCCTTAGTGCGTTTTCGTTCTGGCGGATATGTGACACTAATGATAATTTCATGGACATCTTTACTGCACGCAATATTCTTGAAGCGTAAAATCAAGCCATATTATAAAGAAAAGAATGGGTGGAATTATGTTAAGATCGATAATGAGTACAAGTGGTGGGAGCTAAAAAAGTGCCTGAAAGAGTTTTACGGCTCTGAGACAAACAACCCGGTTAGGAAGAATTTAGAGTTTTTTATACCACTGAGAAACAAGATAGAACATAGGTTTTTGCCCGAGTTGGATAGCACAATCTTTGGTGAATGCCAGCAACTACTCTTTAATTATGATGCGCTCCTAACAGAAGGATTTGGAGAGACTTACTCACTAAGAGAATCATTAAGCTTCTCACTGCAGTTATACAGTAACGCTCAAGCACACATGGATGCCGTAAAAAAGAATGCTGAGTTGAAGAATGTGCTAGATTTTATAAATGACTATCGATCTTCAGTATCAAATGATGTGGTCAATTCTGGTAAGTATGCTTTCAACGCCATCCTATTTCAAGTAGTCAATAACAGCAACGATGCAATTCCGGTAAAATTCTTTAAATGGGACGATATGTCTTGCACGGAAAAAAGCAAAGTTCAAGAGTATGCTGCTGTGTTTGTTAAGGATAGAACAGTTTATACACATCTAACGTTACACCAGCCTGACATCCTGACAATGTCATTAAAGCGAACTCCCATTGACTCAGATCTAGCCAAAGAGTACCTAAAGCAAATATGTCACGAAAGCACAAAGTTTCTTCCAATCTACTACTTTATTGGGCAAAGCAAGTTATCTATGGAGGAGGTGACTAGCTATATACTAAACGAGAACTGTCCAATAAAACAGAAAGATGAACTGATTTATAGGATCAGAGCAGATGCTGATTCGTCGTTTAGGCTTGGTAGCACAACTACTGGATCAAAGGCTTCAGTTGAGTTGGTTGACGTAATTAATTGCATCATAAACAGTAAGCACTATAATAAGTCTTATATGAAAATACGGTTTTTTTATGCTATAACACATCTATCACACAATCAAATAACACCTTTTGTTGTGAATTCACTAATTGCCGAAGTGAAGAACTTCTATAAGCTGAAGCAAAATGAAAGGGACAGTCTGAGAAAAGCCATTTGCTATATAGACCATGTATTGCATACAAATGCTATTAATTGAAAAGCATTGATAGCTACACTACATACCCACAATAATGACGCAATTCCATGCTTTTTTTTCAGCATCTCTTTAGTGGTATCAATGAAGCATAGTATTGAACGCGATTTAATCAATGTTTGATTTATAGGTGATCCCTTATGGTGCCACGAGATACCTAATTTATGTTGGGTAATTAGTATACGATTGAGGTACTCGTTCTACACTTCCAATGAAACGGTGGGAAGGGAGTATGCGGTCCGGATACACCCACCGGATTCATCTCTGAGTCGTATTCGATCTGATCGTCTTTGATCCATGGTGCCAGTGCTTTGATGTAGTCTCTGGCATCATCAAGGCTGTTGGACTTGGTATCCAAAGCCATGAGGTTATCCATCACTTCAAGGGCATCGTTTAGAGGATACATCTTATCCTGGGCAGCCAATGCCCGGCAAATGTCACTGGTACGGCCATCCAGGATCACCACGAGCTTATAGTATCTGGCTTTGGCTTTCTTGTAGCCCTGCAGCCTTCCAAACTCCCTGATTCTCAGTGCGGTATGCTCTGCCAATCCCTGCCAGTAGTGGGATGATCGATTGGTGAGGTCATTGAACTGGTCTTTGAGGGTATCGGCAAGCATCTCTTTGGTATAACCCTGCTCAATGGCTTTGGAGAGGGTGTCTGCGAAGTTCTGCCTGACATCAGCTTCGAAGTGATTCCCGATCCAGAACAACTGCTGCTTCTGGATGGTCGATGATAAGTGCTGATCTTCTATGCCCCAGAGCCCGATGCTGGTCTTGGTTGGTGCTTGCACTTGGGTGTCTTTGAGTCCGAGCCGCACATAGCGGTCTATGATCGCTTTGGTGGGCTCATTGACCATAGCTGCGAAATCATCTCCCAACTGGGTATTGATGATGCCCATAAGCTTGTCTATTGAGCCCTTGTTGATCTTCTCAGCTCGGGGCATATCACTCAGCATCTGGATGGCAAGTCGGGCAGCATCCCTGATCTCGGTTTTCCAAGCATTGTTCAGGACCCTGTAGTATTCAAGCATCAGATTATCGTAGTAGCCCATCAGAAACTGAACCTCCGGACTTTGACTCTATTCCTGCCAATATCGTATTCCGAGAACCTCTCCAGACAGCCTGCCAGAGCATCGCAGCCATCGATATAGCCATCAGGATAGGTGAGGAACTGTGATATCAGTGTTGGTGTATCCTGACCCTCAGGAAAGAGAACCTTGGCTGTCTCAATGATAGTCTCTGTCCTTTCTATTCTCAGGTTCTTGTTGTCCTTGTTATCTATGCGCTTGATTCTGTGCGATATCGGAGGCAGGTGGTTGTCTTGTGCCCACCGATCAAAGTCAGCCAAGATTCTGCCCTGTCCATAATTGGTCTCACATGCTGCTCTGGCTTTTACCCGGTAAGTGCGATCCAATTCCTGATAAGCATCATAGTAGTATCGGAAGAACTTGGTGTTCTCAGTCTGCCGTATCCAGACGTGAATCACATAGAACCTGTTGCCGTCATAGCCTATGGAGATGATGGCTTTGTAACAGCCCTTCTCGCCCCAGGCAGGATCGGCATAGAGCCAGACCCGCTTCATTTTACTGGGTTCCGGCAGGGTCCGGTATTTGGAGAACCAGTGGTTCTTGAAGATGTTACCTTCAATTACCGGTTGTCCCAGCATCTCTCTTTGATACCCTGTTTGCCCGAACTTGGCTCGCAGGTTTGGCAGAGTGGCAGTGGGGTATTGAGCCTCCCAAGTGGACCTGCCCTGTACATCTTCGAGAGAGAAGCGCAGAATCGCTTTCTGGTGCGTTTTTAGCACTGATTGGTATCTTGTGTCCAGATCGGGGTTGTCTGCCAGAATTTCACTTAATATGAGCTCCTGAAACTGGCAGATGGCATAGTTGGGATGTACCAGGTTGCCAAGCCAGACAATCTTACCATTACCTTCCGGAGATAATGCTCCGGCAAGCTCCTGGGAGATCTTCTCCATACGTCTCTTGCCGATGGACTGGTTGCCCATGTTCTCTTCTTTATCGATATCATCACAGACGATGAGCCCGGGACGTTTCGCTGTCTTTGGATTGATAGTACCTCTATGGCTCTGCTTTATGCTTCTGGCTCTGATCCTGGCTTTGTTCTTGAGATAGAAGTCCAGATCAAAGCTGTCCATTGGCTGCAGTTCAGGATAGTCCATCGTGAGCCGCTTATTGTTCTGCAGTTCATGTAAGGTGAAGGCTGTGCGTTCCTGTGCCAGATCTAGGTCTGCGGCAGTATGGATCACATATCGCTCACCTTTGATAATCTTCCAGATGGGATAGACCACTCCCATGAGTACCGTTTTGCCCAGCCCACGAAAACCGGTAATGGCGATGATGCCTGTGCTCTTATCGGTCTCATCGAACATGGTCTCATGTGCTGGGCAAAATGGTAGTGGGAAGATATGCGGGAAATAGGTATGGCAAAAGAATGAGAAGGCATCCCATCCTGATTCAGTTGTCCTTCTGATCCTCTCAGTCTTAGCTTCGGGATTATCGTCTATAAAAGGCAAGACGGAGATCGTTTTGGATGCGATCTCCGCCAATGCCTTGTTATGCCGCTGGAGGAACTTCTTAGACATAACCGGGTAACCCCCCGACGCCCAGGGGAACGGGCGTCGGGGACCCGGTGGTCGGAGGACTGACCATGTCGGGCTGTTGGCGTGGAGGGTCTGTAGGCATGGGCTTAGGCTTGGGAGGCCCTATGTAGGATGCAGGAAGGTTAACCATTTCTCACTCTCAGGTATTCCGCCAGATCGTGCAGTATGCCCTGGAACTGCTTGAGCAAGGTCTCATGCCCTTTCTCGATCATGAAGTCGGTAACCTGATCCAAGAACTTGACGATGTAATCGTTCAATTCCTTGGATGGCTGCCGGTCCTTCTGATCCTGCTTCATCATGCTCACCAGGCTTTGGATGGCAGTATCGGCAGGATTCTTGGCATATTCCCGGAGCGCTTGAATGAGTGCCTTCTTGCGGGCTATGGCGATCTCGTGGTCGAGTTGGATCTCTTCTTTGAAGAGCTCGTCCCACTTGCCGCTCTTGATCCACTTGCGAACGGTGATATCGGAGACTCCGAAGATCATCGCCAGTTCATAGGGATCGGTCTTGCCATTCAGATAGGCTTCTTTGCAGTTGTCCCGCTTGATGCGGAACTCACGGCTGTTACTCATACTCGGGGCGTACCTTGTGCTTTAGCAGATAGAGGTTGAGGTCTTTACCGGAGCAGCGCAGCTGTCCGTTTTCTTTAGTTCTGAAAGCAGGCAGAGGATCACCGATGTCACGTATCCAGCGATAGACGCTGGAGCGGTCGACCCTGAGGATATCGGCTATCTCATCGGTGCGGTAAGTGCGTTCATCATTGAAGATGCTCATCGTGTTCAGTTCCTCTGCAGTGTTGGTATTCATAGGTGCCATTATTCATTCTCCTGTGCTTTTATCAAATTGAGATGCATTACGCTGCCACTGTTTCTCACAGGGCAGGGAAGTTGAGGACGATCTGGCGGAACTGGCCCGACTCGTCACGTTCATAGAAGTTGATGTACTGCTTGGTGGATACCACTTGGATGGCCTGGTCGATCAGTTCCATAGCTTCTTTCCAGGTTTGATCCTTGATGTTGTAACGGCGCAGGCGCAGGATGCGATACTTGGCGATCTCGCCTTTCTTATCGACCTGGAAGGCTTCGCTGATGATAGCCCGGAGGTTGACGTTGGAGTCGGCAGACCAGGCTTTCAGGCACTCATCGATCTTCTGCTTGGCGAGTTGGAGTTCGATGCCGAACTGGATGCGTTCCTTGAACCTGATCTCGACCCGGTACTTGCCGTCAAAGCTGTTGAGGACTGCATTGCCCTTCCAATCGAGTCCGTTCTTCTCGGCTACCTGCTGGAGATACAGCTCCACGTCCTCAAAGAACTGGTTCTTGTCAGCTACCATACGGTCATGCAGCTTGATAGCCC
>Ga0209719_1003642_pt1 | contig 13645 bp, 8 predicted proteins | sample AD_JPNAS2_MetaG_FD_184421 | JGI IMG/M metagenome (GOLD analysis project Ga0209719, IMG submission 184421) | Active sludge microbial communities of municipal wastewater-treating anaerobic digesters from Japan - AD_JPNAS2_MetaG (SPAdes) (version 2) | ecosystem: Engineered > Bioreactor > Anaerobic >...
CTTGATGTTGCGAACAAATAACCAGATGCAAAAGAAGAATAAAAAAAGCAAGTAGGTTTCGTAAAATAATAATGAAACAAAGAAGATAATTGCCGAAAGAAACAGAAATTTATATTTATTTGTTTCTGTATATTTGATAAACAGCAAGACTGCTGAAATTAACAAAGCAAAACTAAAAGTAAAATAAAATGGATAAGCAATAAAAGGAATATGATAATTTGTCGAAATAGGAGTGGCCATTAACAAAACTAGGAAGAAAAGAAGTGCTATTTCTCGAGAGTTAAAAATTTTTGTAATTAAAACTGCTACCATAGCGTAAGAAAGTAGTAATGACAAATGCTGAATTATTTTAGAAAAAATAAAACTATCGCCCACATAAGGTAGCGAATAAAGTGGTTTGGTAATAATAAAATAAAATCTGCCAGCAACTTTTGCATATCCCCACGAGTCTGGAAAAATACTATCATAAAGATAACTTGTGTAGCTAATTACATCGTCTGCAGTTGTAAATCCAATCTTAAAAAAAGGAGCTATTGTAACAATAATTGTGATTGCAAAAAGAAACCAAATAAACTTATTAAATTGAGTGTTTTTGTTATTAAGCATTTTGAATAAGCTTTAAATTATGTTGCAAATATACTGTCTAATTTTCAAAAGTCAAATATTTGTAGTTTTGTTTTAAAATCCTACTCGTTTTCTTGCATATCTTTCATTTTTGTAGGATTTAGCATCTTTTCATGTTGTTAGAGAGCTTTTATGGATACGTTTTTAACTTTATTTATTTTAAATTCACATTGGTTTGGATTCCAAACATATAATTTTAACAATTTTGGATTTTTGTCTCTAATTTCAACAAAGTTAACCCATTTCGAAAAGTTTACTATTGATTCATTTTTAATTTCATAGCTTTCCCAAAATATTACTTCATCTTTATTATCGCGAATCTCAACCACAAGTGCGAAAAAATTCTCTTGATTAAGCATATCAGTTTCCATTTGCACATTCAGCGACATTACATCATAAGTTTTGTCTATATTAATTGGTTCAGCTAAGGACAATGGAAATTGGTTTTCTGCACTTACATTTACTATTGTGTCAATTTTGTTTACTTGGGAAAATTTAACACTAGCTGGGTTAATCAAATCTATTGGAGTTGAGTATTTAGGAATCATATTTGAGGCAGAAAAGCTTTCGGTATAAATAGGTACATCTAGTTCAATATCGAAATTAGCAATTAGTTCTCTGTCTGTAATATCCCTCAAATTAATTTGATTTATGCCATTAGAAATAGGAGATAAATCGACACCATTTATTAATGCAAAACCATCATTAGCATTTTCTACTGTTTTAAATTGAACAACAAAATCATTTGATTTAGAATAATAGTAAACTTTTGCTTTTGTACAAGTTGCATTCATAAACATATCTTTGCCTTTATCCCAATTTATACTGTTTTTGTCAACTTCTGCAAGAACAAAAAGAAAATCATTTTCTATAGAAGTATGAATTTTAACTAATCTAAAAATTTTTGCATCTGGCGATGCATAATGTGCTTCTATCATTCTTTCCGCAGATAATATGAAGTCAAGTTGTGTTCCTGATTTTATATGGACATAAGTCCCCCAATTAAATCCCTGTGCAGCAAGCACAAATCCAAGAACGTCAGACCAATACATGTCGGGCGTGTAGATTAACGAACCATCTGGGCAATCCTTAAAAGCTTCCTTTTTCATCATCTCGTCAATTGCCGTAAATCTAATCTGACTTTGTTCCCAGCCTCGTGCCATTATTCGATTTGAATAAGAAGTAACAATGGATACATAAGCAAATGCAACAGAAAATAAAACAATTGTTGTGTACTTTATATATTTGTTTTTCTTTACTAATTTGTAAATAATTATAGCAAATAGTAAAATAGCTAACCAAACTCCAAAATATGAATAATAGGAAGTAACGTAACCTTTAATAGTTGCGGCTTCTACAGTATTATATTTTTCAGCCATTGCAAGAACAGAATGAGATAAAAACGCAAACAATAAAGAAAATAAAATTCCTAATGTTAGTTTTTTATATCCCGAAATGTTTTTAAGTCTGAGAAACAGATAAATAAAAATTGCCAATTGAATAGCTACATTTACTATAGTATTCAATTCGGTATTTTTAAGAATTGATATAAATGAGGTAACACCAGAGTTAAACGATAAATCTATTCGGTTTATATACTCTAGGTTTAGATTAAATATGTATAATGGGAAAACGGTTTGAGTAAGTTTGTAAAGTACAGATACGAAATTTGCCCAACTAAAATTTTGTGCAAACGAACTACCTGAGTAAATATCACCTTCATTTTCAAGTAGCATTCTGAAGCCAAAATATAGTATTAAATACAAGAGCCCTGCCGATGCAAAAGGGATAATTTCTTTGTATGTTGTTTTTGATTTGAAAAAGTTTTTAACTCCTCCTGATTGCTTGATGTTGCGAACAAATAACCAGATGCAAAAGAAGAATAAAAAAAGCAAGTAGGTTTCGTAAAATAATAATGAAACAAAGAAGATAATTGCCGAAAGAATCAGAAATTTATATTTATTTGTTTCTGTATATTTGATAAACAGCAAGACCGCTGAAATTAATACAGCAAAACTAAAAGTAAAATAAAATGGATAAGCAATAAAAGGCATATGATAGTTTGCTGTAATAGGAGTAGCCATTAACAGAACGAGGAATAATAGAAGGGCTATTTCGCGTGAGTTAAAAATCTTTTTAATCAAAACTGCTACCATAGCGTAAGAGAGTAATAAAGAAAAATGTTGAATTATTTTAGTAAAAATAAAACTGTCGCCCACATAAGGTAACGAATAAAGTGGTTTGGTAATAATAAAATAAAACCTGCCCGCATCTCTTGCATATATCCATGATTCTGGGACAACTGAACCATAAAGATAACTTATGTAGTTCTCTAAATCGTCTGCAGTTGTAAAACCAATCTTAAAAAAAGGGGCTATTGTAACAATGATTGTAATTGCAAATAGAAACCAAATAAGTTTATTGAATTGATTATGTTTATCTTTAAGCATTTTAAAATACCTTATAAATTATGTTGCAAATATAACAGTTTAATTTTCAAAACAAGTATTTGTAAACTTATTTTACATGAAAGCATTTTGTAGTGAGGAAAAATATTTTACAAAGTAAACTTAAAGTTTTTTTAATGTTTCTATATTACTTCCCAAGTCCATATTTATCAATTTCGGGAAATCCCCAAATATTGTCTTTACATCTGTAAATAGTTTCGCAGTCTGTTAGTTTTGTGCATATTACGTCAAATTGTTCCCAAGCGTAATTGCAAGTTCCAATTTGTTTTCCGTTTTTATCGTGAATAACAACATTTGCGTCATAAACGTTTAATGTTGCACGATAAACAGTCTGGTCATTGTATTTACATTCGTCGATTGAACCATTTTTGTATGTCTTATATAGCTTTTTGAGTGTGCTTGCATTCTCGAAGTCTTCTTCACAACTTGTTAAACAAACTATTAGCATTGTTGTCAAGAATAAAATCAATAAATGTTTGATACTTAAATTTTTCATTGTAGTTCTTAAATAATATTATACGAATTTTATCAAAATAAGTTTCGTTTTTGCTTACAATGTGGTGAGGATATTAAAACTTGAATTAATTTATGCTGAAATTCTTACGTTTCATATCACCTACACTTATATCATTGTCCTACGAATAAATTGTTAATAAATTTAAAGTACTGCATTAGTATTTTAAGTGTTTGTAATGTGTGTGTGAAATATCATATCTTTTTTATCAACTTTAAAATGTTAATATTTTAATTTGCAGAATTTAAAAAAATAAATATATTAAAGCTATTTTTGTACACTTATGGAAAGGACTGTTAAATGGTAGCGAATTATTCAGAAGATAGTATCAAAACTTTAGATTGGGAAGAACATATCCGAAAACGCCCAGGAATGTATATAGGCAAATTAGGAGATGGAAAGTCCAAAGATGATGGAATTTATATTTTGCTTAAAGAAGTGATAGACAACTCTATTGACGAGTATGCTATGGGCTTTGGAAAAAATATAGATATTAAATTAGAAGACTATACTCTTTCTGTGAGAGACTATGGACGTGGTATTCCTCAAGGAAAACTTGTAGATGTAGTTTCTAAAATGAACACAGGAGCTAAATACGATTCTAGCGTTTTCAAAAAGTCTGTTGGACTTAATGGAGTTGGGGTTAAAGCTGTGAATGCTCTTTCTTCTTTCTTTAAAGTTGTTTCGTATCGCGAAGGAAAAAAGAAATCTGCTGAATTTTCTAGAGGAATAAAAATTTCTGAAACCGAACTTATTGATACAGATGAGCCAAATGGCACTTTGGTAGTATTTACACCAGACTCAGAGATTTTTGAAAAATATAATTATATACAAGAATTTATTGAAACTATGTTGAGAAATTACACTTATCTCAACACAGGTTTAATAATAAATTTTAATGGTGAACGTTTTCAGTCTAAAAATGGCTTACTCGATTTACTAAACGAAAATCTAAATCAAGAACCTCTTTATCCTATCGTACATTTGAAAAATGGCGATATAGAAATAGCTTTTACTCACGGCACACAATATAGCGAAGAATATTACTCTTTTGTGAATGGACAAAATACAACTCAAGGTGGTACGCACTTGGCAGCTTTTAGAGAAGCTTTTGTGAAAACTATTCGTGACTTTTATAAAAAAGATTTTGATGCTAATGATATTAGACAAAGTATAGTAGCAGCTGTAAGCATAAGAGTTATAGAACCAATTTTTGAGTCGCAAACAAAAACAAAATTAGGCTCAAAAGACATGGGTCCCGAAGGTCCAACTGTGAGAAATTATATTTTTGACTTTATGAAAAAAGTTGACGACTTTCTTCATAAAAACCTTGATATTGCTGAAGAAATTCAAAAGAAAATTCTTGCCTCAGAAAAAGATAGAAAAGCAATTGCAGGTATTCAAAAATTAGCCAGAGAAAGAGCAAAAAAAGTAAGTCTGCATAATAAAAAACTAAGAGATTGTAGAATTCACTACAATTCAGATGATGAAAGACGTTACGAAACAACAATTTTCTTAACCGAGGGCGATTCTGCAAGCGGCTCTATCACAAAATCAAGAGATGTGAATACTCAAGCTGTTTTTAGCTTGAAAGGAAAACCTGCAAACTCTTATGGTGAAACTAAAAAAGTGGTTTACCAAAACGAAGAATTTAATCTTTTACAAGCAGCCTTGAATATAGAAGAAGGAATTGAAAATATCAGATATAGAAATGTTGTGATAGCAACCGATGCCGATGTTGACGGTTTGCATATTCGTCTTTTGCTTACTACTTTTTTCTTGCAAATTTTCCCAGATTTATTAAAACACGGGCATTTGTTTATTTTGCAAACTCCACTTTTTAGAGTAAGAAATAAGCAAGAAACAATTTACTGCTATGACGAAAAAGAAAAAGACGAAGCGATTAAAAAACTTAAAAATCCTGAAATAACTCGTTTTAAAGGGCTAGGTGAAATTTCGCCTGACGAATTTAAAAATTTTATAGGTAAAGATATTAGGCTTGAACCTGTTACCTTGTCTAAAGCCGACCAAATTCAGCCTTTACTTGAGTTTTATATGGGAAAAAATACCCCTGAACGTCAGGAATTTATTATTAACAATCTAAGAATAGAAGAAGATATATAAAAAGGGAGATTTTAAAAAAACATGAGTGAAGAAAAAAATAATATATCTAACAATAATCAAGAAAATAACGAAGATTTTGTTCCAATTGAAGTTGTAGAACAAGAAGAACCAAAGGTTACTCGTCTGCAAAAGATGTTTAAAGATAACTTTTTGGATTATGCTTCTTACGTAATCTTAGAACGTGCTGTGCCTCATATAAATGACGGATTTAAGCCTGTTCAAAGACGTTTGATGCATGCCATGAAACAACTTGATGATGGTAGATATAATAAAGTTGCAAATATTGTAGGTCATACAATGCAATATCATCCTCATGGAGATGCTTCTATAGGCGATGCTCTTGTACAACTCGGACAAAGAGATCTTTTAATCGATTGTCAAGGAAACTGGGGAAATATTTTGACAGGCGACTCTGCCGCAGCACCAAGATATATTGAAGCTAGATTGACAAAATTTGCTCTCGAAGTTGTTTTTAATCCTAAAACTACAGTTTGGAAATCGTCATACGATGGAAGGAATAAAGAACCTGTAACTTTGCCAGTAAAATTCCCTTTGCTTTTAGCTCAAGGAATGGAAGGTATAGCAGTAGGATTAGTTTCAAAAATTTTACCACATAATTTTATCGAACTTATTGATGCTAGTATTGCACATTTAGAGAATAAAGAATTTGAAATTTTTCCAGATTTTCCAACAGGTGGATATGGAGATTTTAGCAAGTATAATGATGGATTACGAGGTGGACGAGCAAGAGTGCGTGCAAAAATTGAAAAAATAGATAGACGTACATTAGTTATTCGCGAAATTCCATTTGGAACAACAACAACTAAACTGATTGAGTCTATTATTTCTGCAAACGACAGTAAAAAAATTCAAATTAGAAAAATCGAAGATAATACAGCCGAGTTTGTAGAAATTGTAATTCATTTGCCATCAGGAGTTTCTAGCGATAAAACTATTGATGCTTTATATGCGTTTACACAGTGCGAAATGTCGCTTCCAACATATGCTTGTGTTATTAAAGATGATGCCCCACAGTTTATGGGCGTTTCCGAAATTTTAAAACATTCGGTTGAAGATACAAGAACACTTCTTCAGCAAGAATTATTAATTCATAAAGCTGAACTAGAAGAAGAATGGCACTCACTTTCTTTGGAGAAATGGTTTATCGAAAAACGTATTTATAAAGAAAAAGAATACGAAAATGCAAAGTCAACAGATCAAGCAATTGATTTTATTCATTCAAAAGCAATAGAACATAAATTAAACTTAATACGCGAAATTACGCGAGACGATTTATTACAGTTGCTAGAAATAAAAATGAAGAGAATTTTGCGTTTTAATAGCGACAAAGCCGAAGAAGATTTGTTGAATATTTTGGAAGAAATTAAAAAAATAAAATATAATCTTGAGCATCTTACTCAATACACCATTGATTATTATAAACGTATTAAAGAAAAATACGGCAAAGGTCGCGAACGCAAAACTGAAATGAGAAACTTTGACACTATTGATACAGCACAAGTAGCAGTGTTGAACGAAAAGCTTTATGTGAATTATAAAGAAGGTTTTGTTGGTTATGGTCTTAAGAAAGATGAATTTGTTTGCGATTGCTCTGATATTGACGATATTATAGTTATTAGAAGAGATGGAAAATATATCATCTCAAAAATTTCGGAAAAAGCATATTTCGGAAAAGACATTTTATATGCAAATGTCTTCTTTAGAAACGATAAGCGAACAATTTATAATGTAGCTTATAGAGATGGAAAAACTTCCACTTCTTATATAAAACGCTTTGCAGTAACAGGAGTTACTCGCGATAGAGAGTATGATTTAACAAAGGGTGCTGAAGGTTCGAGAATTCTTTATTTTTCTGCAAATCCAAATGGAGAAGCCGAAGTGGTAAAAGTATTTTTAAAACCAAAACCAAAAATTAGAAAACTTTCTTTTGAAATTGATTTTAAAGATATTGCAATAAAAGGACGTACTGCTCAAGGAAATATACTTTCTAAGCATGATATTCATAAAATTACTTTGAAAGAAGAAGGAATTTCTACACTTGGTGGCAGAAAAATTTGGTTTGATGAAGAAATTTTTAGACTTAATGATAGCGAACGTGGATTGTACTTAGGCGAATTTGAAGGTGAAGACCAAATTATTGTCTTTACAAAAGATGGAAAATGTAGATTAACAAATTTTGATTTGTCTAATCATTACGAAGACAATATTTTAAAAATTGCAAAATACGACCCAGATCTAGTTTATACGGCTATTCATTATGATTCAGACCAGAATTTCTTCTATCTAAAACGCTTCCAAGTTCAAGAAGATTTACGTGATCAATTTATAATTTCGGAAACTGAAGGTTCTTATCTTGTTGCTCTTTCTTACGATGAATTTCCATTGGTAAAAATAGTTTTTGCAGGTAAGCACGAATCACGCGAACCAGAATTTATTGATGCAGAAGAATTTATTGCTGTTAAAGGAATCGGAGCTAGAGGAAAGAGATTAACAACTTTTGAAATTTCTAAAATTATTTTCGACCAGCCTTTAGAAAAAGAAAAACTTGAAGATGAAAATGATGAAGAAAATTTTGAAGATGATGATGAACGTGAATTTGAGCAAGGCGAAGAAATTGAACTAGAAATAATTGACACTAGAGATAAAGACGAAGATGTCGTTGAAGAAAAACCAAAGAAAAAAGAAGATAAAAACAAAAAAGACCCACCTGAAGGCGGAGTGCAAATGACTTTGGATTTTTAAAATCTAAATTATGAAAATTTTTTTAATGGGTTTTATGGGTGCAGGCAAGACAGTTTTTGGGAAAAAGCTTGCCCATGCTTTAAATCACGAGTTTTATGATTTAGACAGACTTATTGAGCAAAAATATAAAATAAGTATTCCAAGTATTTTTTCAAAATTTGATGAGGACATTTTTAGAAAATTAGAGACAGAAACTTTAAAAGAATTTGAAAATAAAGAAAGTTTTATCTTATCGCTTGGCGGTGGTACACCATGTTTTAACAATAATTTAGAAATAATAAAAAAACTTGGAACTAGCATTTATTTAAAATTAGATGCAAAATCTCTAACAAATCGCTTAGTAAATTCAAAAACAAAAAGACCATTAATAAAAAATCTAAATCAGGAAGAGCTTTTGCAAAAAGTTGAAAGCATGCTCAGCGAAAGAGAAAAGTATTATTTGCAAGCAGATATTGTTGTGAATGGATTAAATCTTAAGGTTGAGGAAATAATTAATGAATTAATAATTGAGAATTAATGAATTAAGAATTGAGTTAAAAGTTTATAAAGTTTGAACCGAGCTTGCGAGCTCGCTGAAAGCAAAAGTTTTTAAAGAAAAGCCAATCTCGCAAGCCCCTTTCAACTTTTAACTTTTAACTTTCGACTTTTAACTTTTAACTTTTAACTGCCTTGCCATATTACTTGTCTAATTTTTTTATTTTCAAAAATGCTTAGCAGATATTTGTTCTCCTCTAAGGGATAGAGTGCGGTTTTGTTTTCTAAAATTTGTTTTGAAAGTTTATTTTTTTCTAAGAAATTGGCATCTAAGGAAATGATATTTAAAACTTTCTTTTTTTCTTTTTTATCCATAATTTCACACCAAAAGCCTGAAGGACGAGCAGAAAAATTTGAATAGTAATCGTCTCGTAATGTGGATTTTGCTTCAATGTTTTTTGTTTCTAAGAAGGAGTTGAAATAATTAAACAAATCTTCGAGTTGATAAGCAAAATGTGGCAAATCATTTTTGTTATAAAATTCAGCAATTTCGTCGAAAAGTTCAAAGTATCTATTTTTATATTCTTGACTTATTAGTCTTTGCATAGTGTTTGGAAATCTGCCACTATTCCAAAATTTATCTAAAGCATGTTCAGCATCATGGATTCTTTCAAGCTCAGCTTTTGAAATAAATTTATTGCTAATTATTTGATAAGGTGGATTTTCATCATATACATAATCAAATTTGTTGGCATTATTTCTTAAAGCAGTTCCACGCAGCATTTTTAAAAATCCAAGCTGTACTTCTTTTGCACCTAATTCAAAGACTTCGTTAAAAGATTTTAGAAAAAGTTCGAAAGTCTCGTATGGCAAGCCAACAATTAAATCTAAATGTAAGTCAATTTTTCCGCCTTTTATTAAATTTTTACAATTTTTTGCAAGTAGTGGGAAGTCTTGTTTTCGTTTAATTTCAATATTTGTAGGCTCATGTGTGGATTGAATACCAATTTCAAATCTAAAATATTTCTCGGGAGTATTTTCGTTTAAAAATTTTATTGTTTCATCGTTTAATAAATCGGCATAAATTTCAAATTGAAAACTTAAATTAGGTCTATAATTTTGCAAAAGTAAATCAAAAACAAAATTTGTGTGTTTTACATTCAAATTAAAAGTACGGTCTAAAAATTTTACTTGTTTAGCCTCACTTTTTATGATATACTTTAGATTTTCAGAAATATGTGTTTGAGGAAAATATCTAACACCAGTTTCCAAAGACGACAAACAATATTGGCAGTGATAAGGACAGCCTCGCGAAGTTTCAAAATAAACTATACGATTTTTTACGTCTTTTTTGTCTATCTCCAACTGATAAGGCGAAGGATATTTTACAAGCTCGTCAATATTTGCTTTTGCAATTGTTTTACTAATTTTTTGTTTTGTAGAAACTGATGGGATTTTTGCCGTTTTATTATTTTTGAGAGAATCAAGCAATTTGCCTAAGACAAACTCGCCTTCGCCACTTACAACATAATCAATTTTCCAATTTTTAATAAAAAAATCGGGTTCGTAACTAACTTCGGGTCCACCAAGTATTATAATTAAATTCGGATTTTTATTTTTCAAAATTGAACACAAATCTTTACTTTGGTCAACATTCCAGATGGAAACGCTGATTCCAACAATATCGCAATTAGTTTCTATAATTTCATTTGCAATGCTTTGAATATCTTCTTTTATAGAATATTCTTTAAAAGAAATGTCGAATTTATCTTTATTTACAACATAGAGCCAGCGCAGAGCCAAAGATGTGTGGATATATTTTGCGTTTAATGTTATAAGTAAAGTTTTCATTTTACAAAGATATACAAATTCAAATATACGAGCTTTATTAAAATTCGTTGCAACAATATTTGCAATATTATTTTTTTGTATAAATTTGCGTGCATATGAAAAGAGGACAAGTAATACAAAGTACTGGGGCTAATTATTTAGTCGAAGTTGACGATAAAATCTATAATTGCACTATTAGGGGGCGACTTAGGCTTGCAGATTCGCGAGAAACAAATCCTGTTGCAGTTGGCGATTTTGTTGAACTTGAAATAATTTCAGAAGACGAAGGAGTGATTACTGAAATTGAAGAGCGTAAAAATTGTATTATTAGAAAATCAACAAATCTGTCTAAAGAATCTCATGTAATTGCAGCAAATATTGACCAAGCAGTATTTATTCACACTTTAAAAAATCCAGAGACAACAACAGTTTTTATGGATAGATTTCTTGCTGCTGCTGAATCTTATAGCATTTCACCATTGATTGTTTTTAATAAAATAGATATTTACACAAGAGAAGAAATTGAAGAAGTAGCTATGTTAATGGCTATTTATGAAGATGTTGGTTATAAAGTAATTCCTACCTCAATAGTAAAAAATCAAAATTTAGAACTTGTTAAAAAAGCTTTGAAAGATAAAGTAAATGTGATAGCAGGGCATAGTGGAACAGGAAAATCTTCGTTAATTAATGCAATTTCGCCGGGTTTAAATTTAAAAACAGCTTCAATTTCAAAAACTCACCTTACAGGACGACATACAACTACTTTTGCAACAATGCACAAACTATCTTTTGGCGGAGCTGTAATTGACACGCCAGGAATTAGAGCTTTTGGTTTAGTTTATTTAAACAAAGAAGAAACAGGACATTATTTTCCTGAAATTTTTAAAATGTCACATAACTGTCATTTTGGCAACTGTTTGCATATAAACGAACCTGACTGTGCCGTGAAACCCGCTGTAGAAAGTGGAGAAATTGCGTATTCAAGGTATTTGTCATATTTGAATATTGTTTTGAGCGAGGAGGATAAGCATAGAACAAAGTTCAGTTAAAAGTTAAAGGTTAAAAGTTAAAAGAGGCTGTCGCGTCTATTGCTTCGCAGAGTGAGCTTGCGAACTCTGCTTGCAATCTCAACACTCATAATGACGCTCGCTCAGATTTGTAATCCGAGTGCTTGGAATTGTTACACTCGGATTACAAATCCGAGCGAGCGGGGCAAATCCTGTTATAGTAAGCTGTTTGTGGTATGGTTGATGATAAAACAAAAGTTTGGCACGGATTATGCGAACATAGAGATTGAACTTATGAAAAGTTAAAAATTTAGAATTAACTGACATAAGTATGTTCTTTGAAAACAAATTTTATAAAAATTTATAACAACAGAAAACAGGACTAAAATTGGCTTCAATTGTTGAAAATTTGAATAATAAATTTGATTTTTAATAAAATTTTTTGAATTTTGTTGTTGTTATTATAAAATAATGTGTAAATTTGCATAGAATTTTAATTTAAAATTAATTATAAAGTATAAAGAAAAAAAAGTTTAACTAAAATTTATAAATTATGAGAACAGTAAAAATTTTATTGGCATTATTTGCCGCAGTGGTAGTTTTTAATAGTTGTAATAAAGAGTATGATGCTCCAACAATTACTTGGGAACCAGACAAATTTTCACAATTGGTTGAAATGTCAGATTCAACTTCATTTAATCAAGCTTTAAAAATTACTTTTACAGCAGAAGCAGGAATCCAAGACATTAAAATTTGGAGAAATACTTGGTTTAATGGTATAGCATCACCTACAGTTGTTTCAGTAGATGGTCCAGTAGATTATGCAGGATTAACAAATTATGAATACGCTTTTGCAACAAATCACACTCTTGAAGATTTTCAAGGTGGAGTAATGAAAATTGTTTATGAATTTGAAGTTACAGACCAAAGCGAAGAAGCTCAAACCACAACTAAAGAATATACTTTCTTTGCATGGGAAACTCAAGCAGTTACTTTTGTTATAAAAGATGCTGCTGACACTGAAATTACAGATGCTAAAGTTACTTTAGGAACAGAATCAAAAACAGCCGCTCCTTATGTATTCTATGTAGAAGATGGTACTTATGACTATACAGTAGAAAAAGAAGGTTATGCTACTGTAACAGGACAAGTTGTTGTAAACGACGCAGCTGTAGAAGAAACAGTTACTTTACAAGCTAACCTATTAGCAGATTGGTCAGAAAATGTCGTTATTACACGCACAAGTGAAATCTCTACTTCTCTTTATCACAATGAGTCAATTGGTGTTGATAAAAGTACTGTAATAGGAGTTCAATATAAGTCAAATACTAGTACTCACCACGTTGTTGAGAAAACAGCAAATTGTGAAGGTTTCGTAGTAGTAGATAATGCTGACTATACAACAAGTGATGAATTAGAAGCAGCTTATACAGCAGGAACTGCAGTAGGTCAACTAGAACTTAAATTTAAATATATTTCAACAAGTCCTAAAGCTACTGAAGTAAAATACTTTATAGCTAAAGTTGATGGAGAATATGTATTGATAGACCACGTTGAAGGTTGGAATGTTCAAGGAACAGGTGGAGCAGATGGAAACGGAAACTATGGTAATGTACTTGTGTTCAAATACAAAAAATAATTATGGTAATATATAATTAAAGAATAAAAAAAGCCACTCAAAAGTGGCTTTTTTTATGGCGGTGTCTCATAAGTGTCAAACTGCTTTACTTCAACTTCGTTCAGCAACCACGTTGCTTTCAATATTCGGACTCAGTCACGTACACTTCGGCTTTGCTCAGTGCAACGCTTCTGGTACGCTCCTTCGTCCTCAATTTCAGCGC
>Ga0209719_1003648_pt1 | contig 13618 bp, 14 predicted proteins | sample AD_JPNAS2_MetaG_FD_184421 | JGI IMG/M metagenome (GOLD analysis project Ga0209719, IMG submission 184421) | Active sludge microbial communities of municipal wastewater-treating anaerobic digesters from Japan - AD_JPNAS2_MetaG (SPAdes) (version 2) | ecosystem: Engineered > Bioreactor > Anaerobic...
CTCTTACAAGACTACGAATCTGAGCTTTTCTCTTATTAACATCTTTAGAATCCCAGATGTAACTATGTGCATTATCATCTGGGTCTACCTCCATAAGATCACCAGTTTCAGTGCTGAAACCAAGCATTACTGAATCCTGGTCACCTTCTGAAACTAAAAGACAATACCAATTTCCATCTGGATAAGTCGCACAACTTAATTCAAGTGCATAAGCTTCCGGATCATAAACGAAACCTATACAACTTTCGTTTTCTCTGAACGGAAAGAACTTAAACTCTCCATCATAATCGACTTGTCCATTAAAAAGACCATATCTTCCGATTGCTCGACAAAGTATTGCTACTTTATCGAACAAAACTTCCAGCCTCATCAGCTGATCAATAACTTTTTGCTGCTGAGTCGTCATCTTTTTTCCTCCAACTCTTTCAAAATACTGGGAGAAATTGACAAAGCATTACATATCTGCTTTGCTTTATCGATTTCAAAATAAAAAGCGAAGCAAAGCGATAAACACCGCTTGCTCCGCTCCAATAACGTTACATATCAAACCAAGCGATGTAAACGCCTGGGTTGTCTGTGTTCATCACTTCTGCTGGAACTACTTCTCCTCTAAATGTTCCAGTATCTTTAATTAGAAGCGTTCCAAAGTGAGTCGGAAACATAAAATATCTGCCGCCGGTAGCAGATAATATATGTGCCAAATTCTTTGCGTCATCCATATTGATATTCAATACGGACACCAAAAACCTTGATCTAAATAGAACAGGGCATGTCCAATGATTTACTGTCCCATTTATGCTGATCACGCCATCATAGGCGATCACAGCAAAATTCTCTAAAAAGCACTCTCCGAAATCGGGAAGTTCTTGCATCATTCCTTGAACATCTTCGATCCGAATCGGATCGAATTCGGATGTTCCTCCATGCAGTAATCCAAGACGGAATCCGGTCATTCCGTCATCCGAGTGAAACTTATAAAAACAGAGCATTTTTGCTTACCTCCAGCAATTCAATATTAAGAATTCGGGGAGAAATTGGCAAAACAAGAACATTTTTGCTTTGCTTGTCAATTTCAATTAAAACAGAAACTGCTTTGCTTTGTCGATATTAAAAACAAAATAGAGCAAAGCTTTCGGGCGCTTCGCTCTAATAACCGATCAAAAACGTAAATAATCTACGTCTTCGATCATTCTATGTATTTCTTTTACTCTGCCTGGAATACTTGTTGCATTCCAGCATCTTTCGCTAGGCATTCCGTCTGGCTGTATTTCTACAGCCAAGCCAATACCAATGTCAAAACCTAAAAACAAATCGTGGGTTCCAAAGCCTACTTTGCAAACCCAGATTTGATTATTTTCTATTACGCAGCTGAATGTCGGGAAGAACAACCCGTCTTCAGCATGACATGACGGAAGCGGTTTCTCATTATCATAAAATTGACGAAGACTCCATCCATCTTCGTCGGTCTCTACAACACCATGGAACAGCCCGAACTGTTCCACAACATTGGCTAGTAATTTTGCAGAGCCAAACTTTGCACCAATACGGCGAAGTTGCTCTGCAACTACGACCTCAGGATGTACCAACATTTTGCTTACCTCCACGGTACATATTTCAAAATCGGGGGAGAAATTGACTGAGCATTTACTGCTTCGGCTTCAAAGCGAAGGAAAAGACGAGGAAGCCTATTGGGAAGCGATGCTCAAGCTACTTCTTCTTCTCTATAGCTCTATATCTATAGCAGAGACTTATTCGTTACTACTTCTATAGCGTAGTAGTATACTCTATCTAGTCTACTACGAGAAGAAGTAGAGAGAACAGAGAAAGAAAGAGTATATATTACATATATACTCCAAAGAAAGAGAAAGAGAGAAGAAGACTTCTCTATTCGAGAAGAAGACGAAGAAGCCTACTCTCTCTACTTCTCTCAGAGAATAGACTACTTCTCTAGTCGGAGAGACTACGTCTCTAGACAGAGCAAGAATAGAGAGAAGACTACTTCTCTCTCCGAAAGAAGAATACTCTCTTCGAACAGTCGGAGAGAAGTCGGCAAGACTAAGTTATCTATAGAGAGTAGACTTCTTCGCTGGAATACTCTTCCATACGACTCCAGCGTTTCTTTTCTTTTTTTTTAAATACAAATGCTTTTTTTTTCTTTTCTTTGGGAGTCGTATGGATACGACTCCGAAGCTTAAACCCGCTTCATTTCGTTGTTTTCCATTTTGAGGAACGAAAAACGAAAAATAAGGCACTCCTGGAGCAATTGAAAGCGAAGTGGAGTATTCATACCAGTCGGGGTACGATTGTTCCCAGGAGATACCTTAAATCTCCGAAAAACATACTTCTCTCTCGGGGATGACATCTCCTTCTGGAGAAGTCGAAAAAGTATTCTTCTCTCCGGAGAGAGCAAGAGGCTTATTCGCTTCAATAAAAGAAATCTTCCAAAAACGAAAGAATAAGCCCCTCTGGAGCAAATGGAATCGAAATAGTGTATTCATACTGCTTCCACTCCGATTGTGCACGAGAGCTATCTCATTTTTCGTTTTTTGGCATATTCCACTGCTTCCTCGGAACGATTAAAAAAAAGAAGAGCAGGTGCGCCTCCCACGCACCCACTCTCTAAGAGGTTAACGACAACTGGGAATTGTCGGGGTCAGCCGATACCAGCCAACCCCGACACCAAGAGACAACTCCGAAGCCTTACTTAGAAGTCGGCTTCTGGAGCGACAACCCTCCGGTCTGGAAACGCCCAAAGGACATTTCCATACACGGAAGGAGTCTCGATGACCTGAACCCAGCCATATTGACTGAGATCAGTGTCTGGGGTAACCCACACTTCCAGGTATTTGAACCCGGAAGCATGCATCGCTTCTACATCTACAGGCTTACTTAAGTCTCTACTTCTCAGAGTAGGCTTTTCAGCAGGATCTGCAGACGTATAGCACCGTATCGTTACCTGAGCCATGGTAACCTCCTTTCCAGCGATTTCAGAATCCGGAAGCAATTGTTCAACCAGCGATGCCAACGTAGGTCAACCGCGTTTGCAAAAGCGATCCGCCTTTGACCCGGGTATGCTCTGGGTTATTTCATCTTCTCAAAGTGTGGAATATGTTTTGAGAATCCGATCAACCTCTTTCCGAATCTCCCGAAGCGTATCCACAAGGAACTTATTCGCCCTTTCCTAAAAATTTTTCTTGACAAATTCCCGAATTCAATTAACTTATGAATCATGATTATGGAACGACGTGTCTCACACCGCCACCTTTTCGGTGGTCAGACTATTACCTGGCAAGCTTTTGACGAAGAAGAGGCGAAAAAGCGTGGGGTTTCCTATTCCTACTGGAAGGATATCCACTATTCCCAGGAAACTGCAGAGAAAGTGCCCTTTTTTGTCCTTTCCGACGACGGAATCGTGGTTCCCATCTACTCCATTTCCTTCATTCGCTCCGGAATCGTCCTCCGAAGCGCTTTTGGAGAGTTTCATCTCCCCAATAGTGGGTCTCGGTACTATCATGACCGAGCAAAAATGCTTGTTCTCACCGAAAATCGCTCTCAAACCGAGGATTATATCAATTATAAGTCCACTCCTGGGGCACTTTTACGGGGAGCAGTAGTAAGAATGGCGGCAAATGGTCTCGATGTTGGAGAAATCGTCAATATTCTCTGTGTTTCGCCGAAAAGTCAGCGAGCGACAAAGATAAAACAGTTCTATAAAAGCGAGGAGTGTACCAGAATGGTAAGAGAAGAAGTCAGAAAAATACTAGAAAACTGTGGAGTTACCGAAGAAGCGGTAGTCCAAATGCTTCTGGAGGCAAGAGAAGTTGCACTGAAGAAGCAAGATGCCGCCAATATGCTTCGGGCTGCCGAAAATTTCGTGGATATGTATGGAATGAAAGAAAAAGATCGACAAATTGACACTCGAACTTTCGAAGTGGAGTCCGAAGTGGAAGACCTAAAGAAGCTGGAGAAAGTCTCCGATCGTCTTAAACTTACTCAGAAGGAGGAGAAAGATGCCAAGACCAACTAAAGATTTCTTGAAATATGCTACCAAAGAGCAACTTCAGGAAATAATTAACCGGATGTATAAAGTCGGTGGAGGTACTTATGAAGGAGCTGCATATTCGTATGATTCTGGTGTTCAAGAATTTAATAGACTTGTGAATCGTAGAAATTACCTTCAGAAACACCCAGAAACAGTAATTCCGGTATGGAAACCGGAACCGGAACCGCATGTTCCTCCAAAGAAGGATGTAGAGCTTCCAGGAAAAAAAACAAGAACTGAAACTTCGTTTTCTCAAAGGAAGAAAGAAATAATTGCAGCCTATGACCGAGGAACAGCAAATGTTGGAAGTTGGATTGAAGATGTTGCTGACAAAGTAGAGAGAGAGGCTTCTTCGCTTTCACAAAATGTATTTGAAAAAATTGGGAAAATCACCGGAGAGGCGAGAGAAAGGGTTCCAAGTGTTGTGGAAAGCGGAGCAGAAAATGTGTGGGATACGATTGCCAAGATAGTTGGTGGCGGTATTGCTGGAGGAGCATATGCGGCAGAAAAAGCAGGAAACTGGATTGAAGAAGCTATAGAAAATACTGGAGATTGGTTAGGCAATGCTGTGGGAAATTTGCGAAAAAGTCTTTCTTTCTCCTCTTCTCCTGCTAAGAAATCTGCAACTATGCCTGGAAGAGAAATTTCTTTCACAGATACTCTTTTCGCTCCAACAAGTGGACATTCAGAAGAAGAAATACGACGTATCAGGAAAGAATCAAGGTCTGCAGATACTACGGATATCGATAATATGAATTATCAAATACTCCGGCAGGCTGGAGCTTCTCCGGAAATAACAGAGTATGTCCTCAGTATGATTAAAAGGAATAGATATGGAAAAGGAAATCCACTCATTCTCGAAGAGCAAAAAAGCGGAACAATTTATTATTCTCCAGACGGAAAACAGATTCAAGTAATTCCGGCTGCAACTGCAGGAAAGGCAAGAAATTTGGAAGATGTAAAAGAATATATTCCTCTCACTGCAAAACAAATACAGCAATATGACAGAAGAAGTGGAGGTAGGAAAAATCCAGAAGTACCAGGAAAGAGAGGTTTTTTTCAACTTATCGGGAAAGAATATTCTTGGCTTAATCCGGCTATTTATCCAGAAGCTGCAGAATATTGGACAAAAAAATTCGGGAGCAAGGCACATCAGCAATCGTACGATTTAGTTGTTCCAGGAAACTTTGATAGAAATGATCCATATCTCAGTGTTCAAGGTGTTTCGGCGCAATATCTTAAACCATTTCAGCTACTTGCAAACGCTCTTCATTCTGGTACTGGACGACCGGTTGCTCTTGCAAAAGATTTAAGTTATGCCACTCCAGGATGTAGTGCTCCGCTTGATCCAGAAACTGGAGATGCATGGGAAAATCTGTACGATTATTTACGAAATGAAAAAATTGCCGGAAGAAACCCAGTGTTTGCAACATTCTGGGATTTGACTGGAAAGGAAGGATACTAATGGCAAAGAAATCTAATTGGATTGCCAAAGCCGCAAAAAGCATTTCCGAGAAGGGAACGGAAGGTGCTTTCACTGCGCAGGCGCATGCCGCTGGATATAACGATGTTCTTGCTTATGCCAGACATGTTTTGGCGAATAAGTCTCGTTATGATACCCGAACTATAAGACGAGCAGTATTTGCTCTCAATGCGAACAAATGATATCTGATTTCTCTCTGATTCTGAAGGAATTGAAGAAAGAGTTTCCCGAAGCAACCGACTTCGAGATATTGAAGATGGCGATGCGGATTTCTATTCCCATCTTTGCCACCACTTGTCTTCCCAGGTCGGTACCCTTGACAATGCCGAAGGTACACTTTGAAATCTACGATCTCCTTCAGGATAGAGAAACGAAGAAGTTGGCGATTGCACTGCCGAGAGGAATGGCGAAGAGTACGATTGCCTCGTTTATCTACATCCTTTGGGAAGTCCTCCATAAGTCCCCAGGCAAGGACTTATTCGTTGTTCTTATCTCCGAGTCCCGCAGTCAGTCAATTAACTTCCTTACTCGGATTAAGAATACTCTGGATCACAATAAAAAAATCCGGAAATACTTCGGAGACCTCGGTTCCAACACTGCGGAACGCTGGAGAGAAGATGATATTATTCTTGCCAATGGAGCTCGAGTTCTTTCTCTTGGTACTGGTCAGAAAGTACGTGGATTGATAAAAGATGACACTCGTGCGAACATTATTGTTCTTGATGACTTCGAATCCGAAATGAATGCCAATACTGCAGAATCTCGTGCTTCCAACCGAAAGTGGATTACTGAAGCCGTGATTCCTTCTCTTTCTCAGCCGGATGGAAGAATAATCGTAATTGGTACCACTATTTCTGAAGATTGTTTCCTTCAGTGGGTGAAGGATGCTCCGGATTGGAAAGTAATCTGGAAATCGATTATTGATGACGATGGGAAGAGTATCTGGGAAGAAATGTATCCGATGGAAAAGATTGAAGAAATCCGACAAGGTTTCGAACACATGGGCAATATTTCTGGATTCTTTCAAGAATACATGAATGAACCCCAAGCTCCAGAAGATGCACCTTTCCGACCGGAATATATTCATACCTATGAGGGAAAGATTGAAGAAGTAAACGGAGAATGGTATATTGACTATTTGGGAGAAAAACGATTAGTATATCTGTTCATGGGTATTGACTTGGCTTCGGCTCTTTCTCGGCATAGTGACTATACTGTGATGACCACCATTGGTATTGATGCCGATGGATACCAATTTGTTGTAGATATGGTAAGAAGAAAATGCAATCCTGCAGAGCATCCACAGATGATTATTGACCTCTACAAGAAGTGGCACCATCGTGGTGTATATATTGAGTCGCAATCCTATCAAGAAGCGTGTCGGCAGGCGGTAAGACAGATGATGTTGAAGGAAAATATCTATATTCCTGGAATTGAAAAGAAAATCACACATCGGACGAATAAGTCTCAGCGATTGATTGGTCTCGTACCGATAATGGCTCAGGGAAAACTTATTTTTCGACAAGCCCTCGATATAGAAGCAGAAAGGGAATTCTTGGCATTCCCCAGAGGAAAACATGACGATATACTTGACAGTATTTGGATGGCGTCAAACTTTGGTTTCAGACCTCCGAAAAGAAAAAATAGTAGTGTTTCGGAGCAGAATTCCGAGAAAAATAGAGGAAAATTGAGTTGGATGGTAGTATGAAGAAGAAAGAAGAAGATATCGATGCCGAAGGTATTGCCCGATGCATCGTTTGGACAAATAGAGTGGGAGCTGTGGTGAAAGAGTTGAAAGAACACGGTATCTCTGCCACAGACAACACAGAACTTATTCGCTTCATAATAGAGAAAGCGTTTCCAGGAGAAGAAGAACTCCTTCCTGGAAGCTCTGCAATTGGCTTCATAGGCGAAACGACAGACCTATTTGAAGAAGATGTAATATCTGGGAGAACAAAGTGAAGAAAAAGAAAAATGTATTAAACTCAAAAGATACGGAATATGCCGAAGAAACTCAGGAACTGTTTGCGAAGTTCAGTTCTGGAAATAGAACTATTTGGGCAAATCAGGCAGTCGAGGACAGAGAGTTTCGCTATGGAAAACAATGGTCTGAAGAGGATGTTAAGATACTTGAATCTCGTTCTCAAGCGGCTCTTGTTATCAATCGTATTCATCCTGCAGTAGAGTTGGCAAAAGGTATTCTTACTTCCAATCATCCAACTTTTCGAGTAACTGCTGCAGAAGATTCAGACAATCAAACAGCGGGAGCAATGAATGGACTTATTCAGTATATTTGGAATATTTCGCAAGGTGACAGACAACTCTCCAAAGCAATAGATGACTTTTATGTCACGGGAATGGGCGTTCTACTTGTGTACATCGATCCTTATGCCGATGGTGGAAGAGGTGAAGTGAAATTCAAAGCAATCGATCCTCTTCAAGTATATATTGACCCGAATTCTCAAGATGAATTCTGTAGTGATGCATCTGATATTATCATCAGCCGCACTTACACCAAGGGGCAACTTCAGCGTTTGTACCCATCCTACACTGAAGCAATCGATACAGCAAGTGGAAACAGTTTTCGCAGTGATATAATCAACACTGGGAATAAGGGTGATAATCTTATCGTATTTGCCGGAGTTGAGAATCCGGATCTCTTCGATGGTGAATACATCCGTGGTTATGAGCGTTATACCAAGGTCTGGGTAGAATTGGTTCGAGTATTCGAAAGCTGGAGCAGGGCAGAGTATACTCTTACCCCTGAGAAGTTTGAAGAATACCTCCAGCGCCCAGTTTGGATTATTAACGGAAACATAACTACCGAAGAAGTTCTTGCTCGTCAGGCAGCAGAACGTCTTATGGCAGAGTATGAAAAGGCTCTTGCCCAATATCAGCAACTCATCCAAGTTGCTCAGCAAAATCCAGAATATGCACAAGCTATTGCGGAGCAGGGGATGCAACCCCCTCAACCTCCACAAATTCAGCAAATCACAATGATGGAACTTGCGGAGCAAGGATTGATTACTGCGGTAAAGGTGCCTATGCAACGGATTCAGATGGGTTTCGTTGCCGGAGACAAGACCCTTTACCGACGCTTGCTCAATTGTGAAGAGTATCCGATAATCCCGTTGATGAATATGCATACCGGTTCACCATACCCTCTGTCCGATGTCAGGCTGGTGAAGGATATGCAGAAATATATCAACAAGATTCGGTCTCTGATTGTTGCGCATGCGTCCACTTCCACAAATGTGAAAGTACTTGTTCCGAGAGGAACTGATGTGGAAGCCCTGAAAGAACAATGGGCTCAACCCGGAGCAATAATCGAACTTGACTTCACTGAAGGTCAGCCTGTTCCCGTAGCTCCACTACCAATGCCAAATGAACTCTATCAGAATGAGATCATGGCGAAACAGGATATCGACCACGAACTTGGTCTGTTTGAGAACATGATGGGAAGTCCTCAGGCGGCACCAGATACGTATCGTGGAATAATGATGCTCGATGAGTTTGGGCAAAGACGAATCAAAGTAAAGCAAGCTGTTATTGAACAAGCACTTACTCTCTTGGGTAAAGTTATTATCAGCTTCATTCAAGAATTCTACATTGCAGAGAAGATGATTCGGATATTGCAGCCAAACAACTCTCTTTCTGAATTCGCTATCAATAAGCGTCTCTATGACGATTATGGAAAACAGGTAAGCGTAATGAACGATGTAAGCGTAGGAAAGTATGACCTAATGGTTATTCCTGGTTCTACACTTCCAGCCAATCGTTATGCTCAGTTGGAATTCTACAGAGATATGTATCGAGACCAAATCATTGACAGAGTAGAAGTACTTAAGAAAACGGATGTATTTGATATTGAAGGAGTTCTGAGTCGTATTGACACTATTGAACAACTTCAGCAAGCACTACAACAAGCACAAGAAAAAATCAAAGAGCTTGAAGGAGACCTTCAAACTCGAGAACGAGAACTTTTCCATTCACGTCTTGATCAAGCTGTATCAACTGAACGAATGAAGTTGCGTGAAACCGCACTTGAACAGAGGAAGGCGGAAGAACTATACAGTGCAAGATTAAATGATACGCTCAGAAATGCCGGCAATGCCGCTGCCCTGGAAACACAAAGAATGATGGTGGAAGAACAAACTCGTCGAAATTCCCAAAAGGAGGAATAATGCTACAACCACAATATGACATGTTCGGAGTACCCATTGACGACTCTTGGGAAGATGATACAAACTCGGCTTCCTTTGGAACACCCGAAAAAAAGGACGAGAATGCTACGCAGCCCTCGGATAACGATCAGGTTCGTTACCAATATTGGCAGTCGCAGTTTGATCAAGCCCAGAATCAGTACAAAAAGCTTCAGGAAGAGAATGAAGCATTGAAACAACAGTTGAACAGTATTCAGCAGCAACTTGCTAATACTGCTTCACAGCAAACCCAAAACCAAACACAAGAAGAAGACGAAGAATTTCCTGATCCACCGCCTGCACCTGTAAGACCATTTAACTTCAGCCAGGTGGAAGCATATAGTGATCCAAACTCGGATTCTGCAAAGTATATGGCTGCACTCATTGATTACAACACCAGAATGAATCAGTATAATGCACTGAAAAATGAGTGGCTCCAAGCAAAACAGCAGGAACGACTGGAAGCCTTGCAAAGAGAACAGGAAGCGAAAATTGGACAATTGAGAAGTGCCAACGAAGTGAAGACAGCTTTGGATAGCGTGATTAGTACGGTTATGAACAATTATGGAGTAGATTACAATACCGCTATGGACTTTGTTCAGACAATGTCGGACGATAAGTCTGTGACGCTTGATAATCTCTTTCAGTTGTATCAGTTGCAGAAGGCACAGATGCAACAGCAAAGTGGAACAACTCCGGCTCCAACTGTTCCAAGACCTATGTACTCTCCGCCTCCAAATCCGGAAGCTCAGTACAATCCCTATGGAGCAAATGTTCCTTCTCCGGATTTTCTGCAAAGACAGAGAGCGCAAAGTATACCACCCACAATGGGAGTACATAACGCTCAGTCCGAAGGAGCAACTGACCCAACACTTGAACTTATTCGTCAAGCAATTGCACTGAGCAACAAGAATACTCAATATTGAAAATAGGAGAAATGAAAAATGGCTACTAACTTTTACACAACTTCACAAGGTGGGGCTTATAATCAAACTACTGTTCCTCCTGTGAATATAAGTCTCGACAATCTGCGTCGGACTTTCGATCTGAGTGGAGAGATTGCAGAACTGCGACCGCAGGAATCTCCCTTCTTCTCTTATCTTACACGGCTTCGGAAGATTGCAACTCCCGACCCTGTATTCAAAATGATGGAACAACGTCACCAGTGGCAACGGAGAAACTTCTATGTTTCTACTGGAGCAACAAAAGCTTATGACAAAATTACTGATTTGCAAGTATCTTGTAAGTATGATTCTCGTGGAAAGACCACCACAGGAGCTCAAGCACCTATATTTTTCGTTCGAGGGCAGATAGTGGCAATTGAAAATGTTACCAATGGTTCTAATACTGGAACATTCTACGGAAGAGTTACTGCGGCTACAACTGATAGTGGATTTACCAAAGTTACTATGGATCCATTGTTTATCCTTACTGCAACCAGTAAAGCTGCCATTAACTCAGGAAATGTAGTTTTTCCAGTTAATGCTCGTGGACAAATTGTGGGAACGGCATATCCAGAAGGTTCCGGAGCTCCAGATAGTTGGTATGATTTTCTAAGTCAGACCGAAGGATATGCTCAAATATTCAAAACTGCTTGCCCGATGATGTCTGGTTCTGCAATGGCTACTGAATATCGGGGAAGAAAAAATGAGTTCATGCGAATTTGGGATGAAAAACTGCGTGAGCATAAGATGGATGTGGAACATGCATTCCTTTTCGGAGTTGGAAATATTTCAACTGATGGCAGTGGAAGTTTGCTACCAGAATCATCTGCTACTGTTGCCGTGAAGAGATATACTTGGGGAATCCTTCCCTTTGTTTCTCTGTATGGTAATGTTGCTACATTCAGTTATTCCAATAGTGGATATAATAACTTCGTAGACTGGTCAAGAGATATGTTCGCTCCGGAAAATGGAAACAGTGGAAGCAAACTGGTTTTGGCTTCTCGGAAACTAATCTCTTGGTTCAACAAACTGGGGAATGGAACATTCTTGGGCAATACTCTTGCTGGTGGTTCCGCTCAGTTGGATATTCAAAATGTCAAATCTCAATTTGGTTTCAACCTTACTCGAGTAAGTTGTGTCTTTGGCGATTTCAACTTCGTTGCCCATCCTCTTCTGAGAGAACAGTGGGAAGACTACTGTTTGGTGATCGATCTGGGTCAGGTTGCATATCGTCCACTTGCCGGAAATGGTATCAGCCGTGATACCTTCTATCAAACCAATGTTCAGGCTCCAGATATTGACGGTCGTATTGATCAGATTATAACTGAAGCTGGAATGCAAATTACGCTTCCTGAGACACATGCTGTGTTGAAGTGGAATGCATAAGGAGGAAAGATGGCTTGGTCAGATGTAACTGGAGCAGCAACCTACGCTGGATGGAAAACTTACGAAGAAACACTTGCCTTTACTGGTGAGAGTGCTCAGACGATATATTCTTCTGCGCTTGCCAGTTTTCAGGGGAATGTTATTCTTCCTGCAGCAATTATTTCTTCAACTAAGAATATAACAGTAACTGCAGACACGATAAAGTTGCAGATTTCAGTAGATGGAACTTATTGGTCGGATATGGTAACCGGAAAAAATCCAGCTATTTCCGCTGCAACAACTGGATGTGGAATATCTCTTGATGTAAAAAATATTAAAGCACCCTTCTATCGTATTGCAATCACTCTTACTCCTGCTGCAACCGGAAATGTAGTAATTCGATATGCGGTGAAAGAATAATGATACTGAATCGGATTGATATTCAGGACTATGTGAATTCCATTCTTGGAACGAAGGATATTATCATAGAAGATAATGTTCTTATGTCTGGCATGGAAGATATAGTCAATCGTATTGGGATTGTCAATCCGAAAGCACTGAAGGTATTGGAGACGCCAGTAATCCTCACTCGTTCCTCCAGCTCTGCTACTGGTGTCTCCAGCTTTTCTACTATGCTTCAGTATGTTCCGGCAGATAATGAAGAGATAAAGGTCTACTATGTGAGAAGCAAGATTCCAAAATTGGCAATCCGAGTAGATAATCCGGAACAGATAATGAATCCATATTCGCTGCTGAATGATGGTTCGTATGGGAAGCGCTACTACTGGTTGGAAGGCAAAAACTTATTCGCATATCCACCAATCCCGGCAGGAGCTGAAGATACAGAACGCTATTGTGCAGAGATTGTGAAATATGGGATTGAAGGTGGTGGGAAACTTATTTGGCATGACCGCTATATATATCCATTGGCACTGTATTGTTCTATATTTGAGCTCAATAAAGTATTTAATGCCTATGTTTCCCTCCTCGTGAATAAGATGATTACAGATAAGATACCTTATGATTATTCAAATGTGGAGAAGCGACTCAACAAAGACGATGTGGAACTCGCTTCAGCAGAGCTGCAGAAAATTCAAACAATTATAAGCGAACAAGCTACTGCTTCGGATAAGCTTCGGGTAACGATGGAGAATGTTGTGAATATTCTTCAACGGATAAGAAACTTGAGACAGGAATACTATGACTGGTTTGGTGTTCTATCACAAGCGCCAGGAGGAGTACAATGACAAACGGTGAACTATATGCACTTGCTCAGTTGATTGTACCGGAGCTTACGGTAAAAGCTTTTGTACAATTCTATAATATCGCCTTTGAGAAGATTTCCAGGGAAGTAAGATTACTAACTATTACTTTCAAACCAACAACAGTAAGTCAATATGAAAGCCTTATGAAGCTTAATGTAGTCAAGATTGATAGCGTGAAAGATACTTCTGGAGACGATATCTTCTGGGAAGTGAGACATGGAAAACTATTGATATACGATTCTAATAAAGAGCTTATCACAAACGAAACTATTGGAAATCATAATTTGGAAATAGAATATTGGGAAAGTATAAGCGGG
>Ga0209719_1003667_pt1 | contig 13561 bp, 13 predicted proteins | sample AD_JPNAS2_MetaG_FD_184421 | JGI IMG/M metagenome (GOLD analysis project Ga0209719, IMG submission 184421) | Active sludge microbial communities of municipal wastewater-treating anaerobic digesters from Japan - AD_JPNAS2_MetaG (SPAdes) (version 2) | ecosystem: Engineered > Bioreactor > Anaerobic...
TACAACCAGTATTATCGCCATTTCCGCTTCTCTCGTTTTACAATCGGAAGGAGTAAAGCGTAAAGAGCAAAGCGTATCTGCCGGAAAAACACCTTACGCCTGACGCTTTACTCCTTACATTCTTCCGCTGGCCTTTCCTTTATGGACACCTTACGCTTCGCGCCTTACAGTTCACGGTTTTGGCTACATCAATGGCGAAGGAACGGGGAGATTAATCGTGATTTCGCTCCCCCGTCCCTCCACGCTGGAAAATTCTATTTTTCCTCCGTGTTCCTCTATGACCCGCTTCGTAATGGCGAGGCCGAGCCCGAGGCCGTTGAGCTTTGTCGTGAAGAAGGGCTCGAAGACCCTGGATATATTTTCTTTGGATATTCCCGATCCGGTATCGCCGACCTTCAGAACAAAATGGCCGTCCTTTCCCTCCGTCCCCATCGTGAGGGTTCCGCCGTTCGGCATCGCCTGGAGCCCGTTGATAACGATATTGAAAATGCAGGTTTTCATGAGCTCAAGGTCCATTTCCAGCTCGGGGAGGAAATCGAAACGCTCGACAATGGCCACCTTGTCGGAACCGGCCTTCGGCTTGACTATCTGGATTACATCGTTGAGCACGGAAAAAACGGAAATCTTCTGTACGTTCATTTTGAGCGGCTTCCCGTAGTCGAGAAAATCGCTGACGAGCTTATCCAGCCGGTGTATTTCGTGCTTGATCCTGGAAATCAGGGCATCGAAGTTTCCGGAGATATCGCCCCCCGCGGGCCGGTATTTTTCTTTTATGTGGTCGATGCTCAGGCTGATGTAATTAAGGGGATTGCGGATCTCGTGCGCTATCGTCCGGGAAAGCTGCCCGACCGCGGACAGGTGCTCGGCCTCGCGCAGCCTCTCTTCCAGGCGCCTTTCTTCCCGCAGCCGCTGGACCATGAAGTTGAAGCTCCTGGTGAGGTCCCCGATTTCATCCTTGCGTCCTTCGGGCAGGTTCTGGTTCAGGTCTCCGTCCGCCACCTTCCGGGCCGCCTCGACCACGTGGTGAATCGGCTCCGTGTAGCGGATTGCAAGAAAGATGGAAAGAGCTATGCCGAGGGAAAACACCATCAGGGTGGCGATAATCCTCTTGATCGTATTCTTCTTCTGCAGCTCCGAAACGTCCTCCGTGTTGATCTGCAGGTGGATGTAGCCGTAATGCATTTTTCCGGCGATGACCGGGATCATGACATTATATGTCCGCCCCTCTTCGGAAAACTGCTCCCCGAGCTGCGCCTTGATGATCATTTCCTTTTTCTTCGGGCTGAGAGGCTTGCCGACCTTGGTGGGGTTCGAACTGGCGATAACCTCGTCCTCCGTGCTGATGACCGATATTTCGTTTATCCCCTTGGACTTCAGGGACTTCATATACTGCTCGAGTCCGGACTCCCGGGTGGAAGTGCTTCCCGTCACGCGCTCCACTCCTACCTGGATGGCGCGGGTCAGCTCGGCCGTCTGCTTTTCAAAATTGCTGATCAACTGCCGTTCAGCCTGCCAGTGGAGGTACAGGAGCACAGAAAGGAGAATGCCGCTGAGGACAAGCATCATTGCGATGAGCTTCTTGTTCAGCGACAAATTAAGGAAAAGATTCCGGTAGTAGGAAAGGGTGAGAAAATCTCTCATTTATGTTCTCGCCGGAAGGATCTGATGCGACAAGGAATCTATCATCTCGGCCCCACCCTGTCAATTCGGGGTTATCACCAATGGTGATGGGTGAGGGTAATAGGTAATGGGTATTTTTAAAAGAGAGGAGCTGTCATCCCGATTGAGTTTTAATGCGGTTTGACTTGACTTTTCGCCCGGCGTCAAATAAACGTCAATTCTTATAATTCCTCCAATTGAGTGGAGAGACGTCCATCGAATGGGACCCATAACCCATAACCCATAACCCATAACCTGCCAGACTGTATGGATATAATTTTATTCTTTTTCGATTTTCTTATTCACCTCGACAAGCATCTCGACGTAATCATCCGCACGTACGGGACCTGGACGTACGCGATCCTGATCATGATAATTTTCTGCGAAACAGGATTCGTCGTAACGCCGTTTTTGCCCGGCGATTCCCTCCTGTTCGCGGTCGGAACATTTGCGGCCCTGGGGTCTTTTCAGGTCGAATGGATTGCCCTCGCCCTGGCCCTGGCCGCCATATCCGGCGACACTACCAATTACTGGATCGGGCGATACGTCGGCCCAAAGGTTTTTTACAAGGAGAAGTCCGTCTTCTTCAATCGCGAATATCTCGACCGGACCCGCGCTTTTTATGACCGGCACGGGGCGAAGACTGTCAGCATCGCGAGATTCATGCCGATAGTCCGGACCTTTGCCCCCTTCGTAGCCGGGATCGGCAGGATGCCGTACCCGCGCTTCCTTTTCTTCAGCGTGGCCGGGACCATAGCCTGGATTTCGACTTTTATCTTTGGAGGCTACTTCTTCGGGAACATTCCGATTGTAAAGAGCAATTTCACTCTCGTCGTCATGGGGATTATCCTGATTTCCGTTCTTCCCGGCTTTGCAGGTTACCTGAAACACAGGAAGGGAAAAAAATAGGAACGATATGGAAATAAAATTTCACGGCGCGGCGCGGGAAGTCACGGGATCGTGTTTCGAGCTGTCTTTGAGCGGCAGGAGGATTCTGGTCGATTGCGGCATGTACCAGGGTGCGTCCAACCGCTCCCGGCCTTTTCCTTTCAACCCGCCCGATATAGAAACCGTTTTTCTCACCCATGCCCATATCGACCACTCGGGGATGGTCCCACGACTCGTCCGGGAGGGATTCCGGGGAAAGATCGTCGCCACGACGGCAACCGCCGACCTCTGCGAGATCATGCTCCTGGATTCGGCCCATATTCAGGAAAAGGACGCCGAATGGATGACGAGAAAAAACCTGCGGGCGGGCAGGGCGGAAACTGTGGAGCCGCTTTATACCGCGGATGACGTGGAAAAAGCGCTGGACCTGTTTGAGAAAAAATTTTACGGAAAAACCGAAACGCTCTTTCCCGGCTTCAAGTACCGTTTTACCGACGCGGGTCACATCCTCGGATCGGCTTCCATCGAAATCTCGTACCGCGATGGAAGCGAGAAGACGATCGTCTTTTCCGGCGACATAGGGAAAAAAGGGAACCCGATCGTCCAGGACCCCGACCACAGGGCGAAGGCGGATTTCGTCGTTATGGAATCGACATACGGGAACCGGCGGCACAAGAGCCTGGAAGAAAGCGTGGCGGAGCTGGCGGAAGCCGTTCGATCCACATTCAGCAGGGGCGGGAACGTCCTGATCCCGTCCTTTGCCGTCGGCAGGACCCAGGACATTCTCTATACCCTGAACAAGCTGGTCCGCGAGAAACGTCTCAAGCCGATTGACGTGTACGTGGACAGTCCCCTGGCGGAAGAAGCCACAAAAATATATATAGCCCACCCGGAATACTTTGACGAGGAGGCGCTCAAGCTTTTCCGGCGGGCGGATGGCGGCTCATTGAAACTTCACTTCACCAAGTCCGCCCAGGAATCACAGCGCATCAACAGCATCCGTTCCGGCGCAATCATTATCGCCGGAAGCGGCATGTGCGAAGGCGGGCGGATCCGGCATCACCTGAAGCACAACCTGTGGCGGCCGGAATGCAGCATAGTCTTTGTCGGGTTCCAGGCGCGCGGTACGCTCGGGCGGAAGATAGTGGACAGGGAAAAAACAGTGCACCTGCTCGGGGAGACGGTGGCGGTCAAGGCCCGCATCCATACCATCGGAGGCTTTTCAGCCCACGGGGACCAGCCGGAACTGATGGAGTGGCTCGGGATTTTCCGGAACCATCCAGAGGTCTTCATCGTGCACGGCGAAGAAAACACCGCCCTCGATTTCGAAAAGGTGGTGAAGGAGCAACTCGGGCTGGTTACGCACGTTCCCTGCAGGGGCGAGATATTTCAGATCTGAACCGTGAACTACTTCTTCCTCCTGGTCCGTATCTCAGATCCCTCCCGAAGAGCTCCTTCCATCCCGATCGGAAATCCGTCTCCATCCATAATTTCAATATCCCCGGCGACAGCCTGGCTGTAGAGACTTTCGTCAGATGCGATCAGGGCGTGCTTCACCTGCATCCCGATATAGATCTTCACCGGACGGCCGTTTACGTAAACTTTGATGTTGTCTTTATCGGACATGGTATCAGCGAGTTCCGAATCTCGAGTCCCGTGTTCGGGGTTCAGCCTCCTGTGCCATTTCTCCTTTTCACTGTCACATCGATCCTGTTCGGTTCACAAGCTTTTCATAATCTTATTAATCAACTCGGAACTCTGAACCCTTAACTATTGTCTGATTATATTTATCCTTCCTTCTATTTTCGGATTGACCGGCGAGCGGTCACGGAGGTATCGGACGACCGCTTCCCGCAGATCGTCCCCGTACTCGATATTTTTTCCTTCCCTGAATTCCGCCAGGCCGTCCCCGCCCGCGGCGAGAAAATCGTTGACGGCCACGCGGTAGAGGCGTTCGGGATCCAATGGTACTCCGTTCAGGCTGACTTCGGCCAGCCGGGTCCCGGGCTCGTTACGCATATCGTAGGCAACCCGGAGACCGGAAACCTGGAGCAGGCCGTGATCCGCCCGCGCATTCCTTTCGAGAATCTGCATGATCCGGCGACCTGTCAGGTCAATGGCGACGATGTAATTATCGAACGGAAGAGCCGTGAAGACCTGCTCCATCGTGATCTTCCCCCGGGGTATGTCCGTGCGGATGCCGCCGGAATTCTGGAAGGCTATCTGCGCCCCGGCGGCATTCCTCATGGCGTCGGCGACCAGATTACCGATGTTGGATTCCTGCCGGGACGATCTGGCGAGATCCGCCGATGTTTCCCCGACCGCCCGGGAGAATTCCCCCCGGATCAGGTCGTCGTAGCCGCGGACAATTCCGGCGATGCGGGCGTCCGCCGGATCGCGCGGCCGGGAATAAACGGTCAGGAGAGCCCCTTCCCGGGTATGGGACAGAACCTCCCCCGTCTTCCGGTCCACTTTCAGGCGGAGAACGCCCAGATACTCCCCGCAGCATTTGGCCTGGACGACAACGGCGGACCCGGCCGTAACGGGCCGGAAGACCGCAGTATGGCTGTGCCCTCCGACAATGACCTGGATTCCCGGGACGGCGGCGCCAAGCTCGCGGTCCGCATCGAGTCCCAGGTGGGACAGCACGATTACCATATCGGCGCCTTTCCTGCGTACTTCCCGGATCAGGACCGGAAGGACGTTTTCGGGCCGGGAGAATATGAGGCCTTTCACATTACCGGGCTTTGTCGAGATCGGCGTGTCCGTCGTGGTAAGGCCGATAACGGCGATGTTCAGGGAGTTTTTCCTCAAGATGATATACTGCTTTGCCCATTTGGGAACATTGCCCCGGGAGTCCCTGATATTCGCCGCGAGGAAGGGAAACGCCGCCGCCGCGCTCAGCTTCTCCAGCGCCGCGCGTCCCCAGTCGAATTCATGGTTCCCGACGGCCATGGCGTCGAATTTGAGCTCGTTCATTATCTCCAGGACGGGCCGGCCCCGGAAGACATTGGAGATCGGCGTCCCCTGGAACATGTCGCCTCCCGAGAGAAGCAGGGTTCCCGACGGATTGGCGCGGCGCTCCTTTTCGATCATGGCGGCGAGATTTGCCGCTCCGCCGATTAAGGCAGAGCCGGGAGAGCCATCCCTGTTCCGCTCGGGAAGGGGAAGGATGTGGCCGTGGGTATCGTTGACATGAAGGATAGTGATCTCCGCGGCCGCCCCGCGCGCCGGGGTTTCCGCAGAAGGGAAGAAGGAGAAAATCAGGACCAGAATAAATACGGATAACGCACGGGACCGGCTTCTGAAATGCATTCCTGCGCTCCTATTACCCCCTTTCATTATCAGAGTATTGACGGGTCCTTTCAATCCGCATATTTGAATCAAATGAGGCGAACCGGTTCATTCTACTGTGGTGAGGCCATGCTGAATGGCAAATTTGATGAGACTGGGAATATCTTTGATGCCTAATTTTGTCATTAACCGGCTTCGGTATGTTTTTACCGTTTTAATGGAAAGGAATAGCAAGTCTGCGATCTCTGCACTGGTCTTACTCTCTACAACGAGTTGAAGAACTTCCCGCTCCCGCTGGCTGAGAATCGATAAGGGATCCTTCAAGTTTTCTTCTTGATTCAGGAAGGCTCCCATCATCTGATCCGACACCTTGTTGCTGAGATAACGCTTGCCCCCGTGAACCGCATAGATTGCATTAACCAACTCACGGCCCGCACATTCTTTCAGCAGATATCCGCTCGCTCCTGCTTTTAACGAGCGCAGGATGGGCTCCGTCGAAGATTGCATCGAAAGCATGATGACGCGCGTAGACGGATGAGATTTGCGGATCTGTTCCGTAGCTTCGATGCCGTTCAATTCCGCCATGACGATGTCCATAATAACGATATCGGGTTTGAGTTCTTTCACTTTTCTTACCGCCTCACGGCCGTTTGCCGCTTCACCGACCACTTTATATCTCCCTTGGGCTTCCAACAAATATCGAAGTCCATCGCGAACGATTGCGTGGTCATCAGCTATTAATACAGTGATGTTCATAAAGGCACCTCTACATTAATCTCCGTACCTTTGCCGATTCTGGATTTGATTGAGAAATGACCTCCCATTGATTCGGCTCGCTCGGTCATGTTCATGAGGCCCAATCCTTGATGCTCAGGTAATCCATGCAACTTTCCCGGATCGAACCCGATACCATCGTCATCTATCCTGACCCTTAATTTCCTGTCGGCGATATTTATTCTTATTTGAATTATTTTGGCTTGGGAATGCTTGCTTATGTTGGTAAGGGCCTCCTGAACGATTCTGAACAGATTGTTTTCTATGTAAGTACTTGGCCGGGGATGAATCTCATCTCCCTTCATGATTACTTCAATTCCGGTCCTCATCGAGAATCGTTTGCTGTACCACTGAATAGCGGCGATCAAGCCATAATAATCCATGTCGGGCGGCCTTAAATCCTCCATTAAACTTCGTGTAAATTCCGATGTCTGTTCCACAAGTAACATCGAATCGTTCAATAAACAATTGTGATGGGTAGTCAGGCTGTCTTCACCGATCGCCGATCGCAGGATATTCAAATTGATTCCCACAACTGTCAAGTTCTGTCCCACCTGATCGTGGAGTTCCCTGGCGATTCTCTTTCTTTCCGTTTCTTCAGCTTCGGAAAGCTTTGCAGAAAGAATTCTGAGTTGTTCGCTTTGAGCTTTCAGTGTTTTTTCGGCCGATACACGCTCAGTCACATCCTGAGCCGTTCCAAAAAGTCCTTTGATTCTTCCACGCTGGTCAAACTCTGCTTCTCCCCGGGTAAAGACGTGGCGCACTGAGCCGTCTGGTCGCAGAATTCTCAATTCCACTTCAAATTGTTTCCCTGCAAGGGCAGAGCGGACGGATTCCTCATATCGGGACCAATCATCGGAGTGAATATAGCTCTTGTGATGGATGCGCGACGGCTCGCTTGGCATTGGATCAAGTCCAAAGATTCGATACATCTCCTCGGACCAGACGGATAACTTCGTTTCTATATCATAGCGCCAGTTGCCGATGTGGGCAAGAAACTGGGCTTTCGCCAAATCGGCGGCAAGCTGTCTCAAGGCGCGATCCGCTTTTCTGCGTTCCGTGATATCCCGGCCGATTCCCAATCTGCCCGTCGGATCGCCATGGTTGTCGTATTGCGTCGTTACAAGAAATTCCACCGGTATTCTATTGCCGTTTTTGTGGATCAGTTCCGCCTCGTAGGGCGGCGTGTCCTCGCCTCGCATCCCTTTTTTAAACCGGTCTATTGTTGATTTAATAACTTCCGGAGCAACGAGATATATGAACGGCCGGCCGATCAAATCGTCAACGGAATATCCCGTGACGTTTTCAAATCTCGGATTGACGTATGTGTATTTGCCTTTCCGGTCCACCATGAAGATCAGGTCAAGAGTTAATTCGACAAGATTCCGGTATTTCTCTTCACTTCTTCTCAGTTCGTCCGCGTCCTTGAGCCGGTCGATCTCGATTCGCTCTGATTCTGCGATTATCCGACGCAGCGAAGATACCTCATCCATGAGTTCCTGCTTGGTCTTCTTTTTACCCGGCATTATTATCACCTCTTGAACATTGAATACCCTATATCAGAAACCGGCGATTTGAAATACCCGTTCCTTCATCCCGTTCATTTTTCAACCTCGGCGTACTGCATTTGTCATCCTTGGCCTACAGACAAAGCTTAAACACTTGGCTACAGAATCGAACATGATCTGCTTCAAGTGAAAGGAGATAAATGAATGGCTGACAAACCCGATAAAAAAATGTCCCGGGCAAAGAAGAAGGAACTGGAGATGGCGGAGAACCGCGGGCATTGGCTCTCCGAGGAGGAGAAAATATACGAGCTTTGGGAAAAGGCGTACAACCCCGGAGGACAGGCCCAGAACGACCGGCTGGCCAAACAGGGCAAAAAGCCGCCGCGCGTTCTGATTCAGCGGCTCATAGATCCGGGCAGCGAATTCTTCGAACTCAGCCGGGGAGCGGGTTTCGGCATAGGCTACGAAGGCGTGAACGATGTGCCGTCCGCGGGGCTGGTGACGGGCATCGGCAGGATCCACGGCAACTGGGTGATGATCCTGGCCAACGACAGCCGGGTGACGGCCGGGGCGTATTACCCCATAAGCTGCAAGAAACACCTGCGGGCGCAGGAGATCGCGGAAAAATGCGGTCTCAATTTCGTCTATATAGCGGATTCGGCCGGCGCCTACCTTCCGCTGCAGGACAGGATCTTTCCGGGCCGGAACCAGTTCGGCCATTTCTTCTACAACATGTGCCGGATGTCGGCGAAGGGCCTGAAGCAGTACACGCTCAGCACGGGCGGCAACACGGCCGGCGGAGCTTATATAGTTTATCTCGCCTGCGAGTCCATCATGATAGACGGGATGTCCTACTCGTTCCTCGGCGGACCCCCGATGGTGAAATCGGCTATCGGAGAGACCGTTTCCATGGAGGACCTCGGAGGCGCGAAAGTCCATACGTCGATCTCCGGGGGAGCGGACCACTTCGTGAAGACGCAGGACGAGGGGATAGAAAAACTGCGGGAGCTGCTCGCGTTCGATCCGAAGCAGACCTTGTACGCCGATCGCCGAAAACCGTGCGATCCGAAAGTGCCGGCCGATCATCTCTACCAGGTCCTGCCGAAGGAGACTTCAAAAGGGATCAACGTGCGCGAGGTCCTCGCCTGCATCGCGGACGACAGCTATTTCAGCGAATACAAGCGCAACTACAATCCCGGGCGCGGCGACAACATCGTGTGCGGAAAGATCTTCCTGAAGGGGATCCCCGTCGGCGTAATCGCCAGCAACGGGAACGGCGTCATCTTCGTGGATTCCGCCAGGAAGGCCATCGAATGGGTTATCCGCTGCTGCACGATGAAGATCCCCATTCTTTATATCCAGAACTCCCCCGGATACATGGTCGGCACGGCGGAAGAGTACGCCGGCATCGGCAAGTACGGCTCGGGGATGGTGCGGGCCTGCGCCTGCGCGGAAGTCCCGCGGGTCCAGTGGGTCATCGGCCCGGACCACGGGGCCGCGAACTTCGGCATGTGCGGAAGGACGTTCGATCCCCTTTTCATTTTCGCCACCATGCGTGCGCGCACGTCGGTCATGTCGGGGGATACGGCGGGATTCATTCTCACGAGCCTGGAACGGGTAAACCGGAAAAAACGCGGCGAGCCGATGGACGAGGAGGCGGCCGCGAAATTCCGGCAGATGATGATAGACAAGTACAACCGGGAGGCTCATCCCTTTTATATGGAGTCGCGCCTGTTCAACGACGGCACCCTGCCCCTGAAGGACTGCCGCGACGCCCTGGCGCTCGCCTTCGAGGTCTCGCTCCTGCAGCCGGTCGGGGAGTCCAACTTCGGAAATTTCAAATTCTAGGAGAACTGAAGGAAACCTGTACAACTATTCTGATCGGGAGGACACCAAATGTCGGATGTCATTTTGCAGAAAAAATCGGACGAAGGAATTCTTATCCTCACTCTGAATCGTCCGAAAGATATGAACTGCATGAATTTTGAACTAATCGAAACCCTGGGGAACATTATCAGGGAATCCAACTTTGACATGTCTCTGAGGGTAATCATTATAACGGGCGCCCCTCCCCCGGAGGGGAAGAAAGCGTCCTTTTCCGCCGGCGCTGATCTGGCGGAAAGGCGCACCCTGTCCGACGATCAGGTGCGGCGCTTTATTGCGACTGTGCGAGGGACAATGATCGCCGTGGAGAACGCCAGGGTCCCGGTGATAGCGGCCATCAACGGATTTGCCTTCGGCGGCGGGACGGAACTGGCTCTGGCCTGCGACCTGCGCATCGCATCGAAGAATGTACTGATGGGACTGACGGAGACGGGCCTGGCGATCATTCCCGGAGGCGGGGGCACCCAGCGACTGCCGAGGATCGTGGGGATCGCCAAGGCAAAGGAACTGATCTACACAGCGAGAAGGTTTGACGCCGGGACCGCGCTGGAGATCGGACTCGTGAGCAGCGTAGTGGAGCCGGATAAACTCATGGATGCCGCAATGGATCTGGCGAGAGAGATCGCGAAGAACGGTCCGATCGGCGTCGCCCAGGCAAAATTCGCTGTCAACTACGGCAGCGAGTGCAGTCTCGGCGTGGCCCTGCCGCTGGAATCCAAGGCGTATGAGATCACGATCCCGACGAAAGACCGCCTCGAAGCCCTGGCGGCGTTCGCCGAGAAGCGGAAACCGGTCTTCAAGGGCGAGTGATCCCCTGCCGCGCCGGACGAAAAACATCCATGAGGAGGATGCAGAATATGACAGAGCATGATTACCGGAAAATATTTCCAAGAATGCCGGGAAAGGTCATGATTGGAGACATCACCATACGGGACGGGTTCCAGCACGAAGAGAAGTTCATTTCCACGGCCGCCAAGATATTCTACGGCGAAGAGATCATCATGGCCGGATGTAAGGAAATTGAAGCCACCAATCTCGGCAATCCCCGGACGACGCCGCAGTTCAGTGACGCCGACGAGGTCCTCGCCCACTTCCGGGGCGAACGCTTCAAGAAGCGCTGCGCGCAGCGGAACATCAATTACGACGAGCTTGTCTTCAGCGCCGTGACGATCCGCGAGAGCGCAGTGGACCGCGCCATTGAATTGAAGAAAAGGGGTATCGGCCCCGACCGGGTCCTTATGATGGTCTCCACGGATCCCGAGCATCATTTTGCCAACTCCGGCACCACTCTCTCGCAGTACTGGAGAGAGGCCGAGCGGTGCATCAGGAAATGCCGGGACGTGGGGATCAGGATGTGCGGGGTCGTAAGCACCATCTGGGGAAGCCCCATCAGCGGCGCCACCAGGCTCGATGATGCCGTGGAGTTTACGAAACGCTGGTTTTCCATCGGCGCCCACGACATAGAACACGCCGACCACGACGGTTCAGCCTCAGCGGCCGAGGTTTACCGTTATTTTTCCATGGTCATGGACGCCATGCCGGATCCTGAAGCGCACCTCTGCCATCTCCACGAGACCAAACGCGTCGCTTCCGCGTCGGTGCTGGCGGCCCTCCATGCCGGGATCAGCCGGTTTGAGGGCACCCTTGGCGGCCTGGGCGGACAGCCGGCCAACTTCCTCGACGACTGCCCCGTCAGGGGTACCGGCGAATACTATTACAGGGACCACCGCTACGTGGGGCTCATTACCCTGGAGGATCTCCTCGTCATGATCGACGAGCTCGGGATCGAACACGGCTATGACGTGGACCGCGTTCTGTGGCTCGGCAATAAGATGGAAAAAACCATCGGCCGCAGGCTCCGTTCCGAGGCCATCTACAACGGCAGGACGGCTAAGGACGGAAACCCGCAGTTCCTCCGGCCGGGCTTGAAGAAGCTCATCGAAAAAGAAGGAGAAAAACCGGGCCAGAGCGTTCCGCCCGAGTGGCCGGCCAGGGCCGTGCTGCCGGAAAAATGGGGGCCGGACTCCTGGAGATAATAGGTCATTCAGCTGCTATTGGAGAATCTTTGAGTTTGCGAGACTGAAACACCGTACGGAACGAGGATAATTAAATATGTTTGAAGGAGGAAGCTTGGATGAGTGTCAATATTGTAGCTCCCATGCCGGGGACGGTATCGGAAGTTCTGGTCCAGGCAGGCGACATAGTAAGGGCAGATGAAGAGTTGATAATTCTTGAAGCCATGAAAATGGAGAATCCAATCTGTGCTTCCCGGAATGGAAAAGTGATTGAAGTGAAGGTCGGAGAAGAAGAGAAGGTTGACACGGGCCAGGTATTAATAGTCCTGGAGTGACGTGAGTTCAGAGCTGGGAATGAATCACCGGAAAAGATGAGGAGGGAAGATGGGAAGAGATTACGAATACCTTGATGACTACGCCGTCGGCGAAAAATTCATATCGCCGTCGCGGACGATAACAGAAGCGGATATCGTAAACTTTGCCGGTCTTACGGGAGATTGGCATCCCCTGCACACGGACGTGGAATACGCAGCGAAGACGCCTTTCAAGGAAAGGATCGCCCACGGCATGCTGACCCTGTCCGTGGGCATGGCCCTGCCTTTCCGTCTCGGCCCTTATTCGAGCTTCCTTCCCCGGTCCTTTATCGCTTTTTATGGCATGGAATCCGTGCGCTTCACGGGACCCACGAAAATCGGGGATACGATTCACTGCGAGGTGGAGGTCGCGGAAATTATGGACAAGGGCCCTGACCGGGGGGTGCTGACAACGCGGAACAGCATCAGGAATCAGAGGGGTGAACTGCTTGTCACGTACATTATCAAGGTCCTGTGCGGCAAGAGAAAAAAATGATTCATTTTCAAGAAGGAGAATGTTCCATGGATAAGGCATTGGAATTGAATTGCGGAATGCTTACCGGGATCTTTACAAAACCGCATGAAAATTCGCCCTTTCCGCTTAAGGTTTCCCTCTCCGCGTTTCGGGATTAACGGATGAAGTACGTAGGGGGGATGGGCCTGTTCCAATGATGCGGCGGGTGAAAATCCAGTGGCTTCACAAATGTTCTGGAGCACCATGGTTAAAGCGGAAAAGAAGTCGTCTGATTTCTTCGATGGACCTCTCTCTTACATGGAGCACCTCCTCTTGCGGCTGCCCCCGGTTCCCTCCGCGGGAATCAGGGGCAGTTGCAGAAATCCCTTTAATGAAGGGCACGGACTTCATTATCAGAAAGATCCTTGAAACCCATTCAAACTCGTCCTCCAACACCAGAAAGTTAAGGATTACTTAGTAAGTGCATAATGCATTTCAAACAGCCTCTAATATTCGAAGTCGACGGCCTTAATCTCCGAGCACATCGCCTTCACTTTATTCAGAACAATCATATGTTGCGGGTGGGGGCGATACCTGCCCAAAGCCGCGAAATCGTCGAACGAGGAAACGAGCGCGAAATCGTATGCCCTTTCCGGGCGGAGGTCCCGGCCGAAGGTGAATTCCTTGATTTCGGGAATTACGGCGGGAAGCCCTCCCAGGCCTTTCTCCAGG
>Ga0209719_1003671_pt1 | contig 13547 bp, 5 predicted proteins | sample AD_JPNAS2_MetaG_FD_184421 | JGI IMG/M metagenome (GOLD analysis project Ga0209719, IMG submission 184421) | Active sludge microbial communities of municipal wastewater-treating anaerobic digesters from Japan - AD_JPNAS2_MetaG (SPAdes) (version 2) | ecosystem: Engineered > Bioreactor > Anaerobic >...
GAAAGCTTTATCTGAAGAAAATTGTCAGTGACACCAAAGCCAGGGTTTTAGTTTACAGCGAAGCCAGAGCTATCAAAGAAAGAGGTATCACCACCAGATGGGAAAAGAACTTTCTGGAGGATATAAAGCGTCTTAACGATTCCATTCAAAAAGGGAATATCTCCACAGCCGACAAGATTTGGGTAAAGATTGGGTGGTTGAAAGAGAAATATGGTTCTACAGCAGCTAATTATGAAATTCAACTCCAGCCAAGCAATTCTGCTCCTCAGAGGATAGAATCTCTCATAATAACTGATCGGCATAAGAAATCCTGCAAAGCTGAGTTTCCGGGTTGTTATGTAATTGAAACCAACCATACAGATTTCAGTGCCGAAGAAATCTGGAAAGTATAACCTATAAACTGGTTCTTAAAAATGTTCATATTAGCTGGCAAAGCATCAAACAAATCCTGCAAACCCACAAGTGCTGATATAATGTTCAATACCACAAACGGCTATAGAGTTAGAAACAGACAAACAAGCCAACCTGGGGCAGAAGCGAAGAAAATCTATTCCCTTTTGAATACCAAGGTTTCCAAAAACACGGTATCAAAAAAATATAGATTGTAGTGTGCAAAAAAAATAATTTGTCTTATTTAGCAACACGTTAGCTCAAAAATTGCGAAACTTGGGTTAACTTTATTGGGATTGTCCCTGAAGAGCCTTTTCAATGGAAACTCACATGCTTTGAGATCAGTCATATTGGTGCTGGTCTTTACTTAGCATCGAATATTCCACGATATTGAGGTTTTAAAAAGCGTACAAACTTATCAGGTTTGATTAACATGGTGGGTTGACCTTCAGCATGAGCATAGCCAAAATAGACCGCGATCAATCCTTCGGGGATCAAGGCCAGATCATCAGGATTGAGCTTATAATTATCGTCATAATCCCTCCATGGGACGATGTTTTTATTGTATTCTGTAATTAGCATCTTATTGAACTCATCCTGCCTGCCAAGCTCAATCAAAGACCTGATATCGATTTGATCATATTTTTCGTCAAACATCGCATAATGAACATAATCGTCCCCATTTGCCCCACCCCAGTACCCCTTGTGATGGGTTTTCATCGTGATGACAACTGTGTTCAGGACTACTTCAACTGCAAGGCTTTCCTGCATACAGCCCATTTTTGTGATTTCTTCATTTGATAGCCACGAGTTTAGAGTATAGTTTGCATAAGCAGGATAGTCAGCCTTGAATCTCTTGCGTATTACTTCATTGTCTTGATCACCGTTATCTCCAAGGATAAATACCTCTTCATCGAGCCAATCCACTAATTTTCCAATATTCTTACTCTCTGAGCGAAAAACTGGATACTTCAAATACACAAAGAACTCACCACCAGAAAGAGCTGTTCCACGAGCATCAACAATATTGTAGAAGTAATGAAGAGAGTCTGGTAAAGCAAAAGGTTTATCTGAATAAAGAGGATAGTAAGTAACATCTTTATTATTCATATCTGGAGTTGACCCTTTACAAGTAGTAATCAGAAGGAAGCAGATTACTAACACAAACCTAAAAATCAAAATCAGAATCGATCTTGGTTCTTTTTGCCTATTCATAATAACTCCATTTTCTTAGGAAACCATTCCGTTTGTTATAACTTTGATAGCACTATATGAGAAGTGCCCAGGTAAATACCCAGGCACTTCGTACATCAATGTGTAATCGCTACTTTAGCATCGTTATTTTTCTAGTTACTGTATAAGTTCCGGCTTTCATCTGAATCAAATAGATTCCACTTGCAAGCGAATTCCCGTGGTTATCCATTCCATTCCATGTTACTGTGTAAGTACCCTTATTCCTGGTCTCATCCAACAAAGTACTGACAATCCTTCCTGAAATATCAAAGATTTGGATCAGTACACGTTGGGGGCCATCAAGGCTGAATTTAATTGTTGTGGTTGGATTGAATGGATTGGGGTAGCATCCTATCAATTCGGTAACTACAGGTACATTGTTGGGATCATCACTCGATACAGGCATTGTAACTTCTATGATGTTCGAATTGCCACTTTCTCCCGAAGCATTGACAGATCTGACACGGTAGTAGTACTGAGTGCCTTGAGTAAGTCCGGTCACGCTTTGATTAGTACCGTTCACAGTAAGGTTATTGTATCCGGTTACAAACGAGCTGAAGCTGTTATTGAGTGATACATCAAGCTGGTAACTGGTTGCTCCGGTGGAAGCATTCCAGTTAGCCTGGAAGCTAGTTTGGGTGATGTTGGTGGCACCAGTTGCCACTGGATTGGGGGGAACGGTCAGTGTTGATATTACATTGGAATTACCGCTCGTACCATTAGCATTTACCGCTCGTACCCGATAGTAATAAGTGGTTCCCGCAGTAAGCCCTGTAACGATCTGATTGGTACCGGTTACAGTAAGGTTATTGTATCCAGTTACAAAAGAACTGAATTCGTTATTAGTCGATACATCAAGCTGGTAACTGGTTGCTCCAGTTGACGTATTCCAGTTAGCCTGGAAGCCTGTCTGGGTGATGTTGGTGGCAGCGATGGCAACGGGCGCTGGAGGTGGCTCTGGAGTCGTGACGAGAATAGTATTTGAGTTACCGCTGGTTCCCGAAGCATTAACCGCTCTCACACGGTAGTAGTACTGAGTGCCTTGGGGAAGTCCTGTAACGCTTTGACTGGTACCATTCACAGTTAGGTTGTTGTACCCAGCCACAAATGAACTGAAAGCATTATTAAGAGATACATCCAGTTTGTAACTGGTGGCACTGGTGGCCGCAAGCCAGTTAGCTTGGAAACTGGTATTGGTAATAGTGGTCGCTTCGACAGCCACTGGATTGGGTGGAACGGTAAGTACAGTTATTATGTTGGAATTACCACTGGTGCCATTAGCATTGACTGCTCTCACACGCCAGTAATACATCGAACCAGGATTCAGTCCAGATACTACTTTAGTCATATTATTTACTGTCAGGTTATTATAACCAGGCACAAACGAACTGAAACTGATATTTGTAGAAACATCCAGCTTGTAACTGGTTGCTCCGTTAACGGCATTCCAGCTAGCTCTGAAACTTGTTTGAGTAATTTCAGTTGTTGATAAATTACTCGGAGGGTCCGGAGGGGCTGTAGTCGTTACTGGTTGTACATTGGAATTATCACTGGATCCCGAAGCATTGACCGCTCTCATACGGTAGTAATACTGTGTTCCCTGGGTAAGACCTGTAACACTTTGATTGGTACCATTCACAGTCAGGTTGTTGTAACCTGTTACAAACGAACTGAAACTGTTACTGGTAGATACATCCAGTCTGTAACTGGTAGCACTGGTTGAAGCATTCCAATTGGCCTGGAAACTGGTATTGGTAACATTGGTCGCATCAAGAGCTACCGGATTGGGTGGAACTGTCAGGGCTGACACTACATTGGAATTACCGCTAGTGCCATTGGCATTGACTGCTCTCACTCTGTAATAATAAGTCGTTCCAGCTGTCAGTCCGGTTACGCTTTGATTGGTACCGTCCACAGTAAGGTTATTGTATCCGGTTACAAACGAGCTGAAGCTGTTATTGAGTGATACATCAAGCTGGTAACTGGTTGCTCCGGTGGAAGCGTTCCAGTTGGCCTGGAAGCCAGTTTGGGTGATGTTGGTGGCAGCGATGGCAACTGGATTGGGGGGAATGGTCAGTGTTGATATTATGTTGGAATTACCACTGGTGCCATTAGCATTAACTGCTCTTACTCGATAGTAGTAGGTTGTTCCGGCGGTCAGTCCGGTCACGCTTTGATTAGTACCGTTCACAGTAAGGTTATTGTATCCAGTTACAAAAGAACTGAATTCGTTATTAGTCGATACATCAAGCTGGTAACTGGTTGCTCCGGTGGAAGCGTTCCAGTTGGCTTGGAAGCCAGTTTGGGTGATGTTGGTGGCAGCGATGGCAACGGGCGCTGGAGGTGGCTCTGGAGTCGTGACGAGAATAGTATTTGAGCTACCACTGGTTCCCGAAGCATTGACCGCTCTCACACGGTAGTAGTACTGAGTGCCTTGGGTAAGTCCTGTAACGCTTTGACTGGTGCCATTCACAGTTAGGTTGTTGTACCCAGCTACAAATGAACTGAAAGCATTATTAAGAGATACATCCAGTTTGTAACTGGTGGCGCTGGTGGCCGCATTCCAGTTAGCTTGGAAACTTGTATTGGTAATAGTGGTCGCATCAGTTGCCACTGGATTGGGTGGAACGGTAAGTACAGTTATTATGTTGGAATTACCACTGGTGCCATTAGCATTAACTGCTCTTACTCGATAGTAGTAGGTTGTTCCGGCGGTCAGTCCGGTCACGCTTTGATTAGTACCGTTCACAGAAAGGTTATTGTATCCAGTTACAAAAGAACTGAATTCGTTATTAGTCGATACATCAAGCTGGTAACTGGTTGCTCCAGTTGATGAGTTCCAGTTGGCTTGGAAGCCTGTCTGGGTGATATTGGTAGCAGCGATGGCAACTGGATTTGCAGGTACTATTACATAGGTAAATGTACTAAGCCATATTTTTGCTTTGTCTAGATTTGACACAATGTAGAATTGCTTCGAGCCTGTTGCTCCAATCGAGAGAGTGTTTGTATCAAGTGTAACTACCTGATCTGAATAAGAATTAGGTGTTAACGCGTTCGTTGTAGTAATAAGGTTTTGCGGGTTGATGCTGTTTTTGTACACCTTGAAGTTGTCAGACAAATTTCCTCGATTAAAAATCCTTAGTGTTGCAGATCCATTACTACCAAATGGAATCTCAATCTGGTTTTGAGGTGTTGCTATAACTTCAAGAGATGCGTAGTTCATCGATGCTAAATTAAACATAAACTCTAGATGATCGTACTCAACATCATTGACACTCAATAAATCTAACCTTACTTTGTACAATCCCGGTTGCTGTAGTTGGCTAGCCTCTAGTATCAATCCCCCAGTATCAAGTGTTGTGTTAACTGGTGCATTTTCTGGTAAGTAAAAACTCGTTGAATAGGATTCGCCAGAATTAACTGCAATGTTCTTCATACAGCCATCTTTTGTTACAATAAGTGTGTTTCCCCGATAAACTCGAGCTCGTAACTTTGCTTGCTGTATGCTGTTGTTAACTGATACGTTATAGGCTGTCGCACGAATTCCGATATTATCTGCCATGCTGAATTGATTTAGAAATACTGGATCGGTTGGGTAGTAGTCCCCTGGTGTGAGCTCATTGTATTTATATCCATAATCGTTGTACTCTCCATCCCAGTAGAATTGGTTAGAGTGAATGCCACCGTAGCTATTCTTACACAATGATTGAGTAGGCTCAATCTCAAAAGATATGTTACTAGTAGTGGCTGTATTTCCTTCAATCCAGAAACAATTAATACTATTAATAGTCTGTATAAAATTTGATAAATCAGACCACGGGATGTAGTGATTAATTCTAGGATTATCAAACCATGCTCCAGAAGGATCGTGGACATACATCCCACTTTGTGAAATTCCTGTTACTACAAATGCATGACCTTCACTAAAAGTATTTGAATCACCTATTACAACTGGATTACCATTTGTGAGCTGAGGTATTATAACAGTAGATTTCAAAATAAAAAAAGGTAGCGATAGCATAGCGTGGCATTCGATACTTGGATTTGCTGCTTCAATATCATCCAGGATGCTATATAAACCAACTGCATTTGTGGCCTCGCTATAACTAAGGTCAAGCATTGAGGCTAGTTGCCAAGGCTTGTAATCCAAGTCATAATAGTTGCATATCATTGAAAATGATGTTAGTAAACACCATGGTACTTGGCCTTGATAATAATACGGTACTGTCAATCTTACAGTCGGAATTGTAGGATCTGACGTGATTGTAAAAATGACATTTGAGTTATCTGAAGTCCCTGCAGAATTAACCGCTCTTACTCGATAGTAATAGCCTGTACCAGCAGTTAAGCCACTAACATTCTGATAAGTGGTTGTAACTGTCGCATTATTGTAGTTTTGGATAAATGTAGAGAAATCACTGTTTAGCGAAACATCCAACCTATAGCTCGTAGCACCTTGTACAGCAGACCAATTAGCTATGAAGCTTGTTTGCGTTATAGATGTTGCCGATAAAGCTGTTGGTGGTTGTATTTGATTAACAATTACTATGGGTTCGTTTAACCATATCCAGCCATCAGTGCACAAGTATGTCCCCTCAATATTAGTCAGAGAAGCGATTGTTGCAGAGTATGAGCCAAGGGCGGTTGGTGTGTAGTTAAACTCAAATATGTTGGTTGAATTATTCCCGTTTATTGTAACACTCTGAGATGTGCTGTCAAAATCATATGCTGTTTGCTGGTTTCTGTCGATAACAACTCTAGCCTTCACTTGATTTGCAACTGTATTGGGATTCCTGACATAAACCTTAAACTTGACTGAGGTACCTAGCGCAACAGATTGCCCTGTGATTTCAGTATTTGTTGCATTATCAAATGCCTTAATGTCATAGCAATAAGGCATTAAACGCTGCAGTATGGTTAATGTGTTTGAACTATTATGGGTTATGCTCTTGCTTCCCCAATACTCAGAACCAAAGATTGTGGAGGGATTAGGTATATGGTAGGCTTCAACAAAATACGAACCATAAACTCGATTTATGAAAGTTGCGATTCCATTTGCGTTGGTATTTACCTGATCTAAATAATTCCAGCTGCTATCATACAACTTAACATTGCTATTAGCTCCGGGTATGGGAGTTGATGTTCCATCAATGTTTCTAACCTCCACAGTAATGGATCCAGTACTTAACACAGAGTAAGTTCTAGCTTCGGCCTCATTGCTATCTAAGTATCCTGTTCTAAATGCTTTTGCCCTCACCGTATAAGTACCAGCACTCAGATTAAAAGGGCCAGAATACTGCGTGGATGAAGACGTTGGGGCAGTATTATTGGTTGTGTATCTAATCGTAGCACTTGCATCTGAGCATGAAATCGAAACTTGATGAGGAGCAGGATAAGTGCCACTGATTGGGGAAATGGAAGGGTTTGGGACCTGTTGCATAACAGTTATAATGGGATTGCCTGACCAGAACCACCCATCAGTATAAACATAGTTACCATTATTTACATCAGTTAATGCTGCAATTGATCGATAAAACGTTCCAATAATTGTTGGAGTGTAGGTAAACTCATATATGTATGTACCATTGTTGCCATTAATCAATGAAGCAGATGAAGTTGCATCAAAATCATATGATGCAGATTGGCTCCTGTCAACAACGATTCTAGCTTTTACATTGTTCGAAACCGTGTTGGGGTTTTTTATGTAGACCTTGAATTTTAGAGTAGTCCCAAGAGGTACAGACTGATCAGTAACTTCAACATTTGTGGCATTGTTAAACACCTTAACATCGTAACAATAAGGAAGATACCTTTGGAGTATAGTGGAGGTTGAGGCACTATTATGAGAGACACTTTTACTGCCCCAAAACTCAGTTCCAAAGATAGTCGCTGGATTTGGGTTATGGTAAGCTTCAATATAGTATATTCCGTAAGGCCTATTAGAAAAAGAAGCTACGCCATTACTATTTGTAGTGGCATGGGCTATATAGTTCCAATTGTTGTCGTATAGTGTTACGCCTCCATTTGATCCAGGAAGTGGGTTTGATGTGCCATCGGTAGTTCTGACTGTAACCGTTATTGTTCCTGTCGGATTGTTTACAGTGTAATTCATTGGAGTTGCTTCAATACTCTCGTAATATCCGCTACGAAATGCTTTTGCACGCACAGTGTAAGTCCCTGCATTGAGATTAAAAGGATTTGAGTATTGCGTTGATGAAGTAGTGGGTTCCGTATTGTTGGTTGTATATCTTATTGTAGCACTCGCATCTGAGCATGTTATAGTAACTTGATGAGGTGCTAGATATGTTCCTCCTGAAGGTGTTATAGAAGGAGTCGGCACTCTGTTTTGAACTGTGTATGATCGTGATGTTGCTTCATCACTATCCGTATATCCCGATCGAAAAGCCCTTGCCCTCACTGTATAAGTTCCAGCATTCAAGTTAAATGGAGCTGAATAAATCGTCGATGAGGATGTTGGCGCTGTATTGTTGGTTGTATATCTAATCGTTGCACTTGCATCTGAGCATGTCATGGTAACTTGATGAGGTGCTGGATATGTTCCTCCTGAAGGTGATATTGAAGGGGGAGGTACTTGATCCATTATTGTAATTATTGGACTTCCAGACCATGACCAGCCATCTGTATATGAGTAATTGCCGTTGTTGACATCAGTCTGAGCAGCAATTTGCCTATAATATAACCCGCTGCTTGATGGCGTATAGGTAAATTCATAAATATGAGTTCCATTATTACCACTTATCATATATGCTGAAGAAGTTGCATCATAATCGTATGATGCTGACTGGCTCCTATCAACAACAATTCTTGCCTTGACATTATTGGAAACAGTGTTCGGGTTCTTGATGTATACTTTAAACTTAAGTGATGTTCCCAACGGCACACTTTGACCAGTAATTTCAGCATTGTTTGAATTATTAAAGACCTTAATATCATAACAATATGGGAGGCATCTCTGGAGTATTGTTGTTGTATTTGAGCTGTTATGTGAAACTGATTTGTTTCCCCAAAACTCAGTTCCAAAGATAGTCGCTGAATTTGGGTTATGGTAAGCTTCAATATAGTATGTTCCGTAAGGCCTATTAGAAAAAGAAGCTACGCCATTACTATTTGTAGTGGCTTGGGCTATATAGTTCCAATTGTTGTCGTATAGCTTTACGTTTCCATTTGATCCAGGAAGTGGGTTTGATGTGCCATCGTAGTTTTTTACAGTTACAGCGACATCTCCTGTCTGTACAGGGGTTGAGTAGTAAATTCTTATTTCAAAATAGTTTATTGTGCCAGTATCTCCACCAGCATAGTCATAACAATCTAGCGTCCAAAGCCTATTAACATCATCTCCATCAAAGAATGACGTATACCTCCAGTTAAGATAGATATCATCATCGCTTTCCGTGTCGTCGTCATATCCTCCATCTGTACCCCCGCCAAGACGATTCCACACACATGTTTCGTGTTCGCTGTTCCACAAATATACCTTTAGATCCCCGGGATAAGTATGAAGTATCTGTGTTCTGTATTGTACATCTGTAACGATAGCTCCATCGGGAGCAGAATTAATCGTGATTCCAGTCCATGCATATCCAGGTTGAGATGTACTGGTGTTATAGTCTGGTATCGAGACATCTGTTCCATTGCTACCAGATACGTACGGATCTCGCAATAGATATTCTGAATTTCCAATAATGTGTTCGTAACTATTATTGCTATCAAAGTGATATTTAATATCTAACCCGATAATTCTATAGGGGTAATTGGTGGTTTTGATGAAGTTTAGTGTTGCATCATCAACAATGATATTATTACCCTCAATTTGATAACTGCAATTGCTTTTTGATAGAGCTTCCACCAATTGATCATGGCTATCAGAAATAGATACAATATGTTGTATCTGCGTATCTCCGTTATGAACTGGGATACTGCTTTTTTGGTATACATCAGCTGTTTGCCCGAAAGCAAACATAACAGAAATCCAAAGAAAAATGACCATTTGCGCTTTCATTTCAACCTCTTTTTTGGGAAAATTATATTCTTAAACAAAAGCATAAGAAGAGCCAAAGTGGCGATGATCCGTAATGATATATTACAAAAGGCAGTTACAAAAATGTTGTGTTTTTCTCTTGTGTTAAAATCCACCACTATCCCGATAGAGATTTAGACATAATATGAATCTAACGGCATAACCGATAGACTATTACAAGATAGTGGTAGATTCTACACCGCTAGTAGTAAAAATTACCACACCTAAGCTACCCATTGCCTCATCTACCTAATTGGACGCAAGAAAGATCTTCATGGCACATAACTAATAATCAGCAATAGCACTGGAGGGCTACTTCTAACTTGTCTCATTACATTGTAGACCTCCCCTTCGTAATACGCAACCCTGCTGGACATTTGAGATTGCATGGATTTCATCGGCAGTACTTCTATTCCAAGATTGATAACACCTCCTGAATAGAATAGTATGTGTTTTACAAACAAATCAAAAGCAACGAAGGAATACTTACCAAATTACACTTCAACCACCACCTTCTCCTTAACAAAATCATTATGATTGTAGCTATAGATAGGATTTTGTTCACCATTCGATTCGAGCATTTTCTTTTGATCTGCTGCAGGTAAGTCCAGGCTTGCCAGCATCAAATTCCGATTCAAAGTAATGCAGTAGCTGTACCGGGCTTCTTTCCAAGATAGGGACTCAAATTGCTGTTTGAACGATGCATTCAGATCCGTTGGGCTATATAGAACCTTACCTGGCATTTTCTTTTCTTTATTTACCTTAGTTTTGCATGCTTGGGCATCTACATTTGAAATTACTTTTTTGATCTCATTATACAGCGATTGATGATGAACTATTAGGTATTCTTCACTATTCATGTGTGAATAAGTCTTAACTATCTTCATTTGCTATCTCCGAATACGCTATGGTTCTTCCATTCTTCTGGGACGGCTGCTGCTTTGTCGTTTGCAGATGGTTCGTGTATCTTCTGGCCAATTGGTCTTGTCTTCAAGCATCCTTTTTCTAAAGCTTTTACTCTTTCGGCTGATATCTTGCAGTACTCTGCTTCTTTCTCAATACGGATAGTATTATGTTTATTCTTAAGTGCGGCTACAAGAGTCGATCCAACACCTGCAAAGGGATAGAGAATCCAATCATCCTCATGGATAGTTGTCCGGATATCGCTGGGATTCTTACCCAATGGATTTCCAGATGGGTGGCCTTTATTGGGACCCATAAAATATCTTTTCCCAGGATACTTGGAAGGGGCTCGAACAGCATCCAGATTAAAAGTATAGTCGTCTGACTTTGTAAACCATAGAATTGTCTCATAACGTTCAGAAAACCTATTGGAAGCATGCAGACCATGCCCAAAACGCCAGATAATTCTATTACGAAGTTGTAGCCCTATTTTTTTGAAAATCTGATAGTAGAAAATGTCCAGAGGGAAGACCTCTCCCTTATCCACATACTTTCCCACTTCCCAACAGATACTGCCATTAGGGGAAATAACTCTCACCAACTGAGTAAATTATCTCTTATTGAGTGCCAAGTATGTCATTCTAATAATAATATTGCTTAAAAGGAGTTTTCGATTATCTTATCAATTTCAACATAAAGATAGTGGGAGATATCAATAGGAAAGCCAAGTACACGAGTAAAAATAGTGTTGACTAATGCAAAGTTGGAAGAATTATTAAGGATACGGAATTCCAAGACGTAAAGTCATTCTAAGGTAAGCAGAGCGAGTATGCTATATGATTATTACAGGGGTTTAAGCATTACAGAGAGAGCAAAATCTCACCCAACAAACAGACCCAAGGTAGAGCGCTGTATTAATCGAGCTTGGGCATATGGTGTAATCGAAGCATTGAATGATATGCCCCGTCCTGGTAGAAGGTCAATTATTACAGATGATGCAAAAGCATAGGTAGTTTCAATTGCCTGTAATCCACCCCCAAGAACTACGGATATGCGGCGAAAACCTGGACTTACAGCACATTGTTAAGGCATATATTTACTAACTGCAGACAGGAAGTGTATGAGTGTTTATCAAAGATTGTGAAAAGTGTTCTTCACAGTATACTAACTTCAAATCGTATTAAACCTCATAAAGTAACTTAATACTTGGAAAAACGAGACCCTCAGTTTGAGGAAAAGATGACCAATGTGCTATGTGTATATATGGAAGTATAAATAATCAACAGCAATCCCGACATGGAACGGACTATTGTGATTGTGAGTTATAACGAAAAGCCAGGCATCCAGGCTATTGCAAATGTGGGCGCATAACTTTTACCCGTACCTGGTTAATATCCCAACATTGGCAGAGACCCAGAGTATAAGAGATTTGGCACGGTATCTTTGCTTACGTGGATCAATCTACATAATGGTAAGATATATCCCCTAGTTCGTGAGTAACATCGCAGCAGGGAACTCTTAGAGTTTTAAAATATGTTAAATGATGAGATTCCAGAACATCAGAAAATCCGGATTATAATAGATAACCACTCAGCACACGTATCTAAAGAAACCAAAGCATGCCTTCTTTCCATGCTTTCAAGGTTTGTATTTGTATTTACTACAAAGCATGGTTCATTGCTTAACCTGATTGAGATGTTCTTTAGCAAAATTTCTCGCTCCATGCTATGATTCATACGTGTCAACAACGGTGAAGAACTGATTGATCGAATATACTAAGGCATTGATGAGCTAAATCAATATAGCCAGTTGAGTCCCAAATGTTGGTGTAAATTCCAACTCGTTGTTTATCAGGTTCTTTGAGTACATTCTAACTATCATTATTACTCACAATCTATATTAGGCCAAACGAACAATTGCATTCTTTTCATCTTCTTAATTCCAGTCAAGTTCTTTTTCAAAACAAGCTACCTTGCTGCGTTGCCTCAAATGGGATCGGCTTTTTTAGGTTTTCTCTGATTCTTTCTATTGGCTCTGAAAGATACAATTTACCGCTTATCCAATTCTCTGAAAAGCTATGCAGGATAGTACAAAACAAACGCAGGCAACTCTTTTCATCTGGGAAGATCCTGATACATTTTTCTCTGAGCTTGAGCTCTTCATTTAGGCACTCCAGTGAGTTGGTGCATTTGATTCTACTTCAGCTCTTTCATCTTTCTTTCTCTTCGTTTGAGTTATGATCTTCTCCTTGTCTTTTAGTTTTGTTAAAATCATCAATACAAAGTGCGGGATCCGGCTCAACATTTTCTTCATCAGGCGTTACCTTATTTACACCAATCTTTGAGACACTACCTGTATAATTCTTTGTAATATTGCCTTATTCATTGGTAATAAAACAATTAGCCATATTGTTTGTCATTATTGTGTTAGAATGCATAATTGCTTGTTACATAGACGATTAAATAACGACTCCGTAACACTTCCGTAACACTTCCGTTGTCTCGTTAGGGAATTGTTACTTGGTTGTTACTTTGTCATTAAAAGTAGCACAAAGATAAAAACAAGCCAAAGTAAAACAGGAGTTATCTACGGTTTGATAACTTTCTCTGGGGCAATAAATTCTATAGTGTTTAAACTATACTATGCAGTTGAGGAAAAAAGGGTTGATAATTTCCAATTTGCCAAAAAGTTATAAAATTCTCTCTGGTCGTTATGAGTCCTCATAACTATATTAATTAGTGACAATGTGCAAAGTTATACAAGCGATGATGACTCCTGAATTAATTCATTCTTCATTTTTCATTTAAACGAGTGGCTTCCGCCATCATCGCTATCATTGTTTAGGGACAGCCCCAGCGAAAAAAATAACTTGCCAATTTTATAAAGTTGAAAAAGAGTGAAATACTAATATAAGTTGGAAAAAGGAAGAAGTTATCAGGAATTAATATCCTGCTATGCTAAAATGGTGATAGCAAAGAGGATA
>Ga0209719_1003672_pt1 | contig 13547 bp, 9 predicted proteins | sample AD_JPNAS2_MetaG_FD_184421 | JGI IMG/M metagenome (GOLD analysis project Ga0209719, IMG submission 184421) | Active sludge microbial communities of municipal wastewater-treating anaerobic digesters from Japan - AD_JPNAS2_MetaG (SPAdes) (version 2) | ecosystem: Engineered > Bioreactor > Anaerobic >...
TCCGACCCCTCCATGCTCATGGGAGGGAACATCGTGTCGGCGTAGTAGGGCAGGTGCCCGGAGGTGTGGAAGAGCCCCTCCTTGGAGATGTGCGGCGTGCCGACGTAGAGGAAGCCCTCCTCGATGTGCCGCCGTCGCGCGTAGTCCTCCATTTCCCGCTTGAGGACCCCGCCCTTGGGGTGGAACACCGGAAGCCCGCTGCCGAGCTCGTCCGGGAAGGAGTAGAGGTCAAGCTCGATCCCGAGTTTGCGGTGATCGCGCCGTTCCGCCTCGGCCAGCCGGTCGAGGTATGCCGTGAGGTCGGCCTTCGTCGGCCAGGCCGTTCCGTAGACCCGCTGCAACTGCTGGTTGGCCTGGTCGCCGCGCCAGTAGGCCGCGCTGGAGCGGGTGACCTTGAAGGCGTTGCCGAGCAACTTGGTCGTCGGGATGTGCGGGCCCCGGCAGAGGTCACCCCAGGCCCGGGTGCCATCGCGGCGCACGTTGTCGTAGATCGTCAGTTGGGCGCCGCCGACCTCGACCCCGGCACCTTCCGCCGCGTCCTCGGCAGACCCGCCCTTGAGCCCGATGAGCTCGCACTTGAACGGCTCGCCTGCCAGCTCGACCAGGGCGTCCTCGTCGCTCACCTCGCGGCGCACGAAGGTCTGGCCCTCGTTGATGATCCGCTGCATGACCTTTTCGAGCTCTTTGAGGTCTTCGGGCGTGAACGGCGTGGTCACGTCGAAGTCGTAGTAGAACCCGTCCCGGATCGGCGGGCCGATGCCGAGTTTGGCGTCGGGGTTGACCTGCTGGACGGCCTGCGCGAGCACGTGGGCGCACGAGTGGCGCAGCACCTGCAGCCCGTCGGGGTCGTCGATGCGCACCGGCTCGACGGCGTCGCCGTCGGCGAGGACATGGGCCAGGTCGCGAAGCTCACCGTTGACCCGGGCAACGACGATCGCTCGGTCATCGGCGAACAGGTCGGCGGCGGTAGTCGCCTCCGCGACCGATCGCTCGTTTCCGGCGACGGACACGGTGATGCTGGCAGACACTGCGGGCTCCCTGCGGTGAGTGGCGCGGGCAGGCCCCGCGCGGCATACCCAAGGTTATCGGGCCTTCGCGTCCACGGTCGCGCCGGTTTCGGCGCGCTCAGCCCAGGGGGAGTTGGTCGCGCCGCCCGGCGCGCGCCGCCCAGATCCCTTGCAGCAACAGCCCCACGACGACTCCGAGGAAGCCCAGCCATCCCAGGGGCGAGACCGTCTGCCCGAGGACGAGGACCCCGAGTGCGGTGGCGGTGACCGGGTCGGCGAGCCCCAGAGTCGCGGCGGTGGCCGGGGGCAGGTGCAGCAGGCCGCGGGCGTAGAGGATGTTCGCGACCGCCATGGTGGCCAGCCCGAGATAGAGAGCGACGAGGACACCGCTGCCGGTCCGTGCCCACCCGATCCCTTGGCCGAGCGCGAACGGCAGGACGACGATGCTGCCAAGCAGGAAGGTCGAGGCGCACACTCCGATGGCATCCACACCCGACTCCAGGAGCGACTTCGCCGCGACCGTGTAGCAGGCGATCGACACTCCTGCTCCTGCGGTCAAGGCGATCCCGTCGAGGCTCCCGACCTGGGCACCCGCGCCGGTCAGGAGCGCCAGTCCGGCCACGCAGATGGTGGTGGCCAGCGCCCAGGTGCCCGTTGGGCGCTCGCGCCGCCAGACCCAGCCGAGTAGCCCGGTGAAGATGGGAGCGCTCCCCACGGCGACCAACGTGCCCAGCGGCACGCCGACCCGCGCCACCCCGGCGAAGAAGAACGGTTGGTATGCCGCGGCCCCGGCCGTCGCGATCAGCCCGGCTGGGCTCCCCCACAGCCGGACGACGGAACCGAAGGTGTCACCACGAGCCAGGACGAAGATGATGAGGGCGATCGCGCCGACGGACAGCCGCATGGCTCCGACGGTGAGCGGGTGGGCACCAGAGGGGGCGAAGGCTTGGGCGACGCCGGCCGTGCCGAACAACATCCCGCCCAGCAGGACGGATCCGGTTGCGGCAGCGCCCGATGGGGGGATATTCACCAAGGGTGGATGTGAAGGGACTCGAACCCCTGACCTCTCGCGTGTGAAGCGAACGCTCTAACCAACTGAGCTACACATCCAGATGCGGCCAGGGTCGCCGGCCGCGAGTGGCAAGGATAGCGGGCGGGTCCGGTCGAGTGCCAATCACCACCCCGACCGGGGTATGCCGCCTCGCCTCAGTGACCCGCGACGGAGGGTGACCCAGGGACGGGTTGAGCGGCGAAGATGGCACCCAACTGCGGAAAGGCTGCGGCGTAGGCGTCGAAGAGGTCCCGGGCGACCCCGACTGAGTCGACGAGCGGATGGGTGGCGAACGCTTGGACCGCGCGGCGCCTGGACCCGGTGAGGGCCGCCTCGATCGTCAACTCCTCCGCCGCCTTGACCTGTTGGACGAGTCCGCGCTCGTGGCCACCGCTGATCCGACTGAGCTGGGGCACCGGGCCGCCGGCATCCACCAGACAGGGCACTTCCACGACGGCGTCGACCCCGAGGCACTCCACGGCGCCACGATTCCTCACGTTGAGGACCAGTCGAGCGGGTTCGTCGTGCGCGATCGCGGCCATCAGCGCGAGGGCGACCCGTTCGTAGCCTCCCCCGAAGTCCCGCGCGTCCCGCTGGACGGTGGGCTGGCGCACCTCACGCATGTAGGTCGTCTCGCGGTCCTCCCAGGCCGAGCGCCATTGGCGGTACGCGCTGGAAGGGGCCGCGAGGGCACGCTGGTAGAACCCGGTCTGCTGATCGAGGAGGAACTCGCCCCGAGTCTGTGGCTCGCCCATGATGGCCGCGACGGCCTCTCGGGTGAAGTAGTAGTAGTAGAGGTACTCGTTGGGCAGCTTGGCCAGGGACTGGATCCACTCGGTGCCGAACAGCCGACCCTCCTCGATCGACAGCAGGGCGGCGTCGTCGGCGAGGAGGTCCGGGAGTCGGTCGACGCCGTTGATGACGAGCGAGTCCACCCACCCCAGGTGGTTCAGACCGGCATACCCCAGTTGGACGTCGGCACCCTGGAAACCCAGGGCTGTGGCGGCGCGGCGGCCGAGGCCGACCGGCGAGTCGCAGATCCCGATCGCGCGATCACCGAGAACGGCTTGGATCGCCTGGGTGATGAGGCCCGCAGGGTTGGTGAAGTTGATGAGCCAGGCGTTCGGCGCGAGAGCCGCGATCCGCTCGGCGATGCCCACCGCCACCGGCACCGTTCGCAGTCCATAACTGATGCCGCCGGCGCCGACCGTCTCCTGGCCCAGCACTGCGTGATCGAGGGCGATCCGCTCGTCGAGCGTCCGGCCGCTCAGCCCGCCGACCCGGATGGCCGAGAAGATGAAGTCAGCGCCTTCGAGGGCCTCGTCGATGCGGGCAGTCGCGCGGACGGTCACTGGCCTAGGCGCGCCGGCTCCCTGCTGAGCGAGCACCCTGGTCATCGTCTCGAGGCGCCCCTCGTCGACGTCGTGCAGGACGAGTTCGTCCACCCGCCCGGCGTGTTCGTCGTCCAACAGCGCCCGGTGCACCAGGGGGACCCTGAATCCACCGCCGCCGAGGAGGACGAGCCTCATGCGAAGAGGACCTCTGTCCCCTGGGCTCGACAGGCCTTCAGCGTCGCGGGATCGGCTCCGTGGGTGGTGACGAGGACGTCGATCTGATCCATCCCGCACACGCGGAAGGAACCGGATCCGGGGAACTTGCTGGACCCAGCCAGCAGGACGACCCGGTTGGCCGCACGGAGGAGGCCGCGCTTGGTCGGCATCTCGACCAACGTGGTGTCCAGCACCGCCCCGTCCGAACTGACGCCGCTCGCGCTGAGGAACACCGTGGCGGCACGGACCTGGCGGAGGGCGTCTTCGGTAAGGCTGCCCACCAGCGAGTGGTATTGGCGCCGGACCGCTCCGCCCAGCAGGACGACCTCCGACGTCGTGTCACCTCGAAGTTCGTCGAGAACGGCCAGACTCGACGTGACCGCGGTGATCGGTCGCCCGAAGAGCTCACGGGCCAGCAGCCGGGTCGTCGTGCCGATGTCCAGCAGCACCACGTCTCCGTCGTTGACGAGCGTGGCCGCCCGACCAGCGATCCGCCCCTTGTCGATGGCGTCCTCGTCGGCGACCAGGTCGAACGGGCGGTCGCCCAGGTCCCGACCATCGACGGGAGCCGCACCACCATGGACCCGCAGGAGGATGCCCGAGGCCGCCAAGGACTGCAGATCGCGCCGCACCGTGGAGGGGCTGACCCCCAATTCGTCAGCGAGGTTGAGGACCGAGACGCTGTCACCCGATGCCAGCCGTTCGGTGATCGTGCGCAGTCGCACGTATTTCATCGGTCCGCTCCCATAGCCATACTGTAGTGAAGTGCGCAATAATACGCAATAACGCGCGACTGGTTCCACCGTGAGAGGGCCCCGAAGATGGTCGTGACAACCGAGGACTTCCGAGGCGACGACGCCCCCAAGGACGACCGCCGACGAGACGACGACCGAGTCAAAGACGAGCGGGGCGAGGCTGCTCCCTCGCTGACGCTCCAGAGCCTGTCGGTCGACGTCCTGGTCGTCGGGGTGACCTACCTCGACGTCGTCGTCGCCGACCTCGACGAGTTCCCCGGCCCGGGCGAGGAGGCCCGGGCCGGCGGCCTCACGCTGTGTCCGGGAGGGATCGCGACCCGGGCGGTCGCCACCGCCCGCCTCGGGCTGGACACCGTCCTATCCACTTCCCTCGGCACCGACCGCGCGGGGGCCCTCGTGCGGGCCGCCCTCGGTCAGGAGGCCGTGCGCCTTGACCTCGCCGACGACCTGGCGGGAGCGAGCACTCCGGTCACCGTCTCCGTCGCTCACGACGGTGATCGTCGGATGTTCACTAGGGACTCCCTCGCTCCCGTCAGGCAACCTCGGATGCTGCTCGACGACGGGATGTGCCGCTGCATCATGGTTGACCTCCGCCCCGGTCAGGACGAGATCCTCCCGCTGCTGGTCGACGTCTGGACCGCGGGGGCCTACGTCGTCGCCGACGTCGGATGGGATCCTTCGGGCATCTGGGATCCGGCGGTGCTCAAACCCTTGAGCGTCTGCGATCTCTTCACCCCCAACGCCGTTGAGGCGATGGCCTACACCGGCGCGGACACCCCCGTAGACGCGGCGCGGCGGCTCGCCGAGCAGGTCCCCCTCGCCGTCGTCACGGACGGGGCCCGGGGCGTGCACGCCGCGTCGCTGGAAGGCACCCGGCCGTGCGAGGTGTTCGTGCCGGCTGTCACGGCATACGGGCCGCGCCAACGCGACGCCACGGGAGCCGGCGACGTGTTCGGCGCCGCGCTGGTGGCAGGGACGTTGTGGGGTCTCCCTCTGGCTGACCGGCTGGCGTTCGGGGCCCTCTGCGCCGCCCTGTCGCTGTCCTCCCTCGGTGGTGCGCCGGGGGCTCCGGGGTGGACGGAGCTCCAGCGCTGGTGGTCGCGCGCTCTGCAACAGGGAGACTCCCCCGTGCTCTCCCGCTACGAGTTCCTCGACAGCCTTCTGGCCGACCAGAGATGCTCCGCGTGACGGACGACGCGGAGCCGATCACGACGGTCTGGCTCGTCCCCCACACCCACTGGGACCGCGAGTGGTACGAGCCCTTCCAGCGATTCCGCCTCCGTCTGGTCGACCTCATGGACGACGTCGTTGACCGAGCCCTCGCCGAGCCCGAGTTCCGGTTCACGATGGACGGACAGATGGCGGCCGTCGACGACTACCTCGAGGTCCGACCGGAGCGGACCGAGGCGATTCGTCGCCTGGTCGCCCATGGTCAGTTGGCGATCGGCCCCTGGCGGGTCCTCATGGACGAGTTCCTCTGCTCGGGCGAGACCATGATCCGAAACCTTGAGATCGGGCTCGCCGACGCTGCGCGCCTCGGCCCGAGCATGCCTGTGGGATATCTCCCGGACATGTTCGGGCACTGCGCCCAGATGCCCCAACTGCTGCTCGGCGTGGGCATCGAGCGCGCCTGCGTCTGGCGCGGCGTCCCGGCTGGTGTCAAGCGCAGCGAGTTCGCCTGGCGCTCCCCCGACGGCTCGACCATTCGCACCGAATACCTAGCCAACAGCTACGGAAACGCCGCAGACCTCTTCGCCGACACCGAGGGGACCGCGGGTCGGCTCCTCGCCAGGATCAGGACCCAATCGCAGTGGTATGCCGCGGGCGGCTTCCTCGCGATGTACGGCACCGACCATGCCGCACCGCTCCCAGGCCTGCTCGACCGGGTGACGGCGCTCAACGCGTCGGACGGGCCGGAGGTCCGGGTCGCCACCCTCACCGAATACCTCGACGCCATCCCCGCGCCGGTCGACTCACCCGTCGTCCCTGGTGAGTTGCGCAGTCACGCCCGTGCCAACATCCTGCCCGGCGTCCTCTCCGTGCGGTGGCCACTCAAGGAGGCCATGGCGGTGAGCGAGCGACTGCTTGCCCGGTATGCCGAGCCGCTGGCGGCCTTGGTGCTTCGGGAGGTCCCCCAGGGTTACCTCGATCTGGCCTGGCGACGGGTGGTCGATGCGTCGTGCCATGACTCGGTCACCGGTTGCGGGGTCGACGAGACCGCCCTTCAGGTGCAGGCCCGACTCGAGGAGGCCGGGCACCTCGCCCAGGCCGTTCGCGACCGCGCCCTGGACCTGCTGGCCCAGGCCAGCCCCGCGGGCTCCGTCGTCGTCGTCAACCCGCTGCCGACGCCTCGGGATGACCTGATCGAGCTGACCTTGCCGGTTCCTTCGCAGTGGCCCGCAGTGGAGTTGGTCTCGTCGACGGGCCAGGTCGTGACCACCCAGGAGTTGTCTCGGCCGGAGCCGGTGCTGGCGCGAGAGACCGTCGCATCGGCGGACCTGCAGCGCCTGATCCACCGCATCCACGATCGTGAACTGTTCGGCCTGCAACTGACGGGTGTCGACATCGACGCCGACGAGCGACGGGTGACGTTCGCGCTCGCGGAAGCCGGAGACCCAGGGTTCGACAGCGTCGCCACGGGCGACCGACTCGCACAGGCGGCTGCGCGGCATACTCCGCAGGCGCCGTGGGAGGTCGTCACTCGGGCCGCACCTACGCGGACCCTGGCCGCGAAAGTCCCCGTGCCGGCGCTGGGTTGGGCGAGCTTCCAGGTCCGGCCGGGCCAGGCCGTGGCCGAACCATCCAACGCGGCCAGTCCGCTGGTGCCGGGCGGGTCGGTTCTCCCCATCCTGTGCGCGGACCGGACCCTGGACAACGGGCTCATCCGGGTCGAGGTCCATGACGACGGGACGTTCTCCGTGCGCGGTGCGGACGGGTCGTTCGCGACGGGCCTGGGCCGGATCGTCGACGGTGGGGACTGCGGCGACACCTACAACTACGGGCCGCCGGGCGTCGATGCACTCGTGACCACTCCCCTGTCGGTGACCGTCGAGTCGGGAGGGTCTCGCGGGCCCGTGCTTGGACGCCTGACGGTCACGCGCGGTTACGCCCTGCCGGCGACGAGTGATCATGGCGGTCGTTCCGCCGAGGTGGTCGCCACCCCTGTCGTCTTGCATCTGGAGGTCAGGGTCGACGAGCCGTTCGTGCGGGTGGCGGTGTCCTGGGAGAACCGGACCCGTGACCACCGCCTGCGGCTGCACCTGCCGACGCCGCGCACCGCATCAGGGTCACACGCCCAGGGCCAACTCGCGGTGGTCTCCCGCAGTCGGCATCCGGAATCCGGTCCGGTCGGCGAGTACCCGCTGGCCACCTTCCCTGCCGAGCGGTTCATCGATGCCGGGGGCCTCGGAGCCATCCTCACGCGGACCACCGAATACGAGATCACTGACGGGCCGGACGGCACCGAAATCGCGCTAACCCTCCTGCGCGCTGTTGGCTGGTTGAGCAGAAACGTGCATCCCCACCGCAACGAGCCGGCGGGGCCGCAACTGCCGACACCGGCCGCTCATGTCATCGGCCCTGGGTCGCTGAACCTTGCCGTCCTGCCGCACGACGGGTCCTGGGCTCAGGCCGGGCTCGGCCGATGGGCCGAGTCGATGCTCCACCCGGTTGTCGTCCTTCGGGGGGGCGCTTCCGAAGGGTCGGAGACGGACTCGGTCGAGGGTCTGACGATTGATGGGAAGGAGGTGGACCTGCTCTCGCTGCGCCGCCGGGAGGACGGCTGGCTGCAGGTTCGGGTCGTCAACTCGTGCGACGAACCCGACACACTGCGGCTCTCATCCGCCGTCCGCCCGGTGCTCGCGGCCGTCCGATGCGACCTGCTCGGCCGGCACGGTGAGGTGCTCGACGTCATCGACGAGGGTGCCGTCCTCGTGCCGGTGCGGCCCTGGGAGATCGCCACGATCGCCCTCGACGTCGGTCCCGGACCCCTTCTTCACAAGCAGTGACGGTCGAGGTGTCTGCAGTGCCGGTGACCCGGAGAGTCCGCGTCAGTGGGTCAGAGCGTGCACGACGCGGCGGCCATCCTCGAGCCACCATGGCCCCGGCTCGCACCGGATCGTCACCAGATCACCATGGATCAGCCGCCGGGGCTGCCCAGGCCCCGTGAGTAGGAGGCCGTCCGCGTTGAAACAGACCACCTCGTCGCCCTCTCGCAACAGCAGTGGCCCCTCCCGTCCGGCGCTGACGGCCGTCCGACCCGACCGAAGGGCACCGAGCACGTCGTCGCCGTCGCACAACACCCACGTGGTGGGGGCTCCTGGCAGGTCGTCCGATCCAACGAGGTGGAAGTCGCTCCCGCCGATCGGCACGGTTTCGGGTCTGGCGGACCACCAGGACAGCGGTGCCCCCCAGGTGCGGTCGATCTCCCAGGACGAGTGCCACACCTCGGCCAGTGGCCGTGCCGGTCCGTCTCCCGAACCGGTGCCCGAAGCGTCGCGAGAACCGGCGACGAGACCGTCGACCAGCCAGGCGCAGTCGCCGGCCAGCGGATGGCTGATCGAGAACACGCCACCTCTGCTGGCGACCTCAGCCGCCCACGTCGCCGGCGGCGTGCGGAAGTCGACGAAGCCGATGTCGCCGAAGGCGTTGGCGTGCCCCGTGTCGCGGGTGATCTCCTGCCCAGGGACCAACTGGATCCCGTATCGCGTGGCTGCCGCTGGGAGTTCGGCGTGGTGGCTGGTGGTGTTGTGGTCGGTGATGGCCAAGACGTCCAGACCCCGGCTCACCGCGAGAGCGGCCAGCCCTCCGACCGAGAGGCTGCCGTCGGAGTGGACGGTGTGGGTGTGGAAGTCGGCCGCCAACCAGGTCAACCCACTCGAGGACGGCAGCGTGCGGCGAGGCGGACGCAGTGGCACAGGAGGGTCCGCAGGCTCCAGAGCCCGCAACCGCGCCACCTCGCCGGCGTTGGACTCGCTCACCGTGACCGTCGTTCGTGCTCCGTCGGCAGGCACCCGGTGCAGCCCGAGGAGAACCTGCCAGGTGCCGGCATACCCACGTGTTGGCAGGTAACCGGGCGTCGACCACTCGGCGCTGATGACGATCTGGCGCCGTGCGCCACCCGACCAGCCGACATACCCGCGGGGAGACTGCGCCCCGAGGTCGATGACTGATCCGACGTTGGCTGCGACGTCGAGGTCGATCCGCAGGGCCTCCACGTCGCGGGGGACGTCCACGGGCAGAGACCGAATCTGAAGTTCGGCCCGATCTGCTGGAGTCCAGGTGTGCTTGTGAACCTGCAGGACGCGGCCGCTCACGCTGGCGCCGGGGCGGCTTGCGTGGCAGGGGTCATCAGGTGGCCCTCCTCGTCGTAGAGCAGCACCCGTTCGGCGACCGGGCTGAGCTCGACCTGGGCGCCGACGGCTGGCTGGGTGCCGTCGGGGACCAAGGCCTGCAGCCGGTCCCCCGACGCCGTTTCCGCGGTGAGCAGGACGGTGGCACCGAGGTTCTCCACGATGCGGATGGTCGCCTGCACCGTCATCGGTCCGAAGGCACCCACCCGGACGTACTCAGGCCGGATGCCCAGCACGACCGGACCGTCGCTCGGGTCCGGCCCGGACCACCGCACAGCGACTTCCTGCTCGATCGTCGTCCCCGCGACGTACAGTCGACCGCGGACGAGGTCGGCATCGAGCATCGTCATCGGCGCGGAGCCGATGAAGTTCGCGACGAACGTGTCGATCGGGCGGTGGAAGATCTCGGCCGGCGTGCCGAGTTGGCGCAGCCGCCCGGCCTCCATGACGGCGATCCGGTCGGCCATGGCCAGGGCTTCGGCCTGATCGTGGGTGACGAACACCGTGGTGACGCCGAGTTGGTGCTGCAGCCCCTTGAGGAAGGTCCGCGCCTCCAGCCGCAGTCGGGCATCGAGGTTGCTCAGTGGCTCGTCGAACAGGAACGCCGACGGCTCGCAGGCCATCGCCCGGGCGAGTGCGACGCGTTGCTGCTGGCCTCCGGAGAGCTCCCCCGGCCGTCGCTCCAGCAGCCCGTTGAGCCCGAGCCCAGCCCCCACCCGGGCGGCGGTCTGTGCGCGGCTGGCCTGGTCGACCTTGCGGATGCGCAGGGGGTAGGCGATGTTGTCACTGACCGTCATGTGCGGGAAGAGGGCGTAGTCCTGGAAGACCATGGCCACGTCGCGGTCCCCCGGCGACATCTTCGTGACGTCGCGCTCGCCGATGTGGATCCGACCGCTCGTCGCGACCTCGAGCCCGGCGATCGTGCGCAACAGCGTGGTCTTGCCGCAACCGGACGGACCGAGCAGCGCGAAGAACTCACCATCGTTGATGGTCAGGTCGAGCCGGTCCAACGCCGTGACGTTCCCGGAGTAGACCTTGGTCAGCCCCTCGATGCGAATCTCGCCCATCAGCTCTTGATCCCTCCGTGGAAGCGGAACCCGTATCGACGGCTGACGAAGATGTAGAGAACGACGACCGGGAGTGCGTAAAGCACCGAGAAGGCCGAGATGAGAGGCAAGTTCGCCTGTCCTCCTTCGCTGTAGAAGGTGTACATCACGACGCCCGCCGGAGTCTTCGTCGGGTCGCGCAAGAGGATGTATGCCGTGAGGAAGTCGCCCCACGCATTGACCAGGGCCCACACCGCGATCGTCGCCAGACCAGGGCGGGCGATGGGAAGGACGACGTGGCGCAGGACCTGGGTCGGGCTGGCACCGAAAACCCGCGCGCTCTCCTCGTAGGACCGTGGAGTGGCGTCCATGAAGTCCTTAAGGACGAAGATGGCCGCCGGGAGCAGCCCACCGGTGAGCACGAGGATGACGCCGGTCCGGTCGTCGATCAGCCCGAGGGTGAACATCAGCTGGAAGATCGGCACCATCGCCGCGGTGCCGGTGACGATCGAGCTGAGCAGCAGCATCCCGTAGAGGATGGCGCCCCGCCCAGGCACGTGGACGCGAGAGAGGGCGTAGGCGGCCAACGCACCGAAGACCGTCACGAGGATCATGGCGCCCCCGGCCAACAGGACCGAGTTGCGCAGCGACGAGAAGGCGTAAGGGCTCTCGGACAGGCGACGGAAATTGTCGAGGGTCCACTCGGGCCACCGGACCGTGAGCCCAGGGTGCGCGTCGAAGGGTGCGGTGACTAGCCAGAGCATCGGCAGCGCCCAGAAGGCGGTGACGACGGCGAGGAAGAGGACGAAACCTACACGTCGCAGGAAGGCCTGGGGGCTCATCGGCGCTCCCGCAGCAGCCGGACATAGAAGAGCGCGATGACGAGGTTGATGATCAGCATGAGGAACGAGATCGCCGAGCCGTAGCCCAACTCCCCGCCATAGAGGGCCCGGTTATAGATGAAGACGGGGAGGATCTCGGTGGCGTGGTTGGGACCTCCTGCGGTGAGGAGGTAGGGAGTGAAGTCGTTGAACGTCCAGAGGCTGATGAGCAGGGTGTTCGTCAGGACGTGACCGCGGATGTGCGGAAACACCACATCACGCAGCTGGGCCAACGTCCCTGCGCCGGCCAACCGCGCGGATTCCATTTGAGACGGTGGCACGGCGCTCAGAGCCGCCGAGAAGAGCAGCATGGAGAACGCCGTCCCACGCCAAATGTTGAAGACGATGATCGAGGCCATGGGGTGCTGGATGAGCCAATCGGTCCCCGGGGTCTGCAGGATGGCGTTGAGGGTGCCGCCGTGGCGGGAGAGGTAGGCGACCCAGAGAAACGCGACCACCGAACTCGGCAGGATCCAGGCCATGAGGACGAGCGTCTCCACGACTGCCTTGACCACCTTCGGCGCCGACCGCAGCGACCACGCGAGAGACAGCCCCGCCAGCGATTGCCCAAAGATCGCCGAGCCGAGCACGAACAGGAGCGTGAGCCACAGCGACCACCCGAAGCCCGGGTCGGAGAGCGCCTCGGTGATGTTGCCCGTGCCGACGAACTGCGGGTTTGCCGCAGCCAGCCCCGTGAGCCGGTAGTTCGTCGCCCCCAGGACGAGCGTCCATAGGGCGGGGACGACGAGGAACGCCGTGATGAGCAACAGCGCTGGAGCCATGAACGCGGCGGCCCGCGGTCGACCGAGGCCGGCCGCGTCCGCCGCATGATCACTCACGAGGTGGTGACCTGGTCAGCTCCCCCGAGTGCCTTGACCAGCGCAGCCTGGTATGCCGTGGCAGCATCCGCAGGAGACTTGCCGGACACGACGTCAGCGGTGGCCTGCTGGAGGGCGAGCGACACCTGCGGATAGACGGCCAGACCGGGCCGATAGTGCGTGAGGGGCAGCACCTTCTGGCTGACAAAACTCAGCAGCGGATCCTTGGAGAGCACCTCGGAGTTGACGTCCTTGCGGGCAGTCACCTGGGCCGCGCCGTCCAGCCGGGCGAGGATGGCGGCCTTGGAGCTCATGAAGGTCAGCAGTTCCCAGGCTTGTTGCGGGTAGGGCGTGCTCGGGTTGAGGAAGTAGCCGCCGCCCCCAGACATGGACGCGTAGTCAGCTCCCCCGACACCCTTGCCGGGAGCCATCGCAGGAATGAACGCCCACCCGACATCGGAGTCGCGGGTGGCCATCGGCGCATCCCCGCCGTTCGGGTTGATCACCGACCGCCAGAAATAGTCGCCCTCGGCAAGGACGCCGATCTTGCCCTGGGCGAAGGCACCGAACGACTCGTCGCGCCCCTTGGCGGCCAGTTGGAGAGTGGAGTCCTCAAGCTTCTTGGCCAGGATCGCCTGATAGAAGGTGAGCACGTCGCGGACGGCCTGGGTGTTGCCCTGCCACTTGCCGTTGGCGTAGATCTGCTGACCGGCACCGACGAGCAGCGGGAGGAAGCCCTGCATCGTCGTGGCCTCACCCATCGCCGTTCCCGCATCGATCTGCAGTGGCGTGACTCCGCTGAGGGTCGCGAGCTTCTCGCCCGCCGAGATGAGGTCGGTCCACGAGGTCGGCTGCCAGTTGGCCGGGAGGCCGGCCTGCGCGAACAACTTCTTGTTGAAATAGAGGACCCGGCCGTCTGTCCCGGCCGGGATCCCGAAGGTGTTGCCGTCGAAGGCGGCGTTCGCCTGTACCGCCTCCGGAATCTGCGACCAGCCCTCCCACGACGTCACGGACGAGCCGACCACATCCTTGAGCGGCTTGATGTACCCCGCCTGGGCGAACTCCCCGACCCAGATCCCGTCGAGGGA
>Ga0209719_1003678_pt1 | contig 13502 bp, 10 predicted proteins | sample AD_JPNAS2_MetaG_FD_184421 | JGI IMG/M metagenome (GOLD analysis project Ga0209719, IMG submission 184421) | Active sludge microbial communities of municipal wastewater-treating anaerobic digesters from Japan - AD_JPNAS2_MetaG (SPAdes) (version 2) | ecosystem: Engineered > Bioreactor > Anaerobic...
CGGAACCACCGTGAATCTGAACAGCATCGTAAGCATTCTGGTTAGCAAATTCACTACCCATCCCCTTAGCCAGAGGGGTATATGCGTCAGCCCAACGGGAATAGGTTTTCATCTCGGTTCTTTCTTCGGGACTCAAGTTGCGCTCCCTTGCAATATCTTCAAGACATTTGTAAATATCCACAAAACGCGAAGTTTCGTACAGAAGACTGCGTGTAGCATCCAATTTGCCCTTCATCAATGCCAGCATTTCATAAACCGGCGGGAATTCAATGATGGCTTTGCCGAATTGCTTGCGTGAAAGGGCATAAGAGAGAGCTCCCCGGTAAGTGGCCTCACAAAGCCCCACCGATTGAGCGGCAATTCCAAGCCTGGCTCCGTTCATCAGAGCCATTACATATTTGATCAGCCCCAGTCTGCGGCTACCGCAGAGCTCTGCTTTAGCGTCTTTAAAGACCAATTCACAAGTAGGCGCGCCCTTAATCCCCATCTTGTTTTCGATGCGACGAACAGTCAAGCCTCCGTTGCGTTTGTCGTAAATAAACATCGACAATCCGCGACCGTCTCTGGTGCCTTCCTCGGAGCGGGCCAAGACTAGGTGGATATCGGCATCTCCGTTGGTGATAAAACGCTTCACGCCGTTCAATCGCCAGGTGTTATCGCTTTCGTCCAGGGTGGCTTTCAGCATCACCGCCTGCAGATCGGAGCCGGCGTCGGGCTCAGTAAGGTCCATCGACATGGTTTCTCCTGCACAAACTCGTCCCAGATAGGCCTGTCTTTGTTCTTCGGTTCCAAATTCGTACAAGGTTTCGGCACATTCCTGCAAACCCCAAATATTTTCAAAAGCGGCATCGGCCCGGCTAATCAGTTCCGCGGCCATGATGAACGGAGTTACCGGGAAATTGAGCCCACCGTAGCGCCTGGGAACAGCCATGCCCATAAGGCCGGCCTTGGTGGTAGCTTCGAGATTGCGCAAGGTACCCTCTGCGTATTCTACCCGGCCGTTTTTGCACACCGGCCCCTCCTGATCGATAACCTCTGCATTCTCTTCCAAAATATCCGCACAAATCTCTCCACAGATTTCCAGCACTTTTTCGTAGCTGTCCATACAATCTTCCGCATCCAGGGGAGCATAGTCATAAGCAGCGGCATCGCTGAAATTACGTTCTTTTAGTTCCATTATCCGTTGCATCAACGGATGCTGCAAATAATGCTTAAGTACAGGGTTGTCGGTAAAATAATTGCCCATGGCTATTTAGTGTTTTTTTTGTAATACTGAATCATTTTGGGGATAACGTCTTCCACTCTGCCCACAACGACGTAATCGGCAATACTGTTTATGGGAGCGGAACGATCGCTGTTGATGGAAATAATAATCGCGCTTTCCTGCATCCCGGCCAAATGTTGTATTTGACCGGAGATTCCGCAAGCAATATACAACTTGGGCCTGACCGTCAGGCCGGTTTGTCCGATTTGCCGGTCATGTTCACAAAAACCGGCATCGACGGCGGCTCTGGAGGCACCCACTTCGGCATTAAGCACCGCGGCCAAATCGTATAAAAGTTGAAAATTTTCTTTTGAACCAACGCCATAGCCTCCTGAAACAATAATAGAAGCGCTGTTGAGCTTGTTTTTGCTCTTTTCGATATGACGGTCTATCACTTTAACGACAAAGTCGCTGTCGCTCACATAATCTTCTACTTTATGTTTGATGACTTTGCCTCTGTAGCCGGGGTCGAGTATCTCCTTTTTCATAACTCCCTCCCGTACCGTAGCCATTTGAGGACGGCATTCCGGATTGACGATGGTAGCAACAATGTTACCTCCGAAGGCCGGACGGATTTGATACAGCAATTCCTCATAGGTTTTATCACGTTCTTTGTGACTTCCGATTTCAAGGGCTGTACAATCGGCTGTCAGTCCGCTTCTCAAAGCAGAAGAAACTCTGGGGCCCAGATCGCGGCCAATAACCGTTGCGCCCATCAGACAGATCTGAGGTCTTTCTTCCTTAAACAATTTGATTAAGATCGAAGCGTGAGGCAAGGTGGTGTAGGGATACAAGGTCTTGTGATCAAACAAGTGCAAAACATCAACGCCGTAAGGCAAAACCTGACTGCTAATCTCGTCCAACTCATGTCCAATAACGACTGCTTCAAGTTTACAGCTGAGTTCATCGGCCAATTTCCGGCCTTTGGTGAGCAATTCCAAACTCACTTCTGCGATTTGTCTCTCTTCAATTTCGCAATAAACAAACAAGTTATTCATGCCTAAAAGGGTATAACTAAAACAATACTCTGCCGGAGAAAAACGCCTCTCCGATTCAAGGCATGCAAGATTCACAATTTTTTGTCAAATCTACAAGAGATTTGACTATTAATTTTCCGCTTGGCGACGGCTGTTTTGATTTTTTATAGAATTTCGGCTTACAGCAAAATCTCCTGACACCGGTCTTTGTAATTGCCGTCTTTGCTTATCTTTGCACAGAAACAATCAACTATTTGGTGCAAGCTTCATTTACGAACACTCCATGAAAGCCTATTACGAGCATATTTCTTCTCCTCCTAAGCACAAAAGCCCATGTATAGGCTTGTCGGCAAACTTTGACGACAAGCAGGCTTTGCTGGCCAAAGCTTATTTTGAAGCGCTGGCTCTAGCCGGTGGCTCTCCGCTGATTATTCCGCCCTTCAAAGGCAAAGAACAAGTCGAAAGTCTGCTGGACAGGCTGGATGCCATTATTTTTACCGGCGGAGGTGATTTTGATCCGGCTCTATTGGGAGAAGAACCCCACGAGGCCTTGGGTAGTTTCAATTCCGTCCGCGATGAATTTGAATTACGGCTCCTTAAATTGGCTTTGGATAAACAACTTCCCATACTCGGCATTTGCAGAGGAATACAACTTATCAATTTAGGCATGGGAGGCTCCCTTTATCAGGACATCTACAGTCAGCGTCGCAAACAGTGCATCAACCACAACCAAACCGGCGAACGATCGGAAACCTCTCATTATGTTGAGCTTATGCCGGACACTTTACTTCGTTCCTTATTCAACAAAGACGAACTGGCTGTAAATTCTTTTCATCACCAGGCTATCAAAGAATTGGCCGGAGGACTGAAAGTATGCGCCTTAAGCTCAGATGGTATAATCGAAGCTGTGGAATCGGATCAAGGGAAAGCCATTCTGGGCTTGCAATGGCATCCCGAATGCCTGGTATCACACAGCAAAGAGCCCATGCTGCCCGTTTTCAACTGGCTGGTTAAAGAAGCAGGGCTGTACAGGAATTGTCGCGATCTGTGCCAAAGCAACATCACCTTGGATTCACATTGCGACACGGCTCTCTATTTTACCAAAGAACAACACATCGAAGTGGAATTGTATTCCCCCGGTTTTGATTTTTATTCCGGTATCAGCGCTAACAACGCCAACGGTGAAGCTCTCTCTTCTATTCCCGAAAACAAAGTGGATTTAAGAAAAATGCAAAACGGAGGGCTCGATTGCGCTGTCATGGCCGCCTATATCAAACAGGGAAGCCGCGACAGGCAAGGATTAGAGAAGGCCGGGCAAACTTGCCGGAATATGTTGGAAAGCATTCAGAAGCAGGTCGCAAACTATCCTCATTTAGCCGGACTCGCCCAAACTGCCGAAGATATCAGGAAACTCAAGTCCCAAGGTAAAAAAGCCATCCTGCTGGCCATCGAAAACGCCTACGCTCTGGGGACCAATCTGAACCTGCTCAAGGAATTTGACAAGGCCGGCGTGTGTTACATCACCCTTTGCCACAACGGACACAACGACGTATGCGATTCCGCCTCCGACGAAAATAATCCCGAGCACCACGGATTGAGTCCGTTTGGGAAAGAGCTGGTCAAATCCATGTCTGCTATGGGTATCTTGCCTGATGTCTCGCATGCTTCCGAAAAGACCTTTTACGACGTGCTTGAGTATTGTCCGGCTCCGGTTATCGCTTCTCACTCCTCCGCCAAGGCCTTGTGCAAGCATCCCCGCAACCTTAGTGACGATCAGATACTCGCTCTTGGCAAGCATAAGGGTTACATAGGCATCTGCCTTTATGAAGGTTTTCTGGCCAAAAACCGGCGGGCGGGGATCAGGGATGTTATTGCACACATCAACCATATCCGCTCACTGGCCGGTGTTGAAATAATCGGCATAGGCAGCGATTTTGACGGCGGCGGCGGCATACCCGGTTGCCAAAACGCCGGTGAATTCATCCATTTACTGAGAGCCCTCAAAGCCGAAGGCTATCGTGACGAAGAAATCGCTCTGATAACCGGAGGTAATTTTATCAGAACTCTGGAACTCGCTCAACTTTATGCTGAAAACCTCAAAAAAGCACCGTAATGCTCCTTGCTCCAAAAACATCCCAACGATTATCGCTTAAAGAAATCAGTGTCATACTTTCCTTGGCTGCTGTTTTGTTTTTACTCCTTTTGATGACCTCCTGCATGTCGGGACAAAAAAAGAACTCTCCCTCCGAACAAAACCTTAAGGTGGTGCCTGTTTTTAATGAAGACTCGGCCTATCATTACCTGGCAAGGCAACTTGATTTCGGTCCCCGGGTTCCCAATACGGAAGGACATAAGGCCTGCGGCGATTACCTGGTAGAAAAAATGCGCTCGCTTGGCGGAATCCTTACCGAACAGCCTATGCAACTGGTGGCCTTCGACGGCAGCGTCCTAAGAGCCAGAAACATTATTGCATCGTTTGATCCGGAAAAAACGCGAAGAATTTTACTCTTTGCCCACTGGGACACCCGCCCCTGGGCTGACGAAGATCCCGACCCGCAAAACCATACGAAGGCCATTCCCGGAGCCAACGACGGGGCCAGCGGAGTGGCTGTCTTGATGGAGATTGCCCGGCATCTGGGGACGACAGCCCCTGCTTCTTTGGGGGTGGACATTATTTTGTTCGATGCCGAAGATTACGGGCAGCCCTCTTTTTCAGGCAGATCGAGGATGGAAGATTCCTGGTGCCTTGGTTCTCAGTACTGGGCAAAAAATCCTCATGTCAGCAATTATTCCGCTGAATTCGGCATTTTGTTGGATATGGTCGGTGCTAAAGGGGCTGTTTTTGCCAAAGAATATTTTTCTCTGCGTTATGCAGCACCTATTGTCAACAAGGTTTGGAACACGGCCGCAAGGATAGGTTACAGCCCTTATTTTGAAAACTCGGAGGGTGGCGCCATTACCGACGATCATCTGTACATTAACCGCCTGGCAGGTATCCCGAGCATCAACATCATCGACTACCGCAGCGACACTCCAAATGGATTTTTCCCTTATTGGCATACCCTGGAAGACAGTCTGGACAAAATTGACAAAAAAACCCTCAAAGCAGCAGGCCAAACCCTGTTGGAATTGATTTATACCGAATAAACATGCTCTTGCCTTTTCTACAGGAAGGACGTATCGAAGCCGGCTGTGACGAAGCCGGCCGGGGTTGTCTGGCCGGGCCGGTCTTTGCGGCTGCAGTTGTAACGGGAGCCGACTTTGACTGTCCGGAAATCAACGATTCCAAACAACTCAGCTACAAAGAACGCTATCGCCTGAGAGCCGAAATCGAAAAGCGAGCGCTGGCCTGGGGTATCGGCACTGCCAGCCCCGAAGAAATCGATAAAATCAATATCCTCAACGCAGCTCTCCTGGCTATGCACAGGGCTGTGTTGCATCTACAGCTTAGTCCCGACTACTTACTCATCGATGGAAATCGCTACCGCAAGCCTTCACAATTACCCATACATAAGATATCCGTAAGTGTCGATGAATTCAGTAAAATTGAACATATCCCGGCCGGTTGTTTTGTAAAAGGAGACGGAAGATTTGTATCCATTGCTGCAGCCTCCATACTGGCCAAAACATACAGAGACGATTATATGCAGCATTTACACAAGCAATACCCTCAATATGCCTGGAACAAAAACCGAGGCTACCCTACCGCAGAACATCGCCGGGCCATTGCAGATTTCGGAATCAGCCCTTTCCATCGAAAGACATTCAGGCTGTTGCCGTCAGAACAGCAATTAAGTCTATTTTAAGTATGGCTGCAATAAAAGACTTAACCCGGGGACCCATCGGTAAACAGCTTTTTTATCTCTCCCTTCCCATTATCAGCACTTCTTTTATTCAAATGGCTTACAGCCTGACGGATATGGCCTGGGTTGGCCGTCTGGGTCCCGAATCGGTAGCTGCCGTCGGAGCTGTCGGCATCTTAGTCTGGCTTACCAATTCGGTCTCTCTGTTGAACAAAGTGGGGGCCGAAATCAGCGTGGCTCAGGCCATAGGAACTCAGGATTTGGACAAGGCCCGTTGCTACGCTTCGCACAACGTCAGCATCTCGCTAATTATTTCCCTGATTTGGGCCGGTTTTTTGTTTGCATTTTCCTATCCCCTGCTGGGTATTTATAAAATAGAAGCCGCTATTGAGCTGGAAGCCGTAACTTACTTAAGAATTGTGCTTTTCGGGTTTCCTTTTCTGTTTTTGTCTGCCACCTTCACCGGAATCTACAACGCGGCCGGACTGAGCAAAATTCCCTTTTACATCAACAGCATCGGTTTGATTTTAAACTTAGTACTCGATCCTGTACTTATTTTTGCCTTAGATATGGGTACGGCTGGAGCAGCCTTAGCAACATTGATTTCGCAGGTGGTGGTCTGTCTCTTATTTTTCGCCCGGATAAAGCTTAGGGACAGGCTATTAGGAAGTTTTCCTTTTTTTGTCCGGCTGCAACCGGACTGCGTCCGTAAAATTGTAAACCTGGGGCTGCCCGTAACACTTTTCAACGGCTTTTTTGCCATTATCAATTTATTAATGGGACGGATCTCATCGATCTTCGGAGGACATATTGGGCTGATGACTCTTACTGCCGGAGGCCAAATCGAGGGCCTGGCCTGGAATACCTCGCAAGGTTTCAGCACCGGTCTGAGTGCTTTTGTTGCCCAAAACTACGCTGCCGGTAAAAAATCGAGAATTTTACGCGCATATCGCTCGGGGCTGGCCATAACCACTGTTTTCGGATTGCTGTTGACCCTGTTATTCGTTTTTTACGGAGGCGAAGTTTTTACCCTCTTTGTTCCCGGGCAAATCGCCTTCGATGCAGGGCAATTGTTTCTGCGGATCGAGGGTTATACGATGCTTTTTATGATGGTGGAAATCACCATTCAGGGAGTGTTTTTTGGGACAGGGAGAACCCTACCCCCTGCCCTGATCAGCTCCGTATTCAATCTGCTCCGCATACCCCTGGCCATTATCTTGGCCAAAAACGGTATGGGTCTTGCCGGTATCTGGTGGGCCATCAGCCTTACCAGCCTGTTGAAAGGGCTAACTGCTTTTAGTTGGTTTCAGGCAATTAAAAAACGCATTTTGTAACACAGGTTTACGAATGCTCTTGATTTGTATTTTTTGTTAATGTTTTAAATATAAATAAATCATGAGGAAGACATTTTACATTTTCGTGTTTCTTGTTGCTTGTTTTTATTCTCATGGACAAACAGGTGAGGCGATTTATTCGATTATTAACGAAGAAATTGTCGAAAAACCTAAATTCATTGATTCAAACCCTATAGACAACTCTTCTGCAGTTGAGCCATATATACCATATGGATGCGACTCTGTCAGCACTGATTATGGGTCATTTTGTGTCAAATTATCAAAATACAGTGGATATAACGACGAACCCGGATTCAATGTGGTAGAGATACAAAGGAATAATTTGACGATTTTTAAACTTGAAAACTCTAATGGATATGCCAATCTATCCTCTTATGTGCCATCAGAACATTTAAACTTTTCTTGGGTCAAATTGTCTCCTGTGACATGTGCTTTGATTTTTAATGAGTATATATTTGCGAGCCAGCCGTCAATGGTGAGTATTGTGGTAATACAAAAAACGAGGCTAAATTAGTATTTAACAAACCCCTGTTTATCCATTCTATTTCAAAAAGTACGACTGATTATTTTTTAAATATTACTCTCCAGTCGAACACTGTCGAATACGGAGGAACACCGGAATCCCCCGTAGCGCTGGGGACTCCTTCGCTTCACACAATTTGGTGGGATGGAAACGTTTTACGTTATGTCAAACAGCGTTAGCCGTGAACTTTTCGAGGTTCACGGCTAACGCCGGCACTTAAAAGTATCTGTTAACAGATCAAAGGAAGATTCTTATTCCCAATAAGTAATTTCGCGACGCTCATCGGTATAACTGCTCCACTCGGGTCCGTTTTTGTAACGGTATTTACGACTGGTCCAGTTGATGAGAGTATCGTATACGTAATCGGAATATTCTTGGATATACTCGCCTTCGGCTATCTGAGTCAGGTCTTTTTGTGTATTGTAAGTATAATTACTTGTGTAGGAGCTTGGTTGTTCTTGACCAGGATAAACATCCTCATACCGGTAATTGTCAATCAGCATGAATTCATCGTCTTTCTTGTAAGTGTAAGTTCTTGTACTTGTATAGGCGTTATCACCGGTCCCAAAGAAACCTTCGGAATAGACATCAAACATTCCGTTCTCCTGATAACTGGCATTCATAAATTCTCCCCAGGAATTACCTTCAGAAAATATATGTTCTGTTCTGGAAGACACTGGGTATTTTCCGGAATAAAGAATTTTGGTAGTATCCACATAGGTGTTTTCATCGGCGTTGTCACTGTATTGGACGGTGTTGATGATAAATAGGGTATCTCCCACAAACGTATAACTTGTGCGGGCTCTCTCATCATTAATTGCGGAAAGGTTAGGAGCCAAACCGGCAAAATTCATATGGAAATGACCCCTTGGAACATACTTGCCGTGGTCGGCATATTCGAAAGTAGTAGTTCCGGCCTGAATCAATTGTCCTGAGGTATTGTACGTATAATTGGTCAAAAAATCATTGCCCTGCCCTGTGTTTTCAATCTTAAGAATTCTTCCGATTTCATCGAATGTGGTCATTTTGTAAGTGGTGTCTGAATAAAACTCTTTGACCATTTTCACAGGCCCTCTCAATTGGGCATGCGTAAGGGCTGAACGCTCCCAATAATTTTTGGGAGCTTCGGGATCATCCCCTCCGTCCCCGTTTCCATTTACCGGATCGCAAGATAGCATCGTATAAGCAAATAAGCCTAATGCTATAAACAATATTCCTTTCTTCATGATTAAAAATTTAATTATAATTGAATACTAATTTTGATATTATCGTTTTCTGAATTTGAGTACTTGTTTTTGCTCTCCCGCTTGTAGTTCGAGCAGATAAATGCCGCTTTGAAGCCCGCTAACATCCACCTGACCCCGGTTCGTCTGGGCATTGAGTAATACCCTGCCGCTCAAGTCGATAATTCTTACTTGAATTGTCCCTTCAATACCGCTTATCAACAAGGTGTTGCCCTGATGTATTAAATAGCTTCCCGGTGCTTTTGGACGGACTCTTTCTATGCTGCTTTGCATCGTAGCCACAATGCCTTCTCCGGTAATTTCGTAATCCACGTTTTCTACGATGCTGGCATCGGACGATAAGACTACGGTATTTACCGAAGTCATGGCTTTACCCTCCACATTCAACAACACATCGTAGGAACCGGCAGGTATGCGATCAAAAAGATAAACCCCCTCTTGGTTACTGGTGGTAAAAGATTTCACCTGACTATGGTCTGAAGATGCCACCAAATACAAATCATAGGTCGGTAAAGACGCACTGCGCAAACCGCCTTCATTATCGATCAGACGGATTGTTCCTCTGATTTGCCCGCTGGCGCCTGCGCTGACAGATAAATCAACCGTCTGAATGCTTATAATTAATGCATCTATCTCGTCCGTTGTGAACGACACTATACCGGCATTCTCCCAAAGTAATTCGCTTGGGAGATAGGTACTCAAACTGCGTAGAGTTTCCGACTGTACTTTCCCCTGACTGCGCAAGGCATATTCTCCTTCTCCAACCACAAACGCTCCCCGGCCGTCGATCAATTCCAAAGTATCGAGTACAATAAATCCTTCCTCGCCCAAGCCTAATAATTCAATGTTATCGTTCCCCGGAGCATCACCCATTTGGGCAATAACGGGAAGATTTCCAACTTTATAGTAGCTCGTGTAATAATCGAAATCGTTCATATCGGTGGCTATGAGCCGGCCATAATTTTCATCCGGAAAACGGAGTACGACTTTACCCCCGGAAAAATCATTGTTTTCAACCAGTTTTAAATCCCAATTTTCGAAGATCGTATCTCCGTCTTCTGTGAATATTTGCAGACCCCCGTTGGGACATTCGCGCACAATTTCAATTTTATCGTCACTTACAATGTCGTGCATATTTACCCAAACAACACTGTGCATATTGTCCTGTTCAAACGCCAGGCTTTTGTACAGGCTACGATCTTCGTTATAAATTCGGACAGTGTCGTTGTTATAATCAACCAGTTTGGCCAGACCCTGGCTATCGTAAAAAATCCCGCCGGAAACCCATTCTTCGTAATCGGGCAGGGAGTATATGGTGTTAGAGTATTTCTCCTTCATGCAGTATTGTCCGACCGAAGATAAATGGTAAAATTCTCCGACCCAGTAATCCGACAGACTGTCAACGGCCGTTTTATATAATGAGCCGTCCAAATTGTATAAAAGCAAATCGTATTCTTTATACAAATGCTCGTAGGCAGCGGCAATGTTGTTGTTTCTGCCCAAAATACGCCTTTGTCCTTCGTCAAAGGTGATGCCTTCGTACATTATTCCGTGCGGCATTTGCAATTCGAGAGCTCCGGTGGATAAATCGTATACCTGCCCGGTGTAAACATCGGTGGTAAACCAGCTTCCTCCCCCGAAAAAAGCAGTGTCTTTGGAACAGACTCGGTTCACAGCCAATTTGACCTGCCCATTTACTTCGAATGTTTCAAAGCCGTGAAAATTACTTAGAACGGTAAATAACGAATCTCCACTTTCATCGAGCACACCGACAAAGACGCTCCAGTTTTCGTCTGTAAATTGCGAAACATACGCACTGTCGTATACAGAAAACTTATAAATCAAAAACTGCTTTAATGTGTCGTTGACCAGGCTATTAACCAACTCAAGGCCTCCGGCCCAGTAATTCAATTGTGCCTCCTCAACAGGCAGTCTCAATGCAAAACTCTTAATCAGGTTAAGGTCAGGCTCATATAAGTTGAGGTAAGCAGGCTCCGGCATTTCGGGATTTGAACTACGTAACATGTTTTCCTGTATCAACTGAAAATAAACAGACGTAGAGCCGTTGGGGCGAAATAGGCCATGCGTCAATAAATCGTTGTTATTGGCCGAGGGCACTTTGTTGCCTTCCAGATACTGAGATGCGGAAAGCTGACTGCTGCTTGCAAAAAACATTGTCAGCAGCAAAATATGTACTATATTTTTCATAAAGCCGTATTAAAGTATGATTAAAATTGGATTCTTCCTAAGAGTCTCTTTTTTCATTGAAAAGCAAAATTATAACTTGGAGCCCTGAGTGCCTAGGCAAAAGGTAAAATTGAGGCCGTAAAAGATACATTTTTCGACGCAAAATACATACTTTTGAAAACAAATCAAAGTTTATGCTTAAAACGATTTTATTACTGACTCCCGTGTATGTAACCTTGTTTTGGACTTTAGTTCTGAAAACGGCAAACAGACACAATAACGATCGAGCCAGGCTGTTTCTGGGCAAATTTATGTTTTTTGCTTGTATCCTGTATTTTTCCCATTTTCTTTTTTTCTATCCTCTACCTCAGGTTTATATTTATTTCGACGCACTTTACCAATATGCCTCTTTGATGGTATACCCCCTTTTTTACATCTACATTCGCCTATTGACAGTGGATAAAAAATTTGAACTTAAAAAGCATTACAAGTACATCGCCGTACCCAATCTGCTTTTGATCGCCTATTTGATAGGCATACTGTTCAGCCCTTATGAACACTACCGGAGACTGATCGCCGACTATGAAAACAGCCCCTGGAATTTCCTGAAAATAGTTTTAACCTGCATGCAACTTGCCTTTTTAATACAGGTAATTCTTTGTGTCACAGGCAACACCATCTTATTGAAAAAATACAAACACAGCGCCGGACAATACTATTCCGATATAGAGGACAGCAGAATCTACAAGGCCGAATTACTCAATCTGTGCATTATTCTTACAGGTATCTCCTCTTTTATACTCGGAATACTGGGACGTGATTTCTTTTTTGCCGAGCCTGTAGCTATGGGCATTGCTTCCTTGGTTTTTTCCACCTTGCTTTTTGCTATTGGTTTACTCGGCAATGTGCAGAAAGTAGTCAATCCAAGTTATGAAACCGACAGCGGCGTCCAGCCTTCAGCAAGCCTTGCCACAGATCAGGAAATGGAACACTTCAAAGCTGAGGTTTCTCCCAAAATTCTGCGCTTGTTTGATGAAGACAAAATCTATCTAAACAGCAAACTCACCATCAGAGATGTGGCTCAAATAGTCGGAACGAACCGTACTTACGTATCGAACTTTATTAACACTCATTTTAATCAAAACTTTTGCAGTTTTGTAAATCGTTACAGACTCGAAGAGCTAGAACGAACCATCCGTAAACACCCGGAATACACCGGCAACACCCTGGCCGAACTCTGCGGTTTCGGTTCAACGGACTCCCTGAAAAGGGCTGTAAGGACTAGTTTTGGTATGTCTTATTCAGAATGGAGAAAAAGTTTGTCTGTCCAAGCAGACAAACATCAGGACAATTTGAACGCCAAGGCGTAATTGCGAATTTGCTTGAGCATCGCCGCAAAACCGTTGGACCTGGTGGGCGACAAATGCTCCTTGAGTCCAATGCGTTCAATAAAATATAAGTCGGTCTTCAGTATTTCGTCCGGTGTCCGGCCCGAAAGAACCTTCAGCAACAGGTAAACCAGGCCTTTTACAATAACGGTATCGCTCTCGGCCTCAAAAAACACCTTACCCTCCTTGTATTCGGCGTGTATCCATACCCGGCTTTGACATCCTTCTATCAGGTATTGAGGTTTTTTGTACTGCTCATCCAGCGGACCTAAAGAATTGCCCATGTCGATTAATAATTGGTACTTGTCCATCCAATCTTCAATCTCATCGAAGGCCTGAATGATGTCGTCCTGAACTTCGTCTATACTCATTTCAATCTGTTAATTAAACATTTTGTAGATTTTCTTTAAAGCAGCCTGTAAACGATCTACTTCTGAGCTTGTATTGTAAAAAGCAAAAGAGGCGCGAACACAGCTATCTACTGCCAAACGCTCCATCAGCGGTTGAGCACAATGGTGCCCGGTGCGTACGGCAATGCCGAGTTTATCGAGCAACAAGCCAACATCATACGCATGAATGCCTTTTAATTGAAAAGGAATTATGGCATGCCTCTCAGGTATATTTCCCAACAACTGAAAACCTTCCACTTTGCTCAGCTCCTGCAAGGCATAGTTCACCAACTGCTTTTCGTAGTCTGCAATCTTATCCAGGCCTATCTCCTGAATAAAACGCAATGCCTCTGCCAAGGCCGCTGTTCCGAT
>Ga0209719_1003687_pt1 | contig 13476 bp, 12 predicted proteins | sample AD_JPNAS2_MetaG_FD_184421 | JGI IMG/M metagenome (GOLD analysis project Ga0209719, IMG submission 184421) | Active sludge microbial communities of municipal wastewater-treating anaerobic digesters from Japan - AD_JPNAS2_MetaG (SPAdes) (version 2) | ecosystem: Engineered > Bioreactor > Anaerobic...
GACACCTTTTTGGGCCATCCTGAGTCGGTTGACCCAGGTCCCTCGAAAATCCTGGCCCACAGGGCACAGGTCGGCGGCGACGTCCGCCGCCCGTCCCGGCACGCGAAACCTGCAGCCACAAAAACCCCAGCTACGACGTCTGGGTCCAAACGGTCGGCGGCGTCCCCGGAGGGCGGGCCGAAACAACGGCCCCAGGCCTACCCCCACCCCTATTCCCACCCCGGCCGTCACACCCCCGCCGTCACCCCATTGACATGCGACTGCTCCCGCAATATACTTTGACAGACGAATATTTTGCACACCAAAGTATGTTCTCAGCGGTCCCAATGATCTCCCCGCCGCGCCCCCCCCATCCGGCCCCGACTATGGGAGGCGTCGTGCGGGACATCGGAGGCATGGTTCGTGTACACAACGATCTCTGGAACCGGCAGTGCGCTGCCTGAGAACCGAGTGACCAACCGCGACTTCGAGCGCCTCGTCGATACTTCCGACGAATGGATAATCACCCGAACAGGCATATCCGAGCGGCGCATATCTTCCGGGGAGAACACGTCCGACCTGGCTGCCCAAGCGGCGGCAAACGCTCTGTCGAATGCAGGCGTCGACCCGCTCGATGTGGATCTGATCATAGCCGCAACCGTCTCGCCGGACAAGTTCACCCCTACAGTCTCTTGTCAGGTCCAGAAGGCCCTGGGGCTTGCCAAAGCCACCTGCTTCGACCTCTGGGCAGGCTGCACCGGGTTCATCTTCGCGCTGATGACCGCCGATTCGCTGATCCGATCAGGCCTATTCGGCCGCGCGCTGGTGATCGGCGCCGAAGTCCTCTCCAAACTGGTAGATTGGACCGACCGCGGCACGTGCGTCCTCTTCGGCGACGGCGCCGGGGCTGTTGTGCTCAGCCGGTCGGAAAGCCCCGGTTTACTGGCCCACTTTACCGGGTCTGACGGCGCACGCGGCCATGTCCTCTGCATAGACGGGGTTCAGCTCGCCAATCCGTGGACCGACGGCGCTGGCCCATCACCGTCCGGGCCTGGCAGCGTCATTCGCATGGACGGGCAGGAGGTCTTCAAGTTCGCCGTCACCGCCATGCAACAGTCCATACGGCGCGTCTGCGAGCTCGCCGGCATAGAGCTGGACGATGTTCCCTACATCATCCCACACCAGGCCAACGACAGAATCATCGAATCCGTGGCCGGCCGGATGAAGATCCCCCGAAGCCGTTTCTATACTAACTTGGACCGGCGTGGGAATACTTCCGCTGCCAGCATACCTATTGCGCTGGACGAGATGAACCGCGCCGACGTGCTAAAGCCCCGGATGCCGCTGCTGCTTGTGGGCTTCGGCGGCGGGCTTACGTGGGGCGCAAGTATGGTCAGATGGATGCCCAATTCCAGAGAAGACTCATGAACATGAAAGACTGAGGAGGGTCTCAAGATGGTGTTTGACCAGCTGAAAGCGATAATTGTAGACCAACTAGACGTTGCCCCGGAGGACGTGTCCCCGGCGAGCAGTTTCACCGATGACCTCGGCGCCGACTCGCTCGACATGGTCGAGCTCATCATGGCGATCGAGGAGAGAATGGGGGTCCACATCGCGCAGAAGGAAGCGGGAAACCTGACTACCGTAGGGGACGTGCTGGCGTTCGTGGAGGCACAAAAGGGCGCAGGGGTGGCGAAATGAGTGTGAGGCGTCTCGGCCACAGCCTGACGCGCCTGCTTGGGGTGACGTACCCCGTGATACAGGGCGGAATGGCCTGGGTGGCGGACGCGCAGCTCGCGGCGGCCGTGTCCAATGCGGGTGGGCTGGGAGTTATCGCCTCAGCCCACCTCGCCCCCGACGAGCTCAGAGCCGAGATCCGCGCCGCCCGCGAGATGACGCCCAAGCCATTCGGCGTCAACATAATGCTGATGAGTCCGAACGCAGGCGAGGCAGCGCAGATCTGTTGCGAGGAACGCATAGCTGTCGTCACTACAGGCGCCGGTCATCCCGGCCAGTTCATGCAGGAGTTTGCGACCGCCGGCATCACCGTCGTACCGGTTGTTGCCTCAACAGCCCAGGCCAAGCGGGCTGCATCGGCCGGCGCGCCCGCCGTGATCGCTGAAGGGTATGAGGCAGGTGGACACGTTGGGGAGCTGACTACCATGGCATTGGTGCCTCAGGTTGTGGACGCAGTAGACGTACCAGTGGTGGCAGCCGGCGGCATCGCGGACGGGCGCGGAGTCGCAGCGGCCTTCTGCCTCGGCGCTTCCGGGGTGCAGCTGGGCACTGCCTTCGTAGTAGCCCGGGAGTGTACGGCGCACCCCAACTACAAGCGCAAGGTGCTCGCGGCCTCTGACTCCGACACCCTTGTCACGGGCCGCAGCGTGGGTCACCCTGTTCGGGCCCTAAAGAACCGGTTCACCCGGGAGTTAGCCCGGCTAGAGCGCGAAGGGGCGGACCCGGACACTGTGATGTCGCTGGGCGTCGGCAGCCTGGCCAAAGCAGTGCGCGACGGTGATGTGGAACACGGTTCTGTGATGGCCGGCCAGATCGCCGGGCTTCTGAAAGAGGAAAAGACCGCTTCGGACATTGTGACCGGCATCATGCAGGAAGCCGAGGAGGTCCTCGCGTTGCTGGGCGCTACCTAGGCGCCGGCAGCTGATATGCGGCCGCGTACTACAGTCGAGGAGGATCGATATCCTTGAAGATAGCATATCTCTTCCCCGGCCAGGGAGCACAGTACCCCGGCATGGGAAAGGAGTTGTATGGCAGGTTCAAAAGCGCGCGCCGAGTGTTTCGCGCAGCCAGCAAGATACTGGGATACAGCATGGAGAGCCTGTGCTTCGACGGAGACGACCGTCTCAACCTCACGGAGTACACTCAGCCCGCAATAGTCACGACGAGCTGTGCGGCGCTGGCCGTGGTCCGGGAGCAGCTTGGATCGGACTTGGCCCCGAGCGTCGCAGCCGGCCTCAGCCTGGGCGAGTACTCCGCACTTGTGTGCGCGCGCGCCATGGGGCTCCGACACGCCGTCGCCCTAGTGCGCAGGCGCGGGCGCATCATGCAGGAAGCATGTCCGCCCGGCGCGGGAGCAATGGCCACAGTGCTCGGCCTGAGCAGCGACGCCGTGCTCGAAGTATGCCGTGGGGCGCAAAGCGCGGGTGTTGTGGAGGCGGCCAATTTCAACTGCCCCGGGCAGGTCGTGATCTCGGGTGATGCTGCGGCTGTGGACCTCGCCTCCGAGATAGCCATGGCACGCGGCGCCCGCCGAGTGATAAGGCTGAACGTGTCGGGCCCATTCCACTCCAGCCTGCTTAGGCAGGCAGGCGCGCGTCTTCAGGACGAGCTCGATCATGTCAGAATCTCGAGGCCGCGTGTGCCGGTGTACGCCAACGTCACCGCCGGCCCGCCCGCCGATCCTGTCCCCCGAGCAATACGTGCACTGCTCGTGCAGCAGGTGGCAAGCCCGGTGCTGTGGGAGCAGACCATGGTCAACATGGCGCGCGCCGGGATAGACACGTTCATCGAAATCGGGCCCGGCAAGACGCTGACCAGTCTCGTCAAGAAGACGCTTCCCCAGGCCGCAGCCATGAACGTCGAGGACCTGGCGTCACTGGAAGCATTGCGAGCCGCGGTCTCGCGAGCCCGCGCGGACCGGGTTGCTGCGGCGTCGGCACTGGCCCCGGCAAGTGTCGCCAGCGTCGCCGTCACCGCCGGAGCAGGCGCTGGAGGCGGTACGTGGTGACGGCGCAAGAAGGCAGAGTCGCCCTGGTTACCGGCGGCGTGCGCGGGATCGGATTAGCGATCGGGCGCAGGCTGGCAGCGGACGGCGCATCAGTGGTCCTGAACTACAGATCGTCAGGCCCGGAAATCGTGGAAAGCGCAGTCGAAGCCGTGTCGGCCGCGTCACGCGAGTCGGCCGCGTCACGCGAATCAGCCGCGTCACGCGAGTCGGCCGCGTCACGCGAATCAGCCGCGTCACGCGAGTCGGCCGCGTCACGCGAGTCGGCCGCGTCACGCGAATCAGCCGCGTCACGCGAGTCGGCCGCGTCCCCCGCAACGCCCGGCAGTCGGGTCCAGGCAATCGCAGCCGATGTGGCGAACCCCGACGAGGTTCGGCAGATGTTCGCCCAGGTAGTCTCGGAGTTCGGTCACCTCGACGTGCTTGTGGCCAACGCCGGGATAGTCCGTGATGGTCTGGCCGTGTCCATGGAACCCCAGTCCTTCATGGAAGTGCTTCAGACTAATCTAGCGGGCGCCTTCCTGTGTGCAAAGGAGGCCGCCCGTCTCATGCTCAAGCAGCGCAAGGGCAGGATCGTGCTGGTATCGTCCATAGTCGGCCTCGATGGCAATGCAGGCCAGGCCAACTACGCAGCGAGTAAAGCCGGCCTGGTGGGCCTGGCCAAGTCGCTCGCGCGTGAGCTTGGATCCAGAGGAATCACTGTCAACGTAGTAGCCCCGGGGTTCATCGACACCGACATGACCGCGGCGCTACCTGAAGAGATGCGCAATTCATGCACTGCCCGCGCGCCCCTGCGGCGAATCGGATCGCCAGCGGAAGTGGCTGCGGCAGTCGCCTTCCTCGCTTCGGACGAGGCGAGCTACATCACAGGCCAGGTCCTGCGCGTGGATGGAGGTCTCACCATGTGATCGACCCACTGCGCCGGGTCACGCGGGCCTAACAGAGGTGTTCTCATTTGAGGAGACGAGTTGTAGTCACCGGGATGGGCGCGGTCACCCCCTTAGGATGCGGATGGAGGGAGTTCTGGGAAGCCGCGCGCGCCGGGCGATCCGGGATAGGCTTAATCACGCGGTTCAGCCTTTCGCCATCTTGTCCGGCGAAGCTTGCCGCGGAGGTCAGGGAATTCGACCCCGATCCGTATATCGATCGGAAGGACAGAAAGCGCATGGACCGGTTCACTCAGTACGCTGTGGTCGCCGCCGCTCAGGCCATGGAAGACGCCGGGCTGGCGACAGGCGGCGCGTACGCCGGTCTCTACCCGCCCGAACGATTGGGAGTGGCTTTCAGCTCCGGCGTGGGCGGTGTCGCAACCTTCGAGGAGCAGCACTCCCGACTGTGCGAACGCGGACCCGAATGGGTCAGCCCGTTCTTCGTGCCCATGATGATCGGGAATATGGCTGCCGGGAATATCGCCATAATGCTCAGCGCAAAAGGCCCCAGCACGTGCCCGGTTACGGCGTGCGCCGCGTCGGCTCACAGCATAGCTGACGCCTTCCGGCTCATAGCCGAAGGGCGGGCCGACGCCATGATAGCCGGCGGCGCAGAGGCGGCCATCACTCCGCTCACCATTGCCGGATTCGCCAACATGCAGGCATTATCGAAGAGCGATGATCCGGATTCCGCGCCGCGCCCCTTCGACCTAGGGCGTGACGGATTCGTGATGGGCGAAGGCGCCGGCGCTCTGGTGCTCGAGAGCCTCGACTCGGCGCTCGCCCGAGGCGCTCGCGTGTACGCGGAGATCGCGGGGTGCGGTCTCTCCACAGACGCCTACCATATCACTAGCCCAGCGCCGGGCGGCGAGGGAGCGGCCCGGGCCATGATAGAGGCCATGCGCGACGCTTCGGTGTCGCCGCAGGACATCGACTATGTGAATGCCCACGGCACCGGCACGCCCTATAACGATTCCACGGAGACGCAGGCCATCAAGACCGCCCTGGGCGAACACGCCCATCGCGTGGCAATAAGCTCCACCAAGTCGATGATCGGCCACCTGCTCGGCGCGGCCGGCGCCGTGGAGGCCATCGCCTGCATCGGGGCCATCGTCGACCAATTCGTCCATCCGACCATACACTACTCGCAGCCTGACCCCGAGTGTGACCTGGACTATGTTCCGAACCACGGACGCCCGCTCGCGGTGCGCACAGCCATCAGCAATTCTCTGGGATTCGGCGGGCACAACTGCTGCCTCGTGTTCAAGCGCTGCGACGGCCCGGGGGGAGGCCCGGAGGCAGAGTTCGAGCGCAGGATTGAGACAAGTGCTGATCGAGCTGAGGTCGGACACGGCGCCCGGGCCAACCCGATATCCCTCCTGCCTCACAGGGAGCCATTTGTGCTCGTAGACGAGATTGTGTCGGCAGAGCCCGGAGTGCAGGCGGTGGGCATCAAGCGCGTGCGTTCGGACGAGTTCTGGGCGCAGGGGCACTTCCCCGGCCATCCAGTCATGCCGGGTGTTCTCATAGTCGAGGCAATGGCTCAGGTCGGCGCGGTAGCGCTCTTCATGGGCATGCCGCAGAGAGGCGACGATGCTCTCCCCCTCTTCGCAGGAGCGAACAACGTGCGGTTCCGCCGCCAAGTGTGCCCAGGAGACACCCTAACCATCGAGACCAGGATACTGCAGTCCTGGCATAGCTTCGGCCGCGCTCACTCCACCGCCCGCCTGCCCGACGGTGCGCTGGCTGCAGAGGCAGAGCTTCTGTTCGCCATGGGAGAGGCTGAGTGCAAGCCGAGCTGAGGTAGGCCCTGCTCAAGCAGGGCCTTTCCCTTCAGACCTGAACCCCTCCTCCGGAAGACCCGCGCCTGCCCTCCGGCAGACCGGCGGCTTCCCTACGGCAGACCGGCGGCTTCCCTACGGCAGACCGGCGGCTTCCCTACGGCAGACCGGCGCCTTCGCCGCAGCAAACCGGCGACTCCCATCCGTCACTTACAGCTGGTGTTTGCAGGATATCCAGCATTCGACGTCAAATACGGTTTAGCTAAGCGGCAAACCCGACTGTATGGTCAGGCATGCCGAACAGATCAGGTCTGGAGTGATATCAAACGCGAGTCATTGTCATTGGCGCAGGCAAACTGGGATTTGAGCTTGCCAGCCGGCTATGCCAGGAGAATCGAGACGTAGTTGTAATCGACCGAGCAGCCGGAAGACTTGGCGAAGTCGAGCGCAACCTGGATGTGATGGCTATTCACGGGAACGGCGCGTCTCTGCGTGTTCTGGAGCGAGCCGGCGTATCCGACGCGTCGCTGGTCATAGCGGTCACCGACCTGGACGAGGTCAACATGCTCGCGTGTATTCTGGCCAAACAGGCCGGCGCGCACACGACGATCGCGCGAGTGCGCGACCCTGACTACGATACTGATCTAGCCCTCGCTTCGGATGGTACGTATCCCGGCGTAGATGTGACGATCAACCCCGACCATCAGGCCGCGGCGGATATTGCGCGTCTGATTAAGAACCCTGACTCGTCGGAATTCGACTACCTGGCCGGCGGAAAAGTGCAGATCCTGTCGTACACAGTAGAGCCCGGTTCGCCGGTAGCGCACACCCACGTGCGTGAGCTGAACATCGCCACCGCCACGCTGGTGGCTATCCTGCGCAACGGCGATGTGCTCATCCCCAGGGGCGACACGGCCATTTGTCCAGGCGACAAAGTGTTCGTCGTCGGCAGGCGCGGAGTGCCCAGCGTATTCGGGTGGCGGGCCGGTCGCGAAGCCACTCGTCTGCGAACAGTGAGCATAATCGGCGGTTCCAGCATCGGTTACTACCTTGTGCGCGCACTAGAGCCTCTGGCTGCCCACGGAGTGCAGCTGAAGATGTTCGAAAAGAACGCCGAGAGGTGTAGAGCGCTGGCGGAGGCATTCCCGCGCTTGACGGTGATTCAGGGCGATCCATCCAGTCTGGAGGTCCTGCAAGACGAGAACGCCGAAGGTTCCGACGCCTCTGCGGTAGTGGGCGACAACGACCAGTCGAATCTGCTGACAGGCTATCTTCTGAAGCGCATGGGCGTGCCTCGCGTGGTCGTAGCTTTGAAGCGAACCGAGTACCTGCCCTTCACCGGGCCCATGGATCTTGATGCCACGGTAGTGCCGAGGGTTAGCGCTGCCGCCGCCATACTCAAGATCATCCGCGGCGACCACGTGCTCTCCCTTGCGCTGCTCAAGGAGGCACAGGCGGAAGTGCTGGAGGTGCTGGTTTCGGAAAGCTGCCATGCATGTCACATTCCCCTGCGCGACCTGGGAGTACCGGCAGGCGCCGTTATCGGAGTACTGGTCCGAGGCGGGCAGGTCATTGTGCCTCGTGGCGACACCCGAATACTACCGGGCGACCACGCAATCGTGTTCACAGTGGAGTCAGCAAGAGAAGAGACGGCTCGCCTGTTCGAGCTGCGATAGAGGCGTATGCGTTGAACATCAGATCAGTTGTGAGCTCGGTTTCCCGCATTGTGGCAGTATTTGGAGCCCTGATGCTGGCGCCGGCTGCGGTGTCGCTCCTGTTCGGCGAGTCCGACTGGACCGCCTTCCTCATATCGTCGATCGTGACTGCCGCCGTCGGCGTCGCCGGCGCATTCCTCGCAGAGCCCGGAACCGACGGGCGCATAGGCAATCGCGAAAGCATGGCCATTACCACACTGGGGTGGACGGCATGTGCGTTCTTCGGCGCCCTGCCTTTTCTTCTGACCGGGTCTCTGCGCGGGACGGCCGACGCCGTCTTCGAGACCATGTCGGGCCTGACCACTACCGGAGCCACGGTTCTGCTGGACGTTGAGGCGCAGTCGCACGCGATCCTATTCTGGAGGTCGTTCCTTCATTGGCTGGGCGGTATGGGGATCGTCGTGCTCTCCATCGCGCTCCTGCCGGGCCTGCAAGTAGGGGGTTCTCAGCTGTTCCGGGCTGAAGTGCCCGGGCCGCTCCCGGACCGCCTTGAGCCGAGAATCCGCGAGACGGCACAGCGCCTCTGGGGGATCTACATCATACTCACAGTCGGCCAGACCGTGCTGCTACGCCTGTTTGGGATGTCATTGTTCGACGCTGTCGCCCATACATTCGGCACCGTGGCCACAGGCGGATTTTCCACCGCAAACAAGAGCTTGGAAGCGTGGAACTCGCCGGCGATACATCTCACTGTCACCGCCTTCATGTTCCTGGCAGGCATGAACTTCACTCTGCACTACCGGGCGCTCCGCGGCGACTTCGAGCCCATATGGAAAGACGACGAGCTCAGGACGTACGCGGGAATCGTGCTGGCCGCGATAGCCCTGGTATCCATGGATCTCCTGGCCCATTCACGCTACAGCCTGGGGAACACCCTGAGGCATTCATCCTTCCAGGTGGTGTCGGTTATCACCACAACAGGTTTCACCACTGTAGACTACGACGTCTGGCCTCCGCTCAGCCGAGCGGTCCTGCTGCTCCTGATGTTCGTGGGCGGTTCGGCGGGGTCCACCGGAGGAGCGATCAAGGTCGTACGCATGAACGTACTGGCGAAGCACTCCGTCAGAGAGCTCAAGAGAGCAGTGTATCCGCGGCGAGTGACTGTGATCAGGCTGAACGGCAAGGCAGTGCCGGAGGAAGTGTCCAGTGCGGTGCTGGCATTCGTCATCCTTTACCTGTCGGTGTTCCTGCTGTCGATGTTAGCTCTGTCGGCCATGGGACTGGACTTCATGAGCGCCGTGGGAGCTGTCGCGGCGACATTGGGGAACATCGGCCCAGGGTTTGGGCTGGTCGGGCCGACGTGCAACTACTCCGCGGTTCCGACCATAGGCAAGTGGTTGCTCTCCTTCTGCATGCTCGTAGGCAGGCTCGAGGTATACACAGTCCTCAGTCTGCTGGTCCCGGGATTCTGGCGGAAACCATAGAGGTCTGCCCGACAGAGATGCAGCGGAAGGCGATGGGCACCGCATGCGGCAATTTTACTGGGAGGCGATCTTGTGACAGGATCCGCGTTGGCCCTCGTGCTGGGCTCAGCGGTAGTGCACGCAACCTGGAATCTGGCTGCCAAGAAGTCTAGCGGCGGGATTCCCTACGTGTATCTGGTAGGAATGTGCGCCACCGTGTTCTGGGGTCCGCTGGGCATCTGGCTATTGCTTTCCGGACGGGCCATTGCACCGGGAGCGTCGGCCGCTGGAGCATTTGCATACATAGCAGGCAGTTCATTACTGCACCTGGGTTACTTCTCCACCCTACTCAAGGGTTACCAGTGCGGCGATCTATCGCTAGTGTACCCGCTGGCGCGCGGCACGGGTCCGTTCCTCTCCACTATGTTGGCAATCATCCTGTACGGAGAGCGACCGTCCGTCCCGGCTTTCCTGGGAGCGCTGCTCATTGCAGGAGGGGCATTCTTCCTCGCCAGAAACGGCGAAGGCGGCGGCGGAAGCGGCGACGAAGTTGTCGGCGCGAGCGATGCACTGCGGGCCGCGGCAACACCGCAAGCCGCCGTAACACCGCAAGCCGCCGTAGTACCGCAGGCTGCCGTAGCCCCTCGACAACGCCTTGCGATCCTCTACGGGTTGCTCACCGGTGTGTTCATCGCAGCCTACACTCTATGGGACAAGCGCGCGCTTTCGCTGGGAGGAGTCAACCCCCTCTTCCTGGAATGGGGCACGTGCCTAGGACGCTTCGTCATGTTAGGTCCGTGGTTCCTTCTCACTCGCGCCGGGCGCGCATCGCTCGCCCAGGCATGGCGCGATCAGCGAAGGCCCGCCGTGATAGTCGCCCTGCTGTCGCCGGTATCATACATGATGGTCCTGTCGGCTCTGGCCGTGTCGCCTGTGACCTACATAGCGCCAGCGCGAGAGATCAGCATTCTCCTGGGAACGTTGGCGGGAAACCGTCTTCTGCTGGAGGGAAACCCCCGGCTGCGTACGCGGCGCTTGATCGCGGCAACAGCCATGGCGCTCGGCGTCGCCGCGCTGGCGATCTGGTGACCGCCGCTGGCTCACCGCCACATGCCCAGCACCATCGCCCGGCCGGCGAGGTACAGCGCCCACACGTGCGCCGGGTAGAACACGTAGAACAGGTACTTGGTGAAGGTATTCTTCGGCCCGCGCTGGCCGTTGTACATCAAGATGAACGGGATCGAGAACACCATCATCCACTGGTAGTCATAGTAAAGCAGTCGCTCCACGCTGATCGTGTGCGCCGCGGGCGAGGCCAGCAGCGATATAGCCAGCGATACCAGTACGTACGCCGCAGCCATTCTGCGGCGATCATCGCGGAACAGGTAGAACACTAAAGTCATGGCAACCCCGTACAGACTGGCCTCGGTGAACAGAGACAGAAAGCCTACGCCTATCACGGCAGGCACGCCCAGACCTCGGTTGCCTGTCGTGCGCGTCCATTCGATCGCGCTCATCAGGCAAAGCGAGAGAGCCAGCGAGAGAAAGATGTTGTTGACGATCGGAGCGTGAACGGGAGGAAATCGGTGCATGATGAGGCGCGTGCCGGCGAACATGAGGCCGGCCCATACAAACATCCTGGCTATGTAGTGTGGCCTGCTTCGGGTGTAGTAGAACCCCTCCACCGCGAAGAAGAAGAAGATGGGCGCCACAATGCGTCCCAGCCACGTAAACCAGATAGGAGTGCCGGGGATGAAGTAGTAGATGTGGTCCAGGAGCATTAGCCCCATGGCCAGCAGCTTAAGCCTGAACGCGTCCAGTCCCGTCTTCATCCCTTGCCCCCCATGCCTCATTCAACTCGTTTGCGCGCCATTTGTGAGTCCCATATTCGCCTTTCGGTATCATGATACCTCTCGTCTCCCCGTGCCGGCCACTCCCCATGCCGGACAGTGCCCCAGTTCGTCTGCCTGCCCCCGTCTTGCCATCCCCGCCATCTGGCCGGTGTCTGCGGCGCCAATCGCTGCTATAGTGTGCCTGGAGAATCTGGGGGATCCTGTGTCTATTCCCAGGGGCAACATCGATGAGAAGGGGCGGATTACGGGATGCGGCGACGGATAGAGGACGGCACGGCGAAGAATGCAGGAATGAGACTGCTCAGATCCAATCCGGGTTTTGCCAGGTACTGGCTATCGTGTGTTGTCAACCGGTTCGGCGAATCCTCGGCGCAAGTGGTAGGGTTGGCCGCGGCAGGCGGCCTGATAGCCAAGCTTGGAGTGCCAGGCGCGATCGCGGTAGACGCAGTGTGTTTCTTCGCGGCCGCCGCCCTAATTGCCGGCGTCGATCTCCCGCAAGGCGCCGCATCCGAAGACGCCGGCGGGCTAACGCCATCGGCATTCTTCTCTGAGCTCAAGGCCGGGCTGCGGTACATCTCGGCCACCAAGGCGGTGCTGATCTGCATCATACTCGGAGGACTGACCAACTTCTTTCTTGGCCCGCTCAATGTGCTCCTGCCTGTGTTCGTCAAAGACCGGCTTGCTGCCGGGGCGACGGCTCTGTCGCTTGTGTTCACCATCGAGACTCTAGCCATGGTCGGCGGTTCGCTGGCAGCGGCGTCATTGGCCGCTGCGATCGGCGATGTAGGGTGCCTGCGCCTGGGTTTCGCGGGCATAGGGGCGGGCTACGCACTGCTGTACATGGCCGGCAGCGTGCCGGCTGCAATCGCGTGTCTGGCAGTGCTGGGCTTCGCATTGCCCTTCGCGAACACAGGCTTCACCACCCTTATGCAGAAGTCCACCCCTCTCCACATGATGGGGCGCATATCAGCCGTTCGGTCCACCCTGGTTCTGTGTGCGATTCCGTTGTCCACATCAATCGCCGGAGTCATGGGCGACAAGGTGAATGTAAACCTGCTTTTCGGGATGCTCGGACTGATGGTGCTGACATCAACGCTGTCCCTTACGTTCCACCCAGCGCTTGTAGTGCCCGGGGACTCGGGGGTCTCCTACCCAACCGCCTGACCGGGCGCTTACACTCCGAACACTGCCTTACAGTGCTAAACTGCTGGGTGGCGTGGACGGAAGCGTGCCGTAGGTGGTATGATAGTCCCATTATTCGGCTAACGGGAGGCGATCCTGGTGATACACGGTGAGCGGATTGTGCTGCGCGAGTTCCGGAAGGAAGACGTCGCGCCCATCCAGGCCTGGGTGGGAAATGAGGAGATAACAAGGTATCTCGGGTTTGTAATGTTCCCCCAATCGCTGGAGGAGACTACATCCTTCGTCGAAAGACAGCTGGTCAGAAAAGGCACGCCGGATGAAGGCGTGTTCGTCATCGCCCTTCGTAATGATCCCGACCTGGAGTACATAGGGGCTGTGGGGTTTCATGGCATAAGCTGGCGCGACCGTCACTGCGAGCTGGGGATAGTGATAGGTCGTGAGGACCTGCTGGGCAAGGGGTTGGGCGCAGAGGCGATACGGCTTGCTCTGGGCTTCGCGTTCGATTTCTTGAACATGCACAAGGTGAACCTGACGGTTTTCGAGTACAACGAGCGCGGTCGTAGATGCTACGCTAGGTGCGGGTTCAAAGAGGAAGGCCGCATCAGGGAGCAGCGGTTCTACAACGGACGCTACTGGGACGTCATCATCATGGGCATCACGCGCGAAGAGTTCGCCGCCGTCGCACGCTAGACGTCGGTCGCACGCTGGGCTCAGTCTCACCCAGAGCAGCAGCGCCGCGACCAGGCTGGCGACGAACGCGTCATTCCTCAGCACAACCTCAGCGCGCTCGCCCACCTGATCAGCAAACCATCCGCCCAGAGGAAGGAGCACCAGCATCACCAGGTGGTGGGCTGATAGGAGCGATCCGATGTGGGAATGAGTGCTTAGGATTCGATCGTGGGGAATGTATATGCCCCATACGCTGCGCGCT
>Ga0209719_1003691_pt1 | contig 13463 bp, 17 predicted proteins | sample AD_JPNAS2_MetaG_FD_184421 | JGI IMG/M metagenome (GOLD analysis project Ga0209719, IMG submission 184421) | Active sludge microbial communities of municipal wastewater-treating anaerobic digesters from Japan - AD_JPNAS2_MetaG (SPAdes) (version 2) | ecosystem: Engineered > Bioreactor > Anaerobic...
AGAACAATTAACTCTTTTTTAAGGGGGCTTACTTTTTAAAATTTTAAAAACAAGTAAAATAAAACACTGATTATCAATAACATAAGTCTTATGCAAATTGTTTTTTATTTTTTATCGGACAATAGTGATAAAAAATATTAAAGTTTTGCTAACAAAATAATTGCTTGTTATTGAGAATTTAGATTTAATTTGCATTTTGTATGTTTGAACTACTTAATATTTGAAAGTTTTATAAAAAATGAAATATATGCAAAAAAAATTAAGCTTTAAATCATTGGTATTAGTGATAAGTGTGATTTTTTGGTTTTCTTACTTGCTTAGTGCTTGGTGTTTATATTTTCATGGTTTAATAGAAAATTCATATTTAAACTTTTTTTCAATTATCTTAATAGATCTCGCTTCAATAGTTTTTTTAATTTATTATTATATTGATAAAGTAAAATTTTCAAAAAAAGCATTTCGCAAAATATTTTTTGTTTATATATTAGTTCTTTTAGTTAATTTTTGGATTAATTTTCTTTTACAAAATTTTGTTTTCGGAGAATTTCAATCAAGTCTTGACAAATTCATAATTAAGCAATCATACAGCTTTATCTTGTCTTTTGTTTTTATAAGTTTTGCATTTATTATGAAAATTTTTATTGTTTATCTTGAGAAGCGAGAAATTATAATGAATGCACAAAATGCTAAAATTTCTACAGAGCTTGATGAGTTGAAAAATCAAATAAATCCACATTTTTTGTTTAATGTTTTTAACAATATTTATATACAAATACAAATTGATCCTAAAAAAGCAAGAGAAATGCTTTTGAAATTTTCTGATTTTTTAAGATATCAAATTTATGATTGTGTTGATGGGAAAGTGTTTCTAAAATCAGAAGTGGAGTTTCTACAAAATTATTTAGAACTTCAAAAGATGAGAATTGCCAATATTGACATAAAATTTGAACAAAATGGTAGTTTTAGCGGTTTAATGGTATATCCTTTTATGTTTTTGCCATTTATTGAGATGGCTTTCAAAAAAGTAGCTAATTTTAATGATGTTGAAAAATTTATTCATATTAATGTTGCAGTTGTAGAAAAAAATATTATCTTTACCGTCAAAAATTCGGAAAATGCGATAAATTCAAATTTTGATTTAAAAAATGACGAAAATTTCAAAAAAATAAAAAATCGCTTAGAGTTTTTTTATAAAAATAATTATGAACTAAAAATGAATAATATTGAAAATTGCTTTATTGTTGAACTTAAACTTTATATAAAATGATGAAATGTATTATTGTTGATGATGAGCCTTTAGCACGCGAAGGAATGCGAATGAATATTGGCGAACTATCAAACTTAACTTTAGTCGGTGAATTTGAAGATGCAGCTTCTGCTAACGAGTTTTTGAAAAATAACCAAGTTGATATTATGTTCTTGGATATTGAAATGCCAGGACAATCAGGTTTGGATTTTTTGAGAAGCTTAGACGATGCTCCATTAGTTATTTTAACAACCGCTTATCCTCAATACGCTGTTGAAGCATACGAGCTTGATGTGGTCGATTATCTTGTAAAACCTATCAAACTTGATAGATTTGTTAGAGCAGTCGCTAAAGCAGAATCTTTTTTGTCTCTATCTGAAAATACAGCTGTGTTCGAAGCCATAGAAGACGACTTTATATTTATTAAATCTGAAAGAAAATATATTAAAATTAGATTTGATGAATTATTATTTGTTGAAGGTTTGAAAGATTATGTTATAGTTCATGCAACTCATGGTAAATATATGACTGCTATGAATGTTAAAACTATTCATAATAAATTGCCAGAAGATATTTTCTTTAGAGTAAGTAAGTCTTTTATTATCAATGTAAATCATATTGATGATATTGATGGTAACGTTGTTAATATTCGTGAAAACGAAATTCCAATAGGAAGATCTTATCGCGATATTTTCTTGGATTTTGTTAATAAGCGCTTACTCCGCAGATAGAACAGTCAGTTAAAAGTTAAAAGTCGAAAGTTAAAAGTGTACGTTCATTGAGCGGAGCCGAAATGAGCGTACGATTTCTTTCAATATTTAATTGTGTTTTAACACTTTGAAAACTTTTTTGTTGGTAAATGAAATATCAAAATGATTAAGACTTACATCAACTACGAGCAATTAAAAAATAGAATAGGCGATGAGAAAGAATTAATCTATGATTTTTTAGAGGTTTTAAAATCGGAATTAGAAAATTACGAGCAAAATTTTGAAACCGCATTTGCAAATGATGATAAAGAGGCTTTGTTATTAGCTATTCATAAGTTTAAAAGTGCGATAGGGATATTTGGTTTTAGCAATATTTATGATAAGTTAATTTTTATAGAAAATGAGCTCAAAAAAAATATTTCAATAAATTGTTTTTATAACGAAAAAAATCATATCTTTATATCCGTAAAAAAACATATTGATGAACTCGAAAAAAATATAACTTAAATTATGGGAATATTTAATAAACTAAAGAACGAATTTATTGATATTATTGAGTGGTTAGACCCAAGTAATGATATCATTGTGCATCGTTTTGAGCGTTATCAAAACGAAATTAAAATGGGAGCAAAACTTACTGTAAGAGAATCGCAAGTTGCAGTTTTTGTTAATGAAGGACAAATTGCAGACGTTTTTCAGCCAGGAATGTACACTTTGCAAACCCAAAACATGCCTATCTTGTCAACTCTAAAAGGTTGGAAATATGGTTTTAATTCTCCATTTAAAGCAGAGGTTTACTTTGTTAATACTAAAAAGTTTTTAGATAATAAATGGGGAACTCCAAATCCTGTGATGCTTCGTGATGCAGAATTTGGACCTGTTAGAATTAGAGCTTTTGGTGTTTATGAGTTTAGAGTTGTTGACGCGGCTAAATTTATTAAAGATGTTGTTGGAACAGACGGTAGTTTTACTACTGACCAAGTAACTAATCAGTTAAGAAATATTATAGTTACTCGTTTTACCGATGCAGTAGGAGAAGCAAAAATTCCAGTTTTGGATATGGCTGCAAATTATAATGAGTTTTCCGAAAAAGTTGCAGGAGTAATTATTGACGAGTATAGAGAATATGGTCTGGAAATGACTAAATTCTTAGTTTCTAACATTAGTTTACCACCAAATGTAGAAGAAGCTCTTGATAAACGTTCAAGTATGGGAATTATTGGTAATATGAACCAATATACTCAATTCCAAGCTGCAAATGCAATGGAAGCAGCTGCAACTAATCCTGGAGGAGGTACAGCTTCCGAAGGAATGGGAATGGGAATGGGCTTCGCAATGGCAGGACAAATGATGAATGCTATGAATCAAGGTCATGCTCAACAACAGCAACCACAACAACAAGCTGGAGGTGCAGTGCCACCACCAATGCCTCAAGCACTTACTTTTTATGCAGTTATTAATGGTGCGCAAGCCGGACCATACGATATGAACGTATTACAACAAATGGTAGCAAATGGTAGTATCAATAAAGATACACTCGTTTGGAAACAAGGAATGGCAAATTGGATAGCAGCAGGACAAGTTCCAGAGTTAATTAGTTTGTTTGGAGCTGTGCCACCTCCACCTCCGCCTCCGCCACCTGTTGGGTGAGTTAAAAGTTACGCTCATTTCGGCTCCGCTCAATGAGCGTATGTATTTTATTTTTTACTTTCGTCTTGTTTTTTCTTTTGTTCTTTGGCAATGGCTAATTCTTTTTTGTATTTTTCTTGTAAGCCTAAATCAAATAATTCGTCAGCAACTTCTAAAACTGTTTGAGAACATTTATGATGAAAAGAAAGTTCTGCATAAGCTTTTTTGAGGGCTTCGTTTTCTGCTTTAAGACGTTTTATTTCTTCTAATTCTTCTAATTCTTTTTTTGTTTTTCCCATAATAATTTTTTTATTCAAACTTAAACAACGACAAATTTTTGCTTTTAGGTACGTATGTAATTTTATCGCTATCAAAAGTATTTACTTTTATTTCTTTTTCGTTTATCAATTTACATTCGATAATTTTTACCTTATTGTTTTTGTTTGCATTTGTAGCATTGGCATCTGTAATTTCGTTGAAAGATATTGAGCCTGCAACATAATCAAAATAAAGCTCTACTTTGTTGCTTGAAATAAAATTGCAAGTAAAATTCACTTCAAAAGGACCGCCATCATAGTATTTTGCTGAAATTTCATCTTCGTTGTCTTTACTAAATTCGAGAGTGAAAACAGTGTAAGGGTTGTCGCCTTCTGCTTTCCATGTGCCTAAAAACTTCTTTTTATCTTCAATACTCAATTCTGTAGAGTTTTGCAATTCAACTTCGGTAGTTATTGTCTCAGTGTCCTCGCTGTTCAAGTCTTCAGAACTTTCTGTTTTAACTTCGTTTTCGGTAGTTGTAACTTGTTCTGCTTCGGTAGTTGTGTTGTTTTGTTGTTTTCCTGCACAAGAAGCTATTAAAAACACGATTGCTAACAAGTAAATTATTATTGTTTTCATATTATTCTACGGCATAAAAATATTCAAATCTTAGTTTGCGTTCCTTTGCAGTACGCGACATCCAAATAATATCATCTGTAATTTCATCTATTTTTTGATCAACATTATTTTCGCTGTATCTAATAATCTGTCCTTTGTTGTAATACAAGCGTTTTGCCATATTGTCGCTTTGTTCAAAAGCAAATAAAATCTCTCCACTTTCACTAAAAAGAGTTTCAAAATAAATAGATCTATCAGCAGACTTTGTCGTTCCAACAACCATACGTAAGTTTGGCTTGTCGTCTTCTTGAGAAAAATCGTAATAAAACCAAATTTCTTCTTTGTATTCGCCAACTGCTGAATATGACTTTCCGTACTTGTTGTCTATGGTATGCAGACAGTAAAATTTACCTGCATATCCATCTTTTTGCAAACTTGCAATTTGAGATTTCACTGTTTTATAATCTTCTCGTATTGCTTGAATACATTTTTCAACATCTTGAGAGTAAATTCGAGAAAAAGAAAATAGTCCAAGTGTTAATACTGCTAATAAAATAAATCGTTTTGTTTTCATAATTTAATCACGTAACATATAAGAGTTAAAAACTGTGAGCATTTGCGATGCTGTTTTATTAAGCATTGCTATTTCATATTCACTTTCTTCAATATCTTTATCAACATTTCCTACAGAATATCTAACAACTCTGCCATTTTGTTGATAAAGGCGTTCTGCTTTGCTTGCATCTTCGTTATGTTGTTTAAAACCAAAAGACAAAGAGCCTTCATCAAACATATATTCTGCATATGTAGAAAAAATTCCACGTTTAGATTCGAAAATTATCATTTTTAAATTTACACCATCTGGAGTATCTGTGTAATAAAAATAAATTTTGGTGTTTGTATAAGCTTCGCCTTCTTTTTGTCGCTCAAACTTATTGTCTTCCACGTAAAAGCAAATTAATTCATTAGTTTCGCTTTCAATTTCTGCTTTTAGAATGTTGTAATAAATACGAATTCTTTGTACATCTTTTTCAACATCTTGTGCTTGTGTTGCTGAAAAGCAAAACACTGCAATTACAAGGCTTATAAATGTTTTTATTTTCATTGTTCTATTTTATTATATGTTTATAAATAAAAATCAAAGTTAATAAATAAAACTATATTTTATATATTTGTAGGTGAATAATTTTCAAAATTAAATTTAACATTATGCGTATTTATCTTGATTTCGATACTTAGTTTTTTGTTTTTGAGTTGTGTTTTACTGATTTGTTAGTATGTATTTTAAGATTAAGGAAATATAAAAATACATGAGAAATAAAATATATGAGTGTTGTTTGTTTTATGTTTACGAATGTTTTATATTTGTATTGTAAATCATATGTTTGTCTTATTGTGAAAGAGACATGTAAACTAATAGAATAATTTAATTATGAAAAAAATATATATCAAAAATTACAAAGGCTTTGATGAACAGATCATAGAGCTTAAAGATGTTAATTTTTTTGTGGGAGAAAATAGTACAGGAAAAACTTCTATTTTGAAACTAATTAATATTATAAATTCTAGGGAATTTTGGTTTGACGGGCAGTTTAATAACTCCGAAGTTGATCTTGGATATTTTGATGAAATTATTAATCGAAATTCATCAGATAATTTCTTTAGAATAGGTGTTGAAATTCCTGATAATGAAAAAAAATCTTTTATAAGAGTTCTATTAGAGTTTAAAGAACATAAATCGATACCTAAAATTTCACAGATTAAATATCAAACAAAGAACGTTGATTCTTTAATGGAAATAACCAAAAACCAAATACGTTATTACACAAGAGTCATAACTGATTCGCCATTTCTTGATTGGTCTCAAGATTTTAACTATGGTAAAAGCATAAAGAGTGATGATATTTCCAGTGATGATAAGTTGCCTTTGTTTATACTTTTTTCATTTTTGGAGAAAGAGTTTGGCAATGCGAATAAATTAACATCAATACCATTTGCTGTAGAACCATTATTATATAAACGATTTCTTTGGATTGCTCCTGTTCGCGCAAAAGCAAAAAGAATATATGAATCTTATGATGTAAAGTTTTCTCCTGAAGGAGAACATATTCCTTCGCTTTTAAAAGTATTATTCTCAAATCAGAATAAAAAAGAATTTGCAAGAATTATTAAAATTCTTAACCAGTTTGGACAAGAGTCAAATCTCTATGATGAGATATATATAAAAAATTATGGAACAAAAACAACTTCTCCTTTTGAAATAGTAGTAAAGTATGATAATACAGAAATAAAATTACCAAATGTAGGATATGGTGTTTCTCAAAGTTTACCTTTAGTTGTGGAAATACTATCTTCAAAAAATTGTTGCTTTTCAATTCAACAGCCAGAGGTACATTTACACCCTAGAGCGCAAGCTGCATTTGGGTCGTTTTTGTTTAATGCAGCAACAAAAGACAATAATACTTTTTTAATAGAAACTCATAGCGATTTTACGATTAATCGTTTTCGTTATAGTTTGTCAAAAAAAGAGAAATCAAGAGTAAGTAGTCAAGTGATATTTTTTGAACGTGAGAAACATACAAATACAATATCACATTTAGAAATCAATAGTAACGGTTCTTTTGCTAGCGATGTCCCAATCTCTTATAGAGAATTTTTTATTGGCGAAGAACTTCAATTATTAGAATTATAGATTATAGACTATGGCGATTATTATTGATACAAATTGTCTTGCAAATGTTTTTAGTAGAAAATCTGAAAATCATAAAGAATATAAGCCTGTTCTTGATTGGATAATTTATGGAAAAGGAATGATGGTCTATGGTGGCTCAAAATATATTGCTGAACTAAGAAAAATTCCCAAATACTTACCTATTATACGATTTCTAAGAGATGTAAATAAAGTGATTATAGGCAATCATGAGAATATTGATAGGATTCAGAAAGAAATAGAAGCTAACACTAAAAATAAAAATTTTAATGACCCTCATTTGCCTGCAATTGCTATAGATACAAAATGTAGAATTATTTGTTCTGAAGATAAAAAATCTGTTCAATTTGTAAAAAATCAAAATTTGTATCCAAAAGGATTTCAAAAACCTGCTTACTATACAAGTTCGAAAAATAAAGATCTTTTGTGTGATAATTATATACACGATGATTTTAAACCTTTATGTAAATTAGGGAAAAAGCAATTTACATTAGTTGAAAAGATGCTTAGAAATAATGACAAGACATAAATTTTGTATAAATAATGACAGACAATGTACTAAATGTTGAGTTTTTTGATTGGATCAAATTGCGTTGGGGAACTGAAATTTCTATACTTTTTGCACTATTAATGTAACTTGTTATGATAAACAATTTTAAAATAAATAGTTTTTGTAACAGATTTTTAGTAATTTTCGAAATTAAATTTAACATTATGCGTATTTTTATTTTAATTGCTTCTTTGATATTATTATTTTCTTGTACTGATAAAAAGCAATATTTGCTTTATCAGGGCGAAGTTCATGGAACATTTTTTCATATTACTTATCAAAGTTCTGAGGATTTGTCTTTAGAAATAGATAGCGTTTTTAAAGTTTTTAATGCCTCTTTAAATAATTACGACCCAAATTCATTAATTTCTAAAATAAATAATAACGAAGAAGTTGAAACAGATAGCTTGTTTAGAGCAATGTTTTATAAAGCAAAAGAAGTTTACGAAAAAAGTGATGGAGCTTTTGATATTTCTGTTGCACCTATAGTAAACGAATGGGGATTTGGTTGGGTAAAAAAAGATAAAAACAGTATTCCAGATTCAAGCAGTATTGAAAATCTTTTACCTTTTGTGGGAATGGATAAGTGGAAAATTGTTGATAATAAGGTAGTTAAAGAGTTTCCAGAAGCAAAATTAATTTCTAATGCTATTGCAAAAGGGCAGTCGGTGGATTTTGTTGCTAATTTTCTGATTTCGCAAGGAGTAGAAAATTTTTTAGTAGAAATTGGTGGCGAAATAGTTTGTAAAGGTAAAAATCCAAAAGGTGAAATTTGGAAAATAGGAATAGACAAGCCTATAGAAGATGATGTTTGTGAAAATCGTGAAAATCAGATAATAATTAATGTTTCGGACAGGGCAATTGCAACTTCTGGAAATTATAGGCAATTTATTGAAAGCGGAAGTAAAAAATATGCACATACCATAAATCCAAAAACAGGTTATCCCGAAGAAAATGAATTATTGAGCGTTACAGTAATTGCTTCTGATTGCATGACTGCCGATGCTTATGCAACAGCTTTTATGGCAAGCGGTTTAGAAAAATCAAAGCAAATTCTCGAAAAAAATAATAGTATAGATGCTTATTTTATTTATCACGATAGCTTAAATAATGTGTATGATTATTATACAAAGAACTTTGAACAATATATTGTAAAGTAAAAAAATCCTGAACAAAATATTTATAAATCTGTTCTCTATTTAGGTAAAGCAAATTTATGAGAACACTAACATTACAGTTAAAAGAAATTTTAGCTCAGGAAAATTATTATTCTGATGATATTTCTAAATATTGTTATGTATTGTCATTTCTACCAAAATTTGAAAATATTAAAGAAGAAGATTATATAATTTATTACGACAACCACAGTTTTGAATATACAGCCTTAGTTTATGATTTTATTAACTCATTATTCGAAGCTTCTTTGGTTGAAGATGTTGATAAAATGTTAGAGTTTTTACAAAAATTCCCGGCTTCTTGTGCGTATAAAATTTGGATGCGTGAAATGAACTATGTGCTTGCTAATCAGGAGCTAATGCAAAACACAAATCTTTGTTTTCTCAAAAAAGCAATATTTTCATTAGTTAGATTAGAAAATAATATGCCCGGCTCTTGGGGTATAGACTTTGAATTAGGAAATTGGGTATCTATTTTAAAACAACTCAAAAGAATTTACTCTCAGCATTTAACAAAATCTCAAACTACACAGTTTAATTAGTTTTTCACCGCTTCCTTTATTATCAAACTTGCTTGGTTTCCTTCGTTAAATAATAAATCAATTATGCTTAAATTTGGTGTAAATCCATGCTTTTCGTTAAAGACTTGGTAATATTCTTTAAGTGCAAAATTTTTGTCAACAAGTTTTGATTTTGGCGAAATAAGTTCTCTTAAATTTATTATATCTTTTTGATTGATAAAGTCCTTACTGTACTCAAATTTTGGTTTTATACCTAAAATTTTAAAGCAATTTTCAAGAATTTTATGATTAAGGTCAAACAAAAATTTTTCTTTATTTTTAAAAACAAAATTAAAACTGTCGATATAAAAATCAAAAAAGGCTGAGTTTTTATAAGCAGAAACTAAAGCCATATAATGATTTTTTTGCCAATCTGTAGAATAATCTATTTTAGTATCTTTTACATATTGTCTGTAAGATTTTATTACTGGCACAATTAAGTTGGCTTTCCCGTTGGCAGTCATAATTTCGCAACGGTTTCTGTAAGTTTGCCTTTGGTAGTTTTCAAAAATATCAATATAAATATTGCTGTAAATAAAAAATTTAGAAATATACTGAATAGAAGGAAAGTAAGAAGAAAATAATACTGCTTCCATTAAAATGCAATCTTGCCAATAATATATTCTTCTGGAATAAATCCCCATCTTCTGGAATCTTTTCCATTTAATCTATTATCACTTAAAACAAAGTAATAATTTTTTTCGACTATATATTTATCTACTAAATTTTCGTCAATTTCGATGTTTTCGCCAAAATAGTAAAGAGCATGTCCTTCGTAAAAGTCAATTATTTTTTTGTACAAATGTATATTACGTCTGTTTAGGCTTAAAGTCATGTCCTTGCAAGGCACTACTGTAGGTCCAAAAAAATCTTGATTCCATGGGAAAATTTGAAATGGAAAAGTATTATAATTCAAAACTGCTTCAGGTTCTGTAATTCTTCTAACTACCATTACACCTTCGAGTTTTGAAATTTCATCAGCAATATGTTTATAAGTTAAAATATCGAAAGCCTTGTTATTAAGTAATGTGTCTAATATTTTAACGTCGTGATTTTTAAGAAGTTCCGAGAAGTCTGTTTCTTCTTCTGTGTTAACTCTAAACTTAAACATCAAATCATAATCTTCGTTTAATTCTTTATTGTTTATCAATATTTTTGTATCTCTAATTTCAATAATATCTCCAGGTTTTCCAATTACTCTTCCTATTATATTTTCTTTTTTTGAAAAAGGAGGGTCGCTTAGTTCTGGTGATTTATAAACAATTCTATCACTATAATCTAATAAAAAATCCGCAGATGGTTTTAAAAAGTTCAAATTCATATTTGGATTTTTTACTTTTAGTATAAACGTAGTTTGTTTCTTACCTTCACAAGATTTAGCTTTGTAAAAGCCTGTGTAAGTGAAAAATAAAATAATAAGCAATAAAACTATAGAACTTATAATTATAAGTTTTCTTTTCAATTTTTTATTCATTGTGTACAATTTTTCCAATTCTTGACCATCTTATTCCACCATATTCTTTATCAGACGACATCCATATTAGCCATGCTTTACCAACAACGTGATTTTCTGGTACAAATCCCCAAAATCTCGAATCTGCCGAGTTGTGCCTATTATCACCCATAAGCCAATAATAATTCATCTTGAAAGTATATGTGTCGGTTTGTTTTCCATTTATAAATGCTTTGCCGTCTTTTATTTCTAAAGTATTGTCTTCGTAATAGCCTATTAGCCTTTCATATAAAATTAGATTTTTTTCGTTAAGCTCTATAGTAGCCCCAGCTTTTGGAATATACAAAGGACCAAACCAATCGGCGTTCCAATCAAAGTTTTCGTTATGAGGATAAATTCTAAAATCTCTTTCGCCTTTTGGTCTAAAATCTGGCTTAACACTTTTTACATAGGCTAATTTTTGAACTTTCTGCAAAACAAGCTCGTTTAATGGAATTATTAAAGATGAATTATTAAATCGTCTAATATCACTTCTATTTATTTGATTTTCTCTTAAAAATCTTTCAGAAATATTTCCATTTTCAATATTAACGATATAATTAAATTGTTTTGTAGGAATGTTTTTTTGTTTTGTACCATTAATATATACTTCGCCTTCTTTTATTTCTAAAGTGTCGCCAGCAATAGCAACACATCTTTTAATATAATTTTCTCTTTTATCTATTGGGCGAACAATAATGTCATAAACTTCACGAACTAATTCTCTTGCAAGTTTGTCGTAATCTTTTTGTGTTTTCAGTCTGTTGCCAGATTTGTAAAATTCTTTGTCTAATTCGCTCAACTTTAAACTTGCATTGTTTATCATTTCAGTATTATGATATTCGTTTATGTTTGGGTCAAATAAATTATAAGCAAGAGAATTATAATAATGTGTGTCTTTAACGCCCATCATAAGATTTGTGTCTTTTGTAGCTTCTAAAATTTCTAAGTCAAATTGTTCCATGATATAAGAACAAATTCTTATAATGTCGTAATAATCTTGAGCTTGATTTTGTACCACAACTGTATCTCCTGTCGGATAGTTAAAGACTACCATATCATCTCTTTTGACATCGCCCCAGCCAGCCATTCGTCTATATTCAGTTTGAATCCAAGTTACGTAAGATTTAGTGCTTTTAGTTAATGGCAAAGTGTGATGAACAAAAGGAAAAGAAATTGGTGTCATTGGTACTCTGGGTCCGTAGGCTACTTTACTTACAAACAAATAATCACCAACTAAAAGGGTTTTTTCCATTGAGGAAGTTGGTATTGTAAAAGCTTCGAAAAAGAAAATGCGAATAAATGAAGCCGCAATTACTGCAAATATAATTGCATCAATCCACTCTAAAGTTTTTCTTTTAGCTTTTGAATAAGTTTTATCTTTTCTTGGTTTCCAAAAAGCCCATCTAACAAATTTTGTTATATAAATATCTATAATAATAAGTTCGCCAAGCAACCACCAATAGTTTCCTAACCAAATTACCCACAACACATAAAGCAAAGTGGTTACCGAAAACCATATCCATTTATTTTTTAATTTTTGTATAATTGGGTTGTTTTTTATTTTTGATTTAAACCCTGTTTTTTTTGCCATAGTTAAAAATTTAATAAATTTTTCATTGTAAAGTAACCTGTTTTGCCAAAGATATATTCTGCTGCAAGTATTGCTCCTGTTGCAAATCCTAAACGACTTGAGGCAGAATGGCTTATTTCTATTGTGTCAATATTGTTTTTCCAAATAACTTTATGGTCGCCAAAAACTTCATCTATTCTAAAAGCCTCAACTTCAAGGTTTTGCTTGTTTTGTATTGGCGATAATTCCCAATTTGAATATTTAGAATTATTTTCTAAAATTTGTTTTGCTAAGCTAATTGCTGTACCACTTGGCTTGTCGAGTTTGTGTATGTGATGTGTTTCTTCAATTTTTGCTTCGTAGTCGGAATAATTATTTAATAAAGTAGCAAGTCTTTTGTTTATTTCCATAAAAACATTCATTCCAATGCTATAATTTGAAGCGTAGAAAAAAGCTGTTGATGTTTTTTTGGTAAGTTCTATAAATTCTGATTCGTCAAGTTTCCAGCCAGTAGTTCCGCTAACAACAGAAATGCCATTGTTAAGGCAGTTTAAAATATTTGTTTTTGAAGATTCAGGATTACTAAACTCTATTGCGACATCACATTTGTTTTTTAAGTCTTGGTTTATTTTGTTTTTATTGTCAATATCAATAATTTCGGTAATTACATGCCCACGTTGGATAGCTATACTTTCAATAGTTTTACCCATTTTCCCATAACCTATTAAAACAATTTTCATAAGAATATTAATTTTTAAAGCGTTGTAAAGATACAACAAATTTTATGTTTTCATAAAATCAAATAATATTAATGTTTAATAAAAAGGTTCTACTGTTAATTTAATGGGTAAAGATATAAACCGCCGTAAAAAAATAGGATTGCACTTCTAAAATTTTCAAATCTTCTATATCCTCTTGCACACGCTTTTACTTCTTGTATTT
>Ga0209719_1003693_pt1 | contig 13462 bp, 10 predicted proteins | sample AD_JPNAS2_MetaG_FD_184421 | JGI IMG/M metagenome (GOLD analysis project Ga0209719, IMG submission 184421) | Active sludge microbial communities of municipal wastewater-treating anaerobic digesters from Japan - AD_JPNAS2_MetaG (SPAdes) (version 2) | ecosystem: Engineered > Bioreactor > Anaerobic...
TAGTGCGACCAATAAATTATTTTACATTGTCTTCCATAGGGAAGAATCCATTTGGAAATTAAATTTTCTTTTTTTGGGCAATCAGCAATTTAATTGATAAGTCCATTACCGCTAATTGTGTTGGGGGGAGGCCTAAAATAACTCTATATATTTGATGGAAAGGTCAATCGTTGGGGAAATGTTTTTATGTGTAATTATTTTGTCGGGATTTGAAAAGGAATTTTTGTAGCCCTTAAATCTTATGGTCATTTTATCAATAGACTTTATATTATAAGGAATAAGCGAAATGTTGAGGTCAGCGGCTTTTTGGATTTGTGATAAAGGACCGTTCCAGACAACATTATTGTCCAGCAGCAACTCAACTTCTGCTTGTTTATCTATTTCCCCGGGTTTTGTTTTTATATGTAGTTTGGTGCGTAATCTTCTGAATTTGCTTATCTTTATCCTTTCAATATTAGAGACGAGCAAAGGATGATTGCCTGTGCCAACAATACCTGTGAAATTATAACCATCCTTACCTTTCAGATTATATGTTTTTACTCTTTTTACCGCATATGCCTTGAACGTGTTTATTTTTATTTTGTTGCGGGCAGAGTTCACCATTCGCATCGTGACTATGTATCGCTTTGCATCATCAAAGGTTTTTATTCTATGGGTGAAGATATTCCGGCCAGCTTGAACAGGTATTTTACATCTAAATGTACGCAGCAGGGAATTGCCCCCATATTCAGATATTTTTAATGTGCACACGTCAAAAGGATTTTCAATGGTGAAGTCGAGCTTGACTTCCAGGGCGATCGTGTTTTTGTCCGTAGCAGCAAATACTTTATTATACCGCCATTCCAACTTTGAGGGTTTTAAAATTTCCGGAAAATAATCTAATGTTATAGACGGATTTTCTAAATGTTTAGACCATTGCTTTAATTGCTTGGTTTCACACAGTCTGTTAAATTTACTGTGCATTTTATCAACGGATGGGTTTTTGCTGAATTGATAAAGGCAAATCATTTTTGATTCGTCGAATATTTCCACGGGATGCACGTAATAATCTTTACATAAATCAAATTTTTCTTTTTTAAGATAATTAAGAATATGCCTTATGCCTTCCTTCCTGTAAAAAAAATACACATCATTTCTATCCAGTATTTTATCAAATACCTCTGCTCCTGTTTGGGCGCCTATTTTATTTATCTGCTTGTAAAATAATGGCGAAAAAGTGCTCCAGCCCGAAAAGATTCCCGAAAATTTTAGGGGAGGTTTATGCGTTGGCCCCAAAAACCGTTCAAATTCGCAAAGATCAGGTTGGCCGATAATGAACGCACCGGCATATTTGGTGTTCAGTATTTTTAGATATTGGGAATAATTATTTCTCCCTAATTCATACCAATGCTGCCTAACTGTTAAAAAGCGTAGATTAAAAGCAAACGCTAAACACAGCATTATCGCTACGCAAATATTAACGATGATTTTTATTTTCCGCATTATCAGCTTTCAGCCAGAAATGTAAATAGAATAGAATTAAGGAAAAGGAAAAAAACATAGGATAACCGAGCCTTAAAGGGAATCTTATGTATGCATGGAGTAACGCCGCGACGACCAATGCATATATGAGTATCGTTGATGATAAAATAAATGACTTTTTGCCCTGACGGGCGTTCATGAGTAAAAGGGCGGCAAAGAGAATCATGAACTGATGATATTCTTTAAATACATCTACAATACTGGCTATAGGCGCGCGATAATCAGGTCTTTTGGCAACTGCGTGATACTTGGAAAGAGATTTTATATTGTAGATATTTTCGTCAATAAAAAACCAGTATCTAAGATTTTCATAATCATCAGGAGACCAGCCGGTATTGTCGTACATATCTTGATTGTCGACATTAAGTCTCGCGGTTGGAGTGCCGTGAATATCTGATCGTAACTTGTCGAATTCATACCACTGCCTATATTGAGGAGGCGATAAATATCCTTTATAAATAAAATCGTAACTGTATACAAGCAGTGAAGGAATTAGCAGGATTAAAAGAAATGACCATTTCACCAGCAGCGCTCTTCGCGTGATTTTGTTTTTCCATACATCTATTACGTCGGATGAGGTGATGATTAATAAAAGCGGGAAAATGATGGTTATAACTGCTTCAAGACCTCGCACTCGGAATAATGCAGATGCAGAAAATAGCATACCAAGAACGGTAGACTTTAAAAATGTTAGATTATTATTGTAATACAGATGGGCAAATGCCAATACTGACGACACACCACTGAATATGGATATATTTGTATATTGGATGAAAAGAACAAAATAAGACACATATACAAAGTAGACAATCAAAAAAATAATAAAGTCAACATTTTTATTTAAATAATATTTAAATATCGATAAATTTATAGTTATACAAATAGCTGTAAATATGTAAGTTAATATGCCATACCACAAATTACTTTGCATGCCTTTGTTCAGGAAATAAATTGCATATGACAGGAAGTGATGAGAGACAGTCACAATAAATCCATCATTAGCATGACGAATTACTGTAGGAACATCGTTTGTCTCGTATGCTGGACTAAGGACAAAGAAAAGCAGGAGCACGTAGCAAATAGAGAGAACAAACATGTCAAATCTAAATATGGTATTGTTCTGTAAATTCATTATTATTTCACAAATAGTCCTGAATAAAAATGTAGCACATGAGTTGAAATAGCAGGATGGTCAATGTATAGTTACTATCTACCTAGGGCGTGACGCGTTCTTTTTTAAATGATTATAACAAAAATTGTTGCTCAGGACTTTTTCGCAACAATATAAAATCCACCAGCTATATTGTTGGCATAAGGATGTTTAACCAGAACTGAATCTAGAATTTTAACGGGAAATGTAAGTGCCATTAAAAAAATAAAAATCATGTCATGCATAATTTTACTTTTAAAGGAAAGTAAGAGTGCCAGCCACTGCTGGATAACCCAAAGCATACCTGAGGTAGGACCGGAACCTATCCCAACACTGATATTCTGAAATTGTTCAAATAAGACAATTACACCCGATACAGTCCAACGTTGAAAATCAAAAGGCGCGGCGTGATATGGTTGTATAAACGGAACAAAGCAGAAAATTGAACCTCCCGGCTTAAGGATCCTGTACATCTCCTGGATTACCCTTTCTGGCGATTCGACATGTTCAAGTAGCGCCCTGTTTATAATGAAATCTACTGAATTTTCCACAAAGGGCAAATTTGTCGCGTCAGCTACAACATCAACATCGTTGAAATTGTAGATATCAATGTTGATAATGTCACTGCGGCCTTTAATCGTTCCAGGACCACTGCCCAGATTGAGAGTTATGGATTCAACACCGTACTGTTTGAGCAATGCATTCATAACTTTTATACACTTACGATTTACCCATACTGGCTTAAATATGTCCTTCAATGCATTATAAAAGAAACCATATTTTTTAAGATAGTCTTTAATTAATCCCAGGGATGAACTGCCAGCAGAATGCACTGGAACAGTATTGCCATTTAAAAAGAAAAAAGTGCCATCCTGTATTTGGTATTCTGCTCCCCTTTGAATAATTTTAGTTATTTTTTCCTGCTTCGATTCCATAAACTAAAGTACCTCTTTAATTGATATATACAATTTGCTCTCCTATATCCGTTTCATGGATGGTTCTTACATTTTTTATAAGTAGTATCTCTCACCTAATAATTAAAGGCCTTCTACTTAGCGCCGCGCACAATAACATGATTCGAACACGTGGAGCCCCCCGCCTAGTAAGGCCAATACCACCCTGTTAAGGTAAATTAAAAAACCTAGTAGCACAGCATCAGATCCCGGCACACCTACTTTTATCAGAAAAAAAGCTAATACACCCTCACGGATTCCGAGGCCGCCTATTGATATGGGCAAAAGCGTCATTGCGTATACAATAGGCATCACTACAAAAAAAATTGACAGCGGCTGATTTATGTTTAACGCCTTGGCCAGATAATAACTACTCAAAATGTCCATAGTGTGGGCGGACACGCTCAACAAAAGGATCAAGACAATCACTTTGAACGACATTTTTTTGAAGTAGTCGAGCAGAGTCATTAGTGAAGAACAGGTTCTCACGAAATCAATTCTTTCAGCTAATCGTTCATAAGCAGTAAATTTTATGCACACAAAAAAGGTGATAAACAGCACTATAAACGCCCCGCCTAACCTACTTATAGAATCAAAAAGCATCTGTTCTTCCTGCAATAATGATGGTGCCAGTAATACAGCAACCGCTGCTATCATTAATATACCAATTAAGCCACAAGAACGCTCAAACAGGATACTGATAGCCAAAAGCGCCTTCCTTCCGCGATGTCTCTTAATACTTAGACCCAGTCGGACAATATCACATCCAACAACGCCCGGTAGCATTATACCGTAAAAAAAACCAATCATATAAAATCGCCAGCTATCCATTATTGACTGTTTAATGGAAAATTGATGAAGCAAAACACTCCAACGTATTGATATGATGAATATACTAATTAATAAAAAAATGAATGCCTGCCATATATACTTATAGCTCAGTTGTGGCAGTATACTCTTGATTCGCTCCCAATCAAGAAATGTAACCAAATAAAACAAGATAGCGCAGGATAGCATCACGCGAAGAAAGAAAAATATTTTAGATCTCGAAATATTAAGTTGCATTTTCCCAAAGAGAAATAAATTGTTGAGTGGTAGCTCTAGATGTAACGAGAGCATAGAAATAGCTGCTATTATACATTAACAACTGTCGTCATTTTCTTCCGATGCGTCAATGCTGTCTTTAACTATATATACTGGCCGTCGCTCCGCTGTCGAAATCAGTCGAGAAACATATTCTCCCAATAGTCCCAAACAAAAAAGGATAATGCCGGTAGCTCCCAAAAGAACAACCATAAGAGAGGTCCAGCCAGGGACTGAATGATTCATCAGGAGCCAACGGATAATCAGATATCCTCCATAAAAAAAACTTAAAGCAGCTATGATAAATCCTATCACGCTCATCACGCGTAGCATAAATGATGAATTATTGAAAAGCATATTCGATAACAATGATAATGAGTTCCTCAGATTATAGTTGCTTGTTCCATACTTTCTGGGCTGATGGTCAACATCCACATTTACCAGATCAGACGTTACCTGTAGGATCTGTGCGATAAGGAATGGTCGGGGTGTGTGAATAGAAAGAATGCTCTCAACAACACGTCTTTTAAGAATTCTGAATGGAGATGCCATAATATTCTTGGGCTTCCCAAGCAAGTAGACATCCAGCATCCCTTTTATGCGGCTTGATAGTTTTTTCCCATAGGAGCAATTTTTTTCAGCAAATCGGGCAATAACGACATCGTGTTCCCGCTTTTCCGCAAGCAACGGAATGTCTTCCGGTCTATGTTGTAAATCATCATCCATTGTAACAATCCAGCGTCCCCTGGAATGCGCCATGCCACACAGAACAGCACTGGCCTGGCCGAAATTCCTCGCCAGTCGAAACACACGAACCGCTTTGTAGTCCCGTGCAATTGATTGTAAGGTTTGCCACGTCTCCTGCCGTTGAGAACAGTCGTCAACGAAAATGATTTCGTAACTTTCGTTCATAATATCCTCGAATACAATATGCAGCCGCCTTGCCAGATCAAGCAGTGAGGCACTGCTATTGTAGACAGGAATGACGACTGAAAAATTTACTTGCCGCATCCCGCTCCTCGCAACGTCTCGAAAACATCGTCAAATATAAAGAGCTGTTGTATTTCAGAATCATATTCACGATCTGATCCGGTCAACAGTTCAATCCTCCGCTTTTCCTGTAAAATATTATTTTTGCTTGTGCTGTAATCGGCAGGTACCGCCGGATGGGTGACTGGCAGAGGTTCATCAAAAGAGGAGATACTATTCTCCGTTTCCTTCGTATTTTTTTTCTCCAGCTCAATGATATATCCCAAGGCTTTCATTTCAGGCTCGCACAAAGTTTCTATATAGGTAATCAGATCAGCCGGCAAGAGGTCTTTGAAACGGCCCACCGAATTTGCCGAAACACCGGCCTGTTCTTCGAATGAGGAATTGCCGGACCAGCGTTGCCCCTGGTCATCAAGCAATTCTTTTCGAAGAGTTGTGAGAGTTTCCTCTACACTCACCCCTAACCACGACATGATTGCACCGGTCTGTGCCTCTGTATCCCGCACAAGGTCTTCGTAACGTACAAACCGCCCCAGTCCGAGGTTAACCAGATGCAATGCAAAGGCCACACTCTTTCGCCAAATACGCACGTTATAAAGGGTGGGCCGAATTTCCCCCGCATACCGGTTTCCCCCACCATAATTCATTGAAGTGATGACATCGCGGGGATCCCGCAACACTATGATTGTTTTAAATCCCTGCCTGGCAAGATAGGGAGTGTATTCTTCACAAAGGACTTCCTTGGCGCCAAGCACAGGGGATCCTTTTTCGGAGCCGAGAAGAGACCAAAAACGGGGCAACATGTCCGCAAGCGATCCGGTGTATTGTTTTTCATCATCTATCTTAGTCGGTATACCGGGCCACGTACTAGGACGATAGGTAGAAAGAAAAGACAGAAAATCATCTGGAGTGTATCTGTTTTCGGGGAAGAGCGGTCCCAGAGGATATCGCGCTGGATCATGACCGAGCGATGCCAGGAATGCGTTTTTTACCCCCGTGAAGAGTGGCATACAGGGCTGATAGAGCACACGGGCAGGGTTGTGGGTATTAATAAGATTCTCCAGCAAAGTCGTGCCGGAGCGTAACATGCCGGTAATAAACAACCTCGATGGGGATGGAGCATGATTCATTTCAGTATTTCTCCCGAAACCCGTCACTGCTCCGCCACCCCCAGACATACCAGGGGGCATTGGGACCAACATGAAAAAGCAGGTCAAGAATCGTTACTCCATGTACGAAGGGCGGATACTGTTGTTCGTATTCAGGGTACCCGCTGTAATCCATCCACGACAACTCGATACCCGCTTCATCAAAAAGATCGGTTTGTATGTAATCCTTCGCAGCCGGCCCTGAGATATAATGGCCGCCGCCCGCCTGCCTGCAAAGATCGACCAGGCGCTCTGTTTTTCCTTCAATTAAATCATAGTCCCAGGAATTACTGATCGTTGTCGTAATACCCAGATATTTACACACCGCTTCGATGAATACACGGTTCAGCACAGAAAGATGAGTGTAGTGTCTTTGCAAGTACAGCGGCTCGAAAATCGCTGCAACGGCATCGAAGTTTCGTGCACGGCTGTAGTTTTGTTTGATGGACTTCCAGTGTATTTCTGCCCAGTCCGTGCCGTCAATCTCCGTTTCCTGTATCAACTGGTGATATTTACCTTTAACACGTACAGGTACAGTAAGCCACTTCAATCCCTGAGGTGTCTTGATTTTATTGCGGTTCCGCCAATCACGTCGCGTGTATTGCATGTCATCATACAAAATAAACTCATCCACTCTGTGAATAAGATCAAAATATCCTTTCCAGGGAATGTAATTGGACTGGAGAATAGCAACTTTTTTCATTCTGCGCCTCTTGCTGATGGTATTACTTACTATGATAGAACTTGCTGATTCTTTCGATGACCCTGCCCACATCACCTTCCGTCATATCGTAATACAGGGGCAGCCTCAACAGGCGGTCGCTCATTTCATCGGTAACAGAAGTGGTCCCGCTGGTTCGGCACAAGCGCTTGCCTGCCGGGGAAGAATGGAGGGGCACGTAATGGAATATTGCCTTTATGCCTCCATCCTGCAGATGGTGCATCAAAGCGTTTCTTTCTTCCAGTGAACCTGTCAGGATGTAAAAAAGGTGTCCGTTTTCTTCATGATCTTCAGATACAGGCGGAATGTGAATATGCCCCTCCTGGGCAAGTGGTTTTAAAAATTCCAGATATTGGGCATAAATGTTTCGACGCTTGGCGATGATTTTTTCCGCTTCTTCAAGTTGCGCGAAGAGAAAAGCCGCCGTCAGTTCACTGGGAAGATAGGACGATCCTATGTCCTGCCAGGTGTACTTGTCTACCTCGCCCCTGAAAAAGCGACTTCTGTCGGTACCTTTCTCCCTGATAATTTCGGCACGCTGAACAAAGCGTTCGTCATTTATCAACAGCGCGCCACCTTCACCCGAGATAATATTTTTTGTTTCATGAAAGGAAACGCACCCCAGATGTCCCACCGTGCCGAGATATTGCTTTTTCCAAGTGGAAAGAAGGGCCTGCGCCGCGTCTTCGATCACCTTCAGGTCATGTTTTTCAGCCAACGCCATGATCACATCCATTTCGCATGACATGCCGGCGTAGTGAACGGGAACGATTGCTTTTGTCTTTGGAGTGATGGCCTTTTCAATTAGACGCTCGTCAATGTTAAGCGTGTCCGGGCGTATATCAACAAACACGGGAACTCCTCCTCGAAGGACAAACGCATTTGCTGTCGAAACAAAGGTGAATGAAGGCATGATAACTTCATCACCCTGGCCTATATCACAGAGAATGGCAGACATTTCCAAAGCGGCGGTACACGAATGTGTAAGGAGGGCTTTTTTGCAACCAAGTCGCTTTTCCAACCATTCATGACATTTCTTGGTGAAAGAACCGTCACCGGCTGTACGTGATTCAACCAGGACTGCCTGCGCTATATAAGACAGCTCCTTCCCTACTATAAAAGGTTTGTTGAAGGGGATCATTGGTTTTTTTTTAGACATTTTAAAATCCTTCTTATGTGGAAAACACAACCTCTCTCTCCGGTAGGTCACGTTAAGTAAATTTCGAATTTTTTAGAATAATCAGTTCAAAAATACAAAAGGAAAATTGTCAAGCCCATTCCTTCGAGTAAATCAGTTCCCGGTGGTCGTCATAAATTTTGAAGAAATATTGCACCAATTGTTTAAATGAATAATTTATTTGCCTGCCTAAAAGTATATTCCCTGGATTGATTTTTTCTTCTTTCAGACCTGTCCATTGAGAATTTATTTTCTCCTCGATACCACGCGTTGCACCTATCCATGGATTTATTGGAAAGGCTCGGTTTCGAGCATTGTTTTCGGTTCTTTTATGGGAAACTGTAAGTCTGATGGGCATATTTTTTCTACATATGTCTAATTAATAGACATAAAGAACAATGGCTATGTTAATTAATCGTCATTCTTAATGAATGAACACCCGCTGGGTATCATTTTCCCCAGCACGAAATATCAAGGCCGTAATTTTTTTTCAGTATCTGATTCCAGGGTTGAAACATTTCTTGCAGGGACGACCTGAATTTTTCGGAAAGCTTGCATCCGACGCGTTCCGGAGAACCCACATTGGCCTTTTCTGTCAGGCCAGGCGGAACAAACCGCGGGTTAATTTTCAGACGGCGATAGCCGACTGGTTACCAACAAAGTGTTCGGCCACAAGAATAATCAAACGGTCTTTCCCGAATAAATTTTTCCACCGTTCGAGATACTGAACATACTTGCTTCTCTCGGTATAGGCATATGGATTAACGGATGTTTTGGCAGAAGTCCGCCAGTTATCTTTTCTCAGAGACTCTTCATGTATGGCGCGTTCGATATCGTATGGTTCAAGGCCGTTATCGCGAGTAAAACTATAGTGAGATATGGTTCGCTCCACGGGATCACGCAGTATGACAATAATGGTCGCGGATGGTATCAGGCGGCTGATGGCTATTGCCGCCTCGTCGCACTCCATATATGAAGTACTTTTTTCACCCAGCCATACAACATCCCCGGCATCGGTAAAATACTTCTTAAAATATGCGTTGTAGTCTGTTGAATTAATTTCCGGGTTTATGAAATATTTCGGTTCGGGAACAACCGGTTTGGCCATGTACACTTCCGGATGAGCATCCAGCATTTTATACAAGTAGGTAGTGCCTGAACGTTGCGCGCCGATGATAAACAGGTGCTTAGCCACGGATAATTTCCTTGATGTGATAGATTTCTTTTTGGCTGGTCTGAGTTAATGATCTTACAACATATTCTCCGAGCATACTCAGAATCAAAAGCGCTATACCGTTGAAAAACGAAAGCAAGACGACAACGGTGGTCCACCCGGGCACCCCGACTCCGACAAAAATTGCTTTCATTATGTAGAATAAACTGAGAAAAAAACTAAAAAATGCGACGATAATTCCCATGCCGGCTACAAGCCGTAGAGGGTATGACGAATAGTTAAACAGTATTTCCGTTACCAAATTAAATATTTGCCTGAATCTATAATTGCTTTTGCCGGCTTGTCTCTCCCTGTGCTTAACCTGAACATTGGCAACATTTGATGAATACATCAGCAGTAAACCGGGGATGTAGGGATAACCGCTTTTATGCCCACATACACGGTCTATGACATCACGCCTGATGATACGAAAGTTTGATAGTGCGATATTTTTGGGGCTGAAAAATATTTTTCTGATAAGGAATCTGACAATTTTGCTTCCCAAACGGCGCACAAGAGAATGTTTCTTTTTAATATATTCTCCAATGACCAGGTCGTGACCGCTTGCCGCGCAAGTGATGAGTTTTTCGATTTCTTCCGGCGGGTTTTGCATGTCATCATCCATGGTTATAACGTAGTCTCCCGTCGCGTGGCAAAACCCGCATAAATTGGCTACATGCTGGCCATAGTTATGGAGAAGATTTATCGCGGTTAATTCCGGATACTCCTTCGCTTTCTTGGAGATAATTTCCCAGCTTTGATCTTTACTGCCGTCGTTGACGAGAATGACATCAAAATCCAGATTTTTATCGTGGAAAAACGAGACAACGTTATCGATAGTATGGCCAACTATCTTTTCGCTGTTGAAAACAGGAATCACAACACTATGTTTCATGATAATTGTCTAAAAAACGTTATTGTTTGTCAATTGTTGCAACAAAATACTAATTTTCAAGCCAGTGTTTACGGAATACCGCGATTTCATCATCCGTGTAAAAATGACGCGCATAGCGTGAACTGTATTCTTTATCCAAGTATGAGGCGGGAAGCGGTAACGTTTTAAACTGTTCATAAAGTTTGCGGTAGGGCTTTTCTTCTCCGACGTTTGTGCTGATAATGGAAAAACTTTCCATACCCATAAATTCACGGAAAGCATTTTCTGCTACCCGGTTGAGGTCTTCCATGCGAATAATCATCAGGTTGACCCGGGGGGTGAATGTGTATATGTGATACCCGTTGGTTTTGTCGAACGGCGTTTTAAATATATCTATGCCCCAGATTGGTTTAATCTGGTTATCAAACCACTGCCCGGGATCGTTATCACCGGATTTTTTAAAAAACATTTTTTGCAGGTCTTCCAGTTTGAGTTCGCCGGATTTCCATTGTTTTTTCCAGTCCGGAATATATTCGTTAATAAGCTGGAAAAAGGTGCTGATTTTTTTTGCCACTGGGTCACGGACCAGGCTGATTACGTTCCAGTATTGTTCGTGATTATTGTCTATTTGCTGTCTTATTTTTTTGCCTTCCAGCAATTTTTGGATGGATGCGGTCGGGTCTGTTCTTATTTGTTTGATACGTTCTATCCGCTGGTCTATTTTCTCTAATATATGAGCGTGATAAACCGGAGTTGAGATTTCCAGTTCCTTGAATTTTTTCTCCAAAGACAGATGAAGGCTTGTTGAACCGACTTTTCCCGACTGGAAAATGATTACCGGCCTATTCATGCGTGAATTAAATTCATTTCGCGTATCAAATGTTTTCATTTCATAGGTTGATGGATTTTTTTCCAGGAGAGAGATTTCTTTTACCGCGTCTGCCGTAGCCTTTAGATAGGCGTAACCATATCTTTGATCCGGCTCCAGATAAGCTCCTTCCGCCCATTCGTTCCAGGCGTTGATGAATAGTAAGCGCTTTTCCGGGCATTTTTCCCGCAGCGTAACCTTTGCGGCATTCAGCAGCCAGTTTTTATATAATTCCGGGCTGGAGAAAGCGAAGGTATAGCCGCATCCGGGTTTGCGTGCTTCATTATCCCAACCTGGAAAAACCGTTTTGAATAACTTGTATTCGGCTGCTGAAGCTGAAGAACATTTTTTAACAATGTCTTTGTAATCAAAAATATTGCCGCTGTAATTGGGGTTGGCAATTTTTAATAAATGACTGATGTCAGGCAAAGCGATATTATGTGGAGGAAACTCAACAGCCGCATCAAAATTCACTTCACGGGGGTCTGTAAACCAAAATGTTTGCGCGGCAATTAAATAGGGGGTGGCTATGCCGTTGGCCTGGCAATATTCGCGCCAGCGCTTAACTGTTTCTGAAACATTGGAAAGGATATTTGGCCTATATATTATCAGGACCGGACGGCCGTTAATTCGAATGTAGCGTTTATCTTGGAAAAGGGGAAGAATATCCTTTATAAACCGAAGGTCACTTTCCGGTGAATGTTCTTGGGCAATCAGGATATCATTTTCCTGGCCATCCCAGCGACGTGTCCAGTTCTCATTAGCCCAGCAAACGCAGAAGGGGAAATCTTCCTTGCTTTCCAGGAATAAATCTAAAGGTTTTCTCAGGAGGCGTTGCCCGTTAAACCAGTAGTAGTGAAAACAAAAACCATAAATTCCATACTTTTTAGCCAGTTCAATTTGACGCTTTTGAATTTCCGGAACGCGCAGGTCGTAGAATCCCAGCTCACCAGGAAGCCGCGGCTGATAATGTCCCACAAATTGTGGCGTTGCTTTAGAGACATTCATCCATTCGGTAAAACCTTTACCCCAGAACTCGTCATTAAGAGGAATGGGGTGAAATTGCGGGAGATAAAAAGCGATTAGCTTGATTGTTGATTCTTCTGAAGAAACATTTTCATCCGAAAGCGGCACATAATCATCTTTTATTTTTTTGCTGGCCATTGATACCAGTTGCTCGTATATTTTTTTATGCGCTGTATCGGTTGTTTGAAGCGCTGCGTTACTTGTTTGGAGCACTGCATTAACATTGATGCGATTATGCAAGCGTAAAAACAAACCCTGCATGCCTTCTCTGCGCAAAACGGAAGGAACTTTGTGGATATTAGTTAATCCGTAGAATAAGCCGGATAAAATTTTTTTGAATATCCGCAGTGGATGCGTAAGAAACGTCAATATTTTTCGCAAAATATGGCTCAATCGTTCTTTTAAAAAATGATTAAGCATCTCTTGGAGGCGGGCACAAGATTCCTGTGAGATTTTCAGTTCATCTTGGAGTTTAGTGTAAGACTTCTGTGACATTTTCAGTTCATCTTGGAGTTTAGCGTAAGATTCCCGTAATTTTTTAAGGTCATCCTCGATTGTCTGAATAGTATTTGTTTTTTGTTTTATTATATCGTTCAGTTCAAAAACCTGATTCAATAATCTTTCGGTTTCCAGCGTCGTTGATGCCAGTAATTTTTTGTATCTTTCAACATCTGTTTCAAAATTCGGTTCGAACTTATCGAGTGATGAGCGCTCTTGCTTATCAAGGGATGACAAATA
>Ga0209719_1003697_pt1 | contig 13445 bp, 15 predicted proteins | sample AD_JPNAS2_MetaG_FD_184421 | JGI IMG/M metagenome (GOLD analysis project Ga0209719, IMG submission 184421) | Active sludge microbial communities of municipal wastewater-treating anaerobic digesters from Japan - AD_JPNAS2_MetaG (SPAdes) (version 2) | ecosystem: Engineered > Bioreactor > Anaerobic...
AGACTGTGTCTCGGGCTCTCCGGCACCAAGGATGTTCGACCTCCCAGCCGGTGCGTAGAGCAACATTCGCCGCGGCGCCATTTTCATCCTGCGTGGCGCCGACATTGTCGGCATGGGGGACTGTGTCGGTTTGCCCAGGACCCTCGAAAATCCTGGCCCACAGGGCACAGGTCCACCGATCTGCTCGGATCCTTGCTGCACGTTGGCGGTCTGCGGGCCGTGTGAGAGATCAACGGGTGAGCCTTGACACATTGGGCAACGGCCGCTATACTGCGTAGTGTAAAGGTCTTGGCCTTAACACCTGCGGGGTGGTCGGTGACCGATGCTTAGCAAGATGTTGAGGATGACTGCCCTGTTCGATGTGTATGGGCCGCTCTTGACCCAGCGCCAGCAGGAGATGTGCCGTCTGTACTACCTGAATGACTACTCGTTGTCGGAGATATCCGAGCTTCATGGAGTGTCACGGCAAGCCATTCATGATGCGCTTGTACGCTCTGAGCAGGCGATGGAGGAGTATGAGAACCAGTTCGGGCTTATCCGATGCTCGGAGGCCAGGCGACGGCAGCTCGGCGAGCTGGTCGCAGCTCTCCGAGGAGTGGGCGAGTCCATCGACAAGGCTTTGCATGCTCTCGGAGGCGGGCCGGGCGGCGCTTCTGACTGCGATCTGAATGCGGCTCGCGCCTGGCTTGCAAGAACCATAGAGGCAGTTGAGAGCTGTCAGAAGGCTGCAATCTCCATGGAAGCCGACACGGGCATGGACACTGGCACTGGCACGGACCTCGGCGGCGACGAGGCGATCAGCGGCAAGGAAGGTGGGCTTTGATGTTTGAGAACCTTTCGGCGCGGCTTCAGGGCATCTTCAAGAACCTTCGTAACCGCGGGAAGCTCACTGAGAAAGAAGTCGACCTGGCACTTCGCGAGGTCCGCACGGCCCTTCTGGAAGCAGACGTTAACTTCAAGGTCGCGAAGGCATTTGTAGACAGGGTCAGGAAACGTGCTGTGGGCGAAGAGGTTCTGATGAGCCTCACACCTGCTCAACAGGTGATAAAGATCGTCCATGAGGAGCTGACTAGCCTCATGGGCGGGCAGTCGTCCAAGATCGCTTTTTCACCGAAGCCTCCCACCATCCTGATGCTAGTTGGGCTGCAGGGCTCGGGCAAGACTACTAGCTGCGCAAAGCTTGCGAGCCTCATGCGCAAGCAGGGAAGAAAGCCACTCCTCGCGGCCGCCGACGTGTACAGGCCGGCTGCGATCAAGCAACTGCAGGTGCTCGGTGCACAGCTGGGAGTGGAGGTGTTCACTCTGGGCGACCGCGCCGATCCGGCCGACATCGCCGCCGGCGCAGTGGAGCGCGCGCACAGCATGGGGCATGACACCGTCATACTTGATACAGCCGGGCGTTTGCACATAGACGACGCGATGATGGAGGAACTGGAAAGGGTAAAGGCGAGGGTGGCGCCTACCGAGATACTGCTGGTCGTGGATGCCATGACCGGTCAGGATGCGGTGAATGTGGCTGCCGTGTTCAATGAACGCCTGGGTATCCAGGGAGTGATCCTCACGAAGCTTGACGGAGATGCCCGCGGCGGGGCTGCGCTCTCGGTGAGGGAGGTCACTGGCAAGCCTATCAAGTTTGTTACAACAGGCGAGAAGCTTGATGCTCTCGAGCAGTTCCATCCTGACCGCATGTCCTCCAGGATTCTGGGAATGGGCGATGTGCTGACGATAATCGAGAAGGCTCAGGAGACATTCGACCTGGAGCAGGCCAAGAAGCTCGAGGAGAAGCTGCGCAAGCAGGAGTTCACTCTGGATGACTTCATGCGGCAGCTTCAGGACGTCCGGAAGATGGGGCCCCTCGATCAGCTGCTCGGAATGATCCCCGGGGTTGCCAGGTCTAAAGCTCTCAAGGATGTCCGGGTGGATGAGAAGCAGTTCTCGAAGATCGAGGCAATCATAAGGTCAATGACGCCGTCCGAGAGAAAGAACCCCTCCAGTATCGACGGCTCGAGGAAGCGCCGAATAGCCGCGGGCAGCGGCACGAGAGTGCAGGAGGTCAACGCGCTCCTTAAGCAATACGATCAGGCTCGCAAGATGCTCAGGCAGCTGGGCGATGCCTCAAAACGCGGTGGCCCAATGGGAAAGATCCCATTCATGCCATAGATCAATGATGCAGAGAATCGAGTAGTGTGAACCAGTTATTCGGAGGTGTAGGAACTAAGATGGCCGTTCGTATCAGGCTAACCAGGACAGGCGCCGCCAAACAGCCCCATTACAGGCTGGTGGTTGCGGATTCCCGAGCGCCCAGGGATGGACGCTTCATCGAGATCATCGGGCACTATAACCCTCGTGTGGACCCGCCTGAGCTCGTCGTCGACGTGGAGAAGGCTGCCGAGTGGATCAAGCGCGGAGCGCGCCCATCCGATACTGCACGCGCCCTCCTTGCCAAGGCCGGGATTAAGGGAGCAACTAGGGGAACCCAGTCCGACGAGGTCTCTGAACCAGAGGCCGAGTCGGCGCGGGAGTAGCTGGTGGAGCCTATGGCTACAGGCAGGAAGAACAGGGTGGAGCTGAAGGACTTAGTGTCTTACCTTGCCTCCAATCTAGTGGACGAGCCGGACACCGTACGGGTGAGGGAGATTCCGAACGGAGACTCAGTGATCCTCGAGGTGTCGGTTGCCCCAGATGACATGGGCAAGGTAATAGGCAGGCATGGACGGGTGGCACGGGCCATTCGCACAGTCACCAAGGCCGCCGCGGCGCGACAGGGCAGGCGGGCCATGGTCGAAATAGTGGAATGAGCTCGGAGTGGGGGCAGCTGGTGCTGGTGGGCTGGATTGTGGGTACGCACGGCGTCCGCGGCGAAGTCCGAGTCAGAACGTGCGCCGGTACAGCCGACCGGTTCCGTGGAGTTGCCCGCGTATTCCTTGGGCCTGCGGACGTGGACGCGGGCGCGGACGCAAGTGCATGTGCGGGCCGGAACGAATACAGACCCGTCGAGCTTGAGTCAGCTCGACCGCACGGGCGCCTGGCGCTGCTCAGGATCGCAGGCGTTGAAGATGTCGATGCTGCGCTGGCCCTGAAAGGCAGGGGCCTGTACATGCCGGCTTCCGAGCTGCCTCTGCTGCCCGAAGGCGAGTTCTACAGTTTTGAGCTTGTGGGGCTGATATGCGAGTCAACGACCGGCGAGCGCCTTGGCGTTGTTGTCGAAGTGCTCGAAATGCCTGCCAACGACGTGCTGCTGATCAGGCCGGATCAGGGCCCGGATTTCCTGGCGCCGGCAGTGAGCGACATGGTGCGGCATGTGGATCTAGCGGGCGGGCGGCTCATCATCGACGACAGACCCGGGTTGAGGTGAAGCCATACCATGGAAGTCGACATCCTCACGATTTTCCCAGGGATGTTCTCAGGCGTCATGAGCGAGAGCATTCTCGGACGAGCTCAGAGTAAAGGGATTCTGACGGTGAGGGTCCATGACATCCGCGATTTCGCTCTGGGCAAGCACAGGATAGTTGACGACTACCCGTTCGGCGGCGGGCCGGGAATGGTCATGAAACCGGAACCGATAGCCGCCGCCATAGAGCACGCCCTGCTGTGCAGGGAGTCCGGCGCAGGCGCAGAGTCGCGGGTGGTTCTGACCACTCCCGCCGGACGTCCGTTCACTCAGGCCTTGGCCAGGGAGTATGCAGGATGCGAGCACCTGGTAATCCTGTGCGGGCACTACGAAGGGATCGACGAACGTGTGAGTACGCTGGTTTCCGATGAGGTTTCTGTTGGAGACTATGTGTTGACAGGCGGCGAGATCCCTGCGATGGTGATCGTGGATGCAACGGCGCGCCTTCTGCCCGGCGCTTTGGGAGACGCGACCAGCGCTGCAGGCGACTCTTTCTGGGACGGGTTGCTGGACTATCCGCACTACACACGGCCCAGGCAGTGGCGGGGCCTTGAAGTGCCTGACGTGTTGATCTCGGGTGATCACGAGAGGATCAGACGGTGGCGGCGGGAGCGATCTTTGGAACGTACCAGGCGCCGTCGGCCTGACCTGCTGGAACAGGCGGAGCTGACGCGCGAGGACCTGAAGATACTGCGTAGCCTCGCGCCTTGATTGGCCCAGTTTTCTTATGGTATACTGACGTCTGTTGAAGACCGGGTGAGGAGTGGAATTACTGTGAACATCATTGATACGATAGAGCGGGAGCAGATGCGCAAAGACCTGCCGGACTTCGGCCCAGGCGATACCGTTAGGGTACACGTCCGAGTCGTTGAGGGTGGCCGCGAGCGTGTACAGGTGTTCGAGGGCGTCGTGATAGGCAGAAACGGCAGCGGCGCTTCGGAGACCTTCAACGTCAGAAAGCTTTCGGCGGGAATAGGCGTGGAGAGGTTGTTTCCTCTTCATTCGCCGAAGATCGACAAGATCGAGGTAGTCAGATTCGGCGACGTCCGCCGGGCAAAGCTTTACTACCTCCGCGGTCGCGTCGGCAAGAGGGCCAGAATCCGCGAGCGCAAGCGGGAACAGGCATAGGTATGAGGCGGGCCGCGGCGAGCTTCCTTCAGTTTGCCGGGCTCACGCTCATCATCTCCGTTCTGATTGCCTTCATCACTATGTTTGCGGCCGTGGCAGTCGTCGTACAGGGCAGTTCAATGGAGCCTGCTTTGCACAACGGAGAACGGGTCCTGGTCAACAAGCTGGTGTACAGGCTGCGACCTCCGCGCCGCGGCGAGATTGTTCTGTTCCGGCATGGGCATATGCCGGGGCGTATGCTGATAAAGCGGGTGATTGGCCTACCCCAGGAGGAGCTTTCGATATCCCGAGGCCTGGTTCGTGTGGATGGTAGGCCGCTCGTGGAAGACTACATCCTTGAGCCCTCAGCGGAAGACTATGGTCCGGCGTATGTTCCCCGCGGGCACGTATTCGTGTTGGGCGACAACAGGAACCATAGCCAAGACAGCGCCCATGCCAATATCGGCGCAGTGCCGGTCGGCAGCATTCTAGGCAAGGCTTTCGCTGTGTACTGGCCGCCCGCCAGTGCCAGGGTATGCAGGGATCCTGCCTACTCTGAACCGGCCGAGGCAGCTCGAGTGTCGCTGCACGGCGAGGCCCGAGCGCCGGGCGCGCTATGACCGAACGCTTTAGGCCGGGCCGGGCTACACCCCGGCCCGGCGCTTGCATACTCAAAGCCAGGGAGGGGAGTGGGCGATGGGCCTGAGCTGGTTTCCAGGACACATGGCCAAAGCTGTCGGCGAAATCCGGCAGAGCATGAAGCTGATAGACGTGGTGATCGAGATCCTGGACGCCCGGGCTCCCCGCGCCACAGCCAATCCCTACCTCGATGAGGCGGTGGGCTCTCGGCCCAGAGTACTTGTTCTGAACAAGACTGACTTGGCCGATGCACGCGCCACGCAGGCATGGATCGATGCTCTGGGAGAGAAGTCCGCCTCAGCGGTGCAGGCCGATTGTCAGAAAGGCGTCGGCGTGAAAGAGGCAATAAGCTTGGCTGAGCAAGTGGCCCAATCAGCCGGGCCGGCTAGCCGCGGGATGCTGCGACGACGGCGTTTCCGTACTGCTGTAGTGGGCATACCCAATGTGGGAAAGTCCTCGTTCATCAACCGGGCGGCGCGCCGCTCGGGCGCTCGGACAGGCGATCGACCGGGCGTGACTCGCGCGAAGCAATGGATCGTGGTCAGTCCCGGCCTGGAGATGCTTGATACCCCAGGGATCATGCCTCCGAGGGTTGACGATCCGGCTATCTGGTTCGCTCTGGCCGCTCTTGGCTGCATCGACGACAGTCTCATCGACATGGAGGGCCTTTCGCACAGCCTGATATCGCGCCTCGTGGAGCTGGGCGCGGTCGAGTTCCGAACCAGATATGGAGTGCCCGCCGGTATGGTCGATCCTCACCTGGTCTTGGAACACGTGTCGCTGAAACGCGGGTGCCTCAAGTCCGGCGGCGAGGCTGACACCGAAAGAGGCGCCAATCTGATCATCAGAGACTTCAGGTCGGGCAAGCTCGGCCGGATAACTCTGGAACTCCCATGATTGACAGAGGCGCGCTGGGCGAGTTCGATGATCGCCTGAGGGAGTCGGGATTCCCCACTTTGGCCGGCGTGGATGAGGCAGGGCGTGGGCCGCTCGCCGGCCCAGTGGTGGCCGCTGTGGTCGTCATGCGGCCCGGCGTTCACCCGCAGGACATCGTCGACTCGAAGACGCTATCCGCCGGAAGGCGAGACGCTGCTCTGCAGCGGATCCTGGAGGGCTGTGTGGAAGTGAGCCTGGGGGCGGCATGGCAGGATGAGATCGATGAGATCAACATCAGAGCGGCTACACTCCTGGCCATGTCCAGAGCGCTGTCGCAGCTTAGAGTGTCGCCGGATCTTGTCCTCGTTGACGGCCTCGATCTGCCTCCCATGAGCTGCCCGGGGGTGGCTCTGGTCAAAGGCGATGCTCGGAGTGAAAGCGTGGCCGCCGCTTCCATTGTGGCCAAGGTGGCCAGGGATGCTATCATGTGCCATCTGCACCAAGTGTACCCCGAGTACGGCTTCGACCGACACAAGGGATACCCCACGAAAGAACATCTACGACGCTTAGCTGTCCTTGGACCATGTCCGCTCCACAGGAGGACTTACCGCGGTGTGGACAGGACGGGCTAGTTCTATGTCTGCATAGAGCGGTCGTGAGATCACCCGAAAGGGTGATTTTGTCTTTTGTGGGAGGACATAGGGCTGTTCCGTCGAATCGGGAAGGCATGAGGAGGCGGGCGAATGCGGGCTCAGGATGTCGGCAGGGCAGGCGAGGTTCTTGCCAGGGAGTACCTTGAGTCCGTTGGCTTCGAGATACTCGGGTGCAACCTACGGCTGGGCGGTGGCGAAGTCGATATCCTGGCCCGCGATGCGAACGTGCTGGTGGTTGTGGAGGTGAAAACCCGACGCTCCACTGCATTTGGCCGCCCTGAGGAGCAGATCACCGCCGGAAAGCTTCGCACGCTGCGAGCACTGGCTACGCGAGTGTCCGCAGCTTGCCGCGGCGCTCCGGTACGAGTGGATGTTGTTGCGGTCATGGCCGACGCTTCGTCCTGTGAATCCCTGACCGGCGCGGCTATCTCGCACCTGAGGGGCGTCTTGACGTGAAAACGGGCCCATCGCTCGCACGCACGGAGAAGGGGAGGTGATCCACCCTCGCCATGCTCTCAATAGCTGGAGGATGCGCTGTCATGGGGATCATAGGTGTTCCCGTGGCCGTTGAGGCGGATCTTGCTAGGGGGCTGCCGGCGTTCGACATCGTTGGCCTCCCCGATTCGACAGTACGCGAGTCTCGTGAGCGCGTGCGGGCGGCCATACGCAACTCGGGATACGAGTTTCCGCTCGCCAGGATCACCGTGAACCTGGCTCCTGCCCACATCAGGAAGGTCGGTGTGGGGCTCGATCTACCGGTGGCTGTTTCGATACTCGCCGCGTCGGGGCAGGTGCCCGCGAGAAACCTGGATCGCACTGCATTCATGGGCGAACTGTCGCTGGACGGCGCCCTCAGGCCGGTTCGGGGAGTTCTGCCCGGCTGCGCGGCTGCGCGAAGCTCTGGCAGTTCGTGTGTTGTAGTCCCCTTCGAGAATGCGCGCGAGGCACAGTGCGTGTCAGGGCTCGATGTCATAGCCCTCGGCACGCTGAACGAAGTGACGCACTACCTGAGCTCGGGCGTCGCCCCTCGCCCAGTTCGGAACCGCCCGGCGCGCCCTGATTCGCCTGAGTCTGTCGCCTCATGTGATTTCGACCAGGTCGTGGGGCAGGACGCGGCTATCAGAGCGATCCAGGTAGCAGTGGCAGGCGGCCACAACCTGATAATGGTGGGCCCTCCGGGAGGTGGAAAAACACTGCTTGCGTCGTGCGTGCCGTCTATTCTGCCTGCCATGGACGACAGCGAAGCACTGGAAGTCACGTGCATCCAGAGCATCACCGGTACAGTATCGCCCGCGGGTCTTGCCAGGAAGCGCCCGTTCCGTCGGCCTCATCATACCGTAAGCCGTGCCGGAATGCTCGGAGGCGGGAACCCCCCCATGCCCGGCGAAGTGACTCTGGCGCACAGGGGCGTTCTGTATCTCGATGAGTTCTGCGAGTTTCCGCCACAGGTGACCGAAAGCCTCAGGGGACCCATGGAAGATGGGTTCATCACAGTGTCCCGCTCCCATGGCAGAGTCAGCTTCCCGTCCCAGTTCATGCTGATCGCCTCAGCGAATCCGTGCCCCTGCGGCTACCTTGGCGACCCTGAGAGAGTATGCGTCTGCCAGGGCGCATCCTTGATGCGCTACCGGCGCAGGCTGGCCGGCCCGGTGATCGACCGCATCGACATCCAGATAGAGGTGCCCCGTGTTAGGCGAACCGATCTCGAGAAGCCTGTTGCGTTCCTCACGTCCAACTCCGTACGCGCCGAGATTGAACACGCCAGGGCGCGCCAGGGTGAGCGTTTCTGCCGGAAGGGGTCCACTAACTCGGCTATGAGTCCCAGAAACATCGAAACCGCGGCGCTCCTGAGCTCACCGGCACGCAGGTTACTTCTGGACGCAGTCGACCAAATGGCTCTGTCGGCCCGGGCATACCATAGGCTGATAAAGGTATCGAGGACCATAGCCGATCTTGACGGCGCCGAGAGCGTGGAAGAAGGGCACGTGCTGGAGGCTCTCCAATACAGGGTTTTGGATTCAGAACCTCAGGCGGTGCTGTCATATGGATGAAGAGAAACTGGACATAACATGGGATGATGTGCCCGAACCCCGAGATGCAGAGCTCGCCTCATGGGTCTTCTGGCACATGTGCCCGGGGATAGGTCCACGCTCCCTGCGCCGCCTGCTCACGGAGTTCGGGTCAGCCAGGCTGGCTGCGCACGCTGCCGCCCGTGGCGCCAGACGCCCGGCTTTCGTAAGCTGTGAAGCCTGGAGGCTCGCCTCGTCGGCGCCGGATGCAGTAAGCGTAGGGCAGGGCGAAATCGAGCTAGCATCGAGGTGTGGCGCCAGGGTGGTAGCCCTGCCGAGCCGGGAATACCCGTCTCTGCTTCGCCGGATATACGATCCTCCGGCCGTGCTGTATGTCATGGGCAAGGCCACGCTTGCGGATGTGCCGTGGATAGCCGTGGTCGGATCGAGGTCGGCCACGTCCTACGGGACAGGCGCCGCACGATACCTATCCCGCCAGCTAGTGGCTGCGGGCGCCGGCGTTGTAAGCGGCATGGCAAGAGGCGTCGATTCGGCGGCGCATCGAGGCGCGATGGAGGCCGGAGGGGTGACAGCCGGGGTGATAGGCGCGGGGCTGGCGTACCAGATGACGGCGAGGCTCGCGTGTTTGGTACGGGAAGTGGCGCAGACGGGCTGCGTAGTGTCGCCGTTCAACATGACTTACCCGGCGTCTCGGGGCACCTTCCCCGCCCGCAATCGGGTCATAAGCGGCATGGCGCACGCTTGCCTCGTGGTGGAGGCGGGGGCCAGGAGCGGCGCTTTGGTCACTTCGGCTTTTGCCGAGGAGCAGAACCGCGACGTCTTCGCTGTTCCAGGCGATATCAACAGGCCTACGTCTGCAGGAACCAACGCTCTCATATACGATGGAGCGCGTCCTGTGATTGGCGCACGCACATTCCTTGAGGAACTGGCGGCGGCAGGTGTTCCTGTGAAGCTGCCGAGCCGCAGAGAAGCCGAGCAAGCGCACGGCCTTAGGCCTGTTGACGCAGCAGTCCTCGAGGCCGTTCAATGCGACACCTCGTTTGAGGACATCCATCGGTCCCTGTCGATGCCGGCGCGAGATGTGCTTACCTCGCTCTCGCGACTCGAGGTTCAGGGTCTTATCGTGCGCGGCGCCGGCCTGCGATACAGCAGGAAGCATTGTTGACCTCGCATGTGCCCTGGGTTAAACTGTTCGTGACATCCAACGTTGGAGGTGGCCGCATGGGGAAGACTCTCGTCATCGTGGAGTCACCGGCCAAAGTGAGGACTCTGTCTAGGTTCTTGGGGCGACAGTATACAGTCAAGGCTTCCGTCGGTCATGTGAGGGACCTGCCCAAGAGCAAGCTGGGGGTGGACGTGGAGAACGGGTACACTCCCGAGTACATAAACATTCGCGGCAAAGGGGACGTCATTCGTGAGCTGAGGGAGGCCGCGAAAAAGGCTGACAAGGTGCTTCTTGCCACTGACCCCGACCGTGAGGGCGAGGCCATCTCCTGGCACCTGGCGCACATACTCAAGATCGACCCCGCGTCGGACTGCAGAATCGAGTTCAACGAGATCACCGAGAGCGCCGTGCGGAGCGCGCTCAAAAAGCCCAGGCCCGTCGATATGGCGAGGGTGGACGCGCAGCAGGCCAGGCGAGTGCTCGATAGGCTGGTGGGCTACAACTTGAGCCCATTTCTCTGGCGCAAGGTGCGCCGAGGGCTATCGGCAGGGCGAGTGCAGTCATCGGCTCTCAAACTCATCTGCGACCGGGAACGTGAGATACAGGCATTCACCGTGGAGGAATACTGGACCCTCGCTGCCGCGCTATCGACCGGCGCTCGCGGCAGGCGATTCCTCGCTCGGCTGATGCCTCCGGGTGAAGGGCGAATGTCGCGCCAGGATGTCGACACGATCGTGGGCGAGCTGGAAGGCGCGGAGTACGCAGTCAAGTCGGTGACAGTAAAGGAGCAGGCCAGAAAGGCATCGCCGCCGTTCACAACCAGCACGATGCAGCAAGAGGCCTTCAGGAAACTAGGCTTTTCCGCCAGGCGGACAATGTCGGTAGCGCAGCAGCTGTACGAAGGTGTCGAGGTTGCGGGCGAAGGGCATGTGGCTCTTATTACGTACATGCGTACCGACTCAACCAGAGTGTCTCACGAAGCGCAGGCTGCAGCGCGCGATTTCGTTAAGGCTCGATACGGGGAGAGCTATCTGCCTGAGCGTGTTCCAGTCTACAAGTCCAAGAAGGGCGCCCAGGATGCTCACGAGGCCATCAGGCCGACGCGGATCGATCGGATCCCCGAGAGCTTGTCCGGCAGCCTCGGTCGCGACCAGCTCAGGCTCTACAAGCTAATATGGTCGCGCTTTATGGCCAGCCAGATGGCGAATGCGCTGTACGACGCCACCACAGTCGACATTGACGCAAGCGGTGGCGGCGCGATGCACGTCTTCCGGGCTACGGGGCAAGTGATGAAGTTCGACGGGTTCAGCGTACTGTACACAGAGGGGCGGGACGACGATAAGAACGAGCGAGATCAGGCTCTGCCGCCGCTCGAAGCGGGGAAGAGGCTGACCCTCATCGAGCTCGTCCCTGAAGAGCACCATACCCAGCCTCCGCCGAGGTTCACAGAAGCTACTCTCGTTCGGGAGCTTGAAAAGCACAGGATAGGAAGGCCCAGTACGTATGCGCCCATAATCGATACCATCCGCAAGCGCGAATACGCTACGCTGGAGCAGAGGCGCTTCAAGCCCACCGACGTGGGGTTTGCCGTGTGCGATCTGCTCAGCGAGCATTTTCCGACCGTGGTTAATCTGGAGTTCACAGCCTCAATGGAAGATGAGCTGGATGAAATCGAGGAGAAGCGGTCCGACTGGGTGCAGATAACCGATAAGTTCTACAAACCATTCTCCGAAAGGCTCCGGGAGGCGGACGCTGTAGCGGAACGCGTAGTCATAGCGGATGAGCCTACCGATGAGGATTGCCCACAGTGCGGCCTGGCCAAGCTGGTAATAAAGACGGGGCGGTTCGGGAAGTTCATCGCATGCCCGCGCTACCCTGAGTGTGCCTACCGCAGGAGCATAACTCGCAAGATCGACGCCAAATGCCCAGTGTGTGGCGGCGATATGGCGCAGCGGCGCAGCAAGCGGGGGCGGGTGTTCTACGGGTGCGCCCGATACCCGGAGTGCGAATTCGTGTCGTGGAACCCTCCGTCCGGCGTCATGTGCCCCAAGTGTGCATCTTTCACTACTTCCAGGCGGGTACGCGCAGGGGTCAAGTACAAGTGCGCCAACCCCAAGTGTGGTCACGAATGGGCTCAGGAACAGGAGGATCGCGGCGCGGGCAAGCCGGAGGCGAGCACGGTTGCCGAATGAGATCACGGTAATAGGAGCGGGTTTGGCCGGCAGCGAGGCGGCATGGCAGGCCGCTCGTCTGGGGGTCCGAGTGAGGTTGGTTGAGATGCGCCCCGAGGTCAACACCCCGGCTCACTCAACATCCTGTTTCGCTGAGCTTGTGTGCAGCAACTCTCTCGGCGCCGACAGAGAAGGCACTGCTTCCGGCCTTCTCAAGGAGGAACTGCGTGCACTCGGCTCCGTGATCATGCGATGCGCGGATGCAACCCGGGTGCCGGCCGGGCAAGCCTTGGCAGTCGACCGCGCGCTGTTTGCCGCAGGAGTGACAAAGGCAGTACAGTCTCTGCCTGAGATCGAAGTAGTTCGGGAGGAAGCGCGGCATATACCGGACGACGGAATTGTCGTGATAGCCACGGGCCCGCTCACATCGCCTGCATTCGCAGCCGACATCGCAGGCTATCTCGGCGAGGAGCATCTGCACTTCTTCGACGCAGCCGCGCCCATAATCGATGGGGCCTCCATTGACCTCGAGGCGGCTTTCTGGGCCTCCAGGTACGATAGAGGCGATGCCGACTACATCAACTGCCCCATGGATCAGGCCGAATACGACTCATTCTGGCAGGCGCTGGTTTCGGCAGACGTGGCCCAGATGCACGAGTTCGAGTCTATCCGTCTGTTTGAGGGGTGTATGCCCGTGGAGGAACTGGCACGACGCGGGCGCGACACTCTTCGCTTTGGCCCCGCAAAACCAGTAGGGCTGGTCGACCCGCACACCGGCAGGCGCCCTTACGCCGCCGTGCAACTGAGGCGCGAGAATGCTCCGGGCTCGCTGTTCAACATCGTGGGTTTTCAGACCAGGCTCACCAGGCCCGAACAAAGGCGGGTATTCCGCATGATACCGGGGCTCGAGCGCGCCGAGTTCGTACGCTACGGCATGATGCACAGGAACACGTACATCAACGGCCCGGCGCACCTTGCGGCCACGTTCTCGCTCAAGCGCGCTCCGCGAGTGTTCTTCGCAGGTCAGATCACAGGGGTGGAAGGCTATCTGGAATCCACTGCCTCAGGCCTTGTGGCAGGAATCAACGCTGCGCGCATGGCGATCGGCGCGGAACCGGCGATCTTTCCAGGGCAGACGGCTGTAGGCGCCCTGTGCGCGCATGCATCTGCGCCTGCCGCCGGCGAGTATCAGCCGATGAATGTCAGCTTCGGCCTGCTGCCGACGCCCGGCGGCGCTCTCCGACGAGCCGAGAAGAGAGCGCTTCAGATACGGGAGGCGCGGGCTGCGCTCGCCAAATTCATAGACGAACATCTGCATGGGAGGAGCGAACATGAGTTGGGCCGATAGTTTCGCCCGGCACCTCGAGTCGGAGCGCAACCTATCCCCAAGGACCGTTGACGCTTACACTGGAG
>Ga0209719_1003698_pt1 | contig 13439 bp, 7 predicted proteins | sample AD_JPNAS2_MetaG_FD_184421 | JGI IMG/M metagenome (GOLD analysis project Ga0209719, IMG submission 184421) | Active sludge microbial communities of municipal wastewater-treating anaerobic digesters from Japan - AD_JPNAS2_MetaG (SPAdes) (version 2) | ecosystem: Engineered > Bioreactor > Anaerobic >...
ATCCAATGTTCTTTGCCTTACATTCCTTTCAAGATTTTCATTATGCTCTATTAATCTACGCTCCAGTTCCTTTCTTACCCTTATATCCTTGTAAACCGATTCCACACAAGGCACACCATCTACATCGATTATTATGTACGACGCTATTACGGGTATAGGCAAACCATTTCTGTCAAGTAGCGAAACCTCGAGACTTTCAACAAATCCATCCTTTTTCAGCTTATCAAAAAGCACAGGCCTTATAGCCGGATTCTCATACAGTCCGTCTCGTACAAAATTCAGATGAACAGAACCATCCTCGGGGTACTGAAGGAGCCTATAAAAAGCCCTGTTTGCCTTCATGATATCACCGTTAAAATCTGAAATCAGCATCGGTGTCGGGGCGTCTTTAAAATAATCTTCATAACGTTTTTTTGACCTCTCAAGCTCCCGTGTCTTTTCGTGCACCAACTCTTTAAGTCTTCCAACATACTGTTCCAGTTCTGCTGCAAGCTCACGCCTTTCTATAACATTGGAAACCTTAAGGCTGATTTCCTTTATAAACCTCATTTCTTCCTCAGACAAACCTGTCTTTTCCTGAAAATATATCTCGACAGTGCCTCTTTTAACCCCCTCAACCACAATATCGAATGAAATGGTTTCTAAAACACTCTCTTTCTCAATAGGTTTCACTGTATATTCGATCTCATCCAGCCAGATCGAAACAGAAGCTGTTTCAGGCAGTTGAAGCCCTTTCATGATATGCTCTGTAACTGCCTTTAATCTTTCTTCTGGATTATCGTCAAGTCTGTTTTCAGCGGCGACACTATATAGGCATGCAAGCTCTCGATTGCGTTTTTCAAGATTCTCTTTAATCCTTTTCAAATCAGGTTGTGGCTTCATGGCTTTACCTCCTAAATCTTCCATCAAAATTAGCTATTTGGTGTCCACTATCCGCTATTCGAGCATTATCTTTTGCCTACTTTCTTTTCCACAATATACAAAACAGGGGCAGGGTTGGCCTGCCCCTGTTCGATTGTTTTTTCTAAATTATTGGCATTATCTTAGCCTTCAACTTTGTGTTGAAGTAATGCTCACTGTACAAATAAGGGGTTTTTTCAGTATTTGAAGGGTTAAGATTTATGGGAACCTCTACAAACCTTCCCTTCCCTGTTTTTGTCGCAAATTTCTTTACAAGGAAATCCTTTCCCCAAAACCCATCTGCTGTAAGTTTGCCGTATGGCTCTACAACCTGTTCAATCTCTTTATAAACGTCATCTACAGAAGAAAATTCTATGTTTGAACATAGACCCCTCGCAATCATGTTTATGATCTGCAGGTTTTCCATCCCGTTCTCTGGTTCAAAAACCTTTTCAAACCTTTGAACCCTTCTATCACACGAGGTATAAGACCCGCTCGTTTCGATGGGCATAGAGGCTGGCAGTACCATATCTGCCTCCATAGCCGTCTCAGTCATAAAATGGTCTACAACAAGCATAAACTCCGTTCCATCCGTTAATTTCAGGTTTGATATATCCCTGAGGGGATTCTCTCCAAATATCAGCAGCGCCTTGATACGGTCATTTTCAAGCTCACCCATAAGATCAATAGGTTTAATAATTGTCTTTAGATCTACACCCCATTTCGTACCCAACTTGGCAAGCTTGTTTTTTTCTTTTGTATTGATAAATCCTGGGTAGTATTTCGTGTCAAAACCCATGTCAAAAAGTCCCTGAGAGTTCGAATAGTCCCTGAGTATTACAATACCGTTGCCAGGTTTGCCAATTTTACCGGCAGCCATCATCAGATTACCTATTGCCCTAAGGTCGTTTTTCGATTTATCCCATAAAGAATCGATACTATAAAGCACAACCAGATTTGTGTCAGGCTTGCCAACCGTTTTATAGAATTCTGATAGCTTAGCCTTATTAACTCCTGTTATTTCTGAGACATAATCAATATTGAACTGGGGAAATGATTTTTTAAATACCTCATAGTTTTCTGTTCTTTCACTTATAAAGTTATTATCCTCAAATCCCATATCAGAGATATATTTACTTATACCCTGAATAAGCACAGTGTTCGTGCCACGTTTTGGGTCTACCCAAAGATCTGAAAATTTATTAAGTGGTATTTCAGATGAATTGACTGTAACGATTTTCGCTCCGCTTTTCTGGGCAGCCTTTATCTTTAATTCAGCAATCAGATTTTCTTCTGAAAGGTCTGCATTTATAACGAGAATGACATCTGCATTATTGAGCTCATCCATCGTTGTGGTTGAAACAGTGAGTCCAAACATATCATCAAGACAGTCATATTCAATATTATTAAGAATGTTGCTGAAACTACCTACATTGTTTGTTTTTATGCCTACCCGAGCAAATTTCTGCAATGCATAAAGTTCTTCGTTCGTCATTCTTGGAGATGCAAATATTGCTACAGATTCAGGGCCATTTTTTTCAACAATGGAGCTTACTTTATCAACTACGGTCTTAATGGCATCATCCCACGTTGCCTCAACATGCTGGCCTCTTTTCTTTATCATCGGTTTCAAAAGTCTTTTTTCATCGACCATATATCTATAACCAAAACGACCTTTTGAACAAAGATAACCTTTATTATGAGAATCGCCGTTTACATTATCTACAGCGAAACAGTGGTCATAGAATATCTTATAACTCAGATTGCACCCCATAGAGCAGTAACTGCAAATAGAATCAACTTTAGCTGAAACCCATGGTCCTGGCTTTTTATAGGGCAGTTTTTCAGTAATAGCACCTGTCGGGCATGCACCGATGCAATTGCCGCAAGATATACAATTTGTTTGGAGCAGCTTTTTTTCCATCGAGGGTTTAACGACTGATTTAAATCCACGGTATACAAAACCAAGCGCTGATATTTTCAAAATCTCAGAGCATGTTCTTACACAACGCCCACAAGCTATACATTTGTTCGGGTCAAGGGTTATAAAAGGGTGATGTTTATCAACCCTGTATTTTCTCACATCCCCAATAAAACGTTCAATGTCAACACCAAATTCGGTTGCGTATTTTCTAAGTGCACAATCAAACAATTCGGTACAACCACATTCGAGACACCTCGTGGTTTCATTTTGTGCCTGTTCATCGCTAAATCCGAGCTCAACTTCTGCAAAGGTCTTTATCCTTTGCTCCGGAGGAAGCTCTTTCATTTTCTCCTTTTTAATCTTGATCATCGGGAGAAACTCACTTTCTGGTATCTCTCCGAAATCATCCTTGCGGCTTATAAAGCCCATTGATACAGTTTCTGCCTTTCCATTAGTCAAATAATTATCGATTGCCTCTGCGGCAAATCTGCCGTGTGCTATCGCATCTATTGCAACTGCTGGACCTGTTACAACATCCCCGCCAGCAAAGACGCCAGGAATTGATGTAGTAAACGTTTTATTTTTATCATCCACAACAATTGTGTTCCATCTGGTCGCCTTAAGCTGTCCATCAGAACAAACCGTGCCGAGGTCAATGTCCTGACCGATTGCTGAAACAACAAGATCGCATTTCAGGTCATATTCTGAACCGGAGATTGGTACAGGACTGCGCCTTCCACTGGCATCCGGTTTTCCAAGCTCCATCATGATGCACCTCAATCCTTCAAGGCGACCGTTGGTGCTTAAAATAGCCGTTGGTGCTGAGAGATAGATAATATTCACCCCCTCCTCAATGGCAGCATCGATCTCCATCTCATGGGCAGGCATTTCTTTTTTTGTTCTTCTATAAAGTATGGTAACCTTTTTGGCACCTAATCTCAAAGCAGACCTGGCAGCATCAATAGCAGTGTTTCCGCCTCCGACCACCACAACCTCTTTTTCGCCCAACTTTGGAATATCGACCATCTGCAGTTGGCGCAAAAATTCTACGCCTCCTACAATACCTTCTGTTTTATCTTCGCCTTCAAGCCCCATACCTTTTGCATTCTGCGCTCCCATGGCAAGAAATACCGCATCAAATTGTTCTTTAAGCCCTTGCAGCGTAAAATCCTCGCCAAGTTTGACATTTGTCTTAGCATCAACACCAAGGTTTATAATCCAGTTAATCTCCCTGTCAAGCATACCCTTTGGCAGACGGTATTCCGGGATACCATACCTCAACATACCTCCAAGATGGGGCGACCTTTCAAGAAGGGTTACTGCATATCCTTTTATGGTAAGAAAATACGCACAGGTAAGACCGGCAGGCCCACCACCCACAACAGCAACCTTCTTACCATTCTTTGGTGGCAGTTCTGGTGTCCAAGGATCCTCTATATCAATATCAGAGGCATACCTTTTCAGGTAATCGATGCCGACCGGATCGTCAACCCTGTTGCGCCGACAAGCTGCCTCACACTCTCTTACACAGACCCTTCCGCACACAAGTGGTAGAGGATTTTTTTCTTTTATGAGTTTTACCGCCTCCCTATTTTTACCCATTGCTATTAGAGCAATATACCCCTGCACATCTACGCCAGCAGGACATGTTTGGACACATGGTCCCAGGCAGTCTGCATAGTGATTGGAAAGAAGCAATTCAAGTGCTGTTTTTCTTGCCTGTCTTATTTTTTCGTTATTAGTATAGATAACCATCCCATCAGCCGCCGGGCTTGAGCAAGAAGGGACCAGTTTTTCGAGACCCTCCACCTGAACAACGCAAAGGTAACAGGAACCATATGGTGGAAGTTTTGGATCCCAGCAAAGCGTAGGAATATCGTCAATATCATATGCCCGGATAATTTCAAGAATAGTCTGTCCCGGGCTGGCCGTGTACCGCTTTCCGTTTATAGTTACTTTTATCTCTTGAGTCATATGCGCTCTCCATTGTTAATTTTTTATCACTGCACCAAATTTACAAACTTCGAAACATTTACCGCATTTTATGCAGGTCTCGGGATTAATTTCATGTACCTTCTTCTTCTCTCCTGTTATCGCTCCTGTCGGGCATGCCTTTGCACACAAGGTACATCCTTTGCAGTTATCAGCATTTATGCTGTAAGTTATAAGAGCCGAGCAACTATGTGCTGGACACTTCTTATCCCTTATATGTGCCTCATATTCCTCTGGAAAATATTTGAGGGTCGTAAGTACCGGGTTTGGTGCAGTCTGACCAAGACCACAGATAGTGTTGTTTCTTATCTTATCAGCAAGCTCCCTTAAGAGTTCGATATCCCCTTCCCTGCCATTACCATCTGTAATCCTTTCAAGAATTTCAAGCATCCTTTTTGTGCCAATTCTACAGAATGTACATTTACCGCAAGATTCCTCTTGCGTAAAGGTAAGGAAAAACTTTGCCATTTCTACCATACAGGTAGTTTCATCCATCACCACGAGACCACCGGATCCCATGATTGCACCTGTCTTATTGATCTGCTGGTAATCTATCTGAAGGTCACCCATAGTGGCAGGGATACATCCGCCTGAAGGTCCACCCATCTGGACAGCCTTAAATTTCTTATTATCTTTTATACCGCCGCCAATGTCATACACAATCTCATTTATAGTGATGCCCATAGGTACTTCTGCCAGTCCACCACGCGCAATCTTACCGGCAAGCGCAAATACCTTGGTGCCCTTGCTATTTTCGGTACCCATAGATGCAAAAGCCTCTGGACCGTTCATAATAATCCATGCCACATTTGCAAAAGTCTCGACGTTATTTATATTTGTCGGTTTACCCCACAGTCCTTTGTTTGCAGGAAATGGAGGTCTGAACCGCGGCATCCCTCTTTTGCCTTCAATAGAGGCAATAAGGGCAGTTTCTTCGCCACAGACAAATGCCCCGGCACCTTCTTTTATTTTTATTGAAAGGTTGAAATCAGAACCGAACATATTCTTTCCAAGAAAACCCTTACTAAGGGCAATGCGTATAGAATCTTTTAGTCTTTGAACCGCCTTTGGATACTCCGCCCTGCAATATATATAACCTTCTTGCGCACCTATTGCATAAGCACATATCATCATGCCCTCAAGCACTGAATGTGGGTCGCTTTCAAGCGTGCTCCTGTCCATAAATGCGCCAGGATCGCCTTCGTCTGCATTACAAATGATATATTTTTGATTACCTTCAGCTTGACGGCAAAATTTCCATTTTACGCCTGTTAAAAAACCACCGCCGCCTCTACCTCTAAGACCAGATTTAGTAATAATATCGATTACATCTTCAGGCGTATATTCTTTCAGAACTTTCTGTATAGCCTGATAACCGCCTGCTGCTATGTATTCTTCAATTGAAGTTGGGTCTATGATACCACAATTTCTGAGAACTATCCGATGTTGTTTTTCAAAAAAAGATTTATCCTGCGTGGGTATATTGCCCTGCACAATCCATTCTTCGACTGGTTTATCGTTGAGCACATGATCCGTCATAATACGTTTTGCCTTTTCAGGCGTTACCTCTCCGTAAACAACGGAATTATTCTGCTCATCGATTACTTCCATAAGCGGCTCACGGTAGCACATACCGTTACAGCCCGTTTCTTTTAAAATGACCTGTATGTTTTGTCTCTCTATTTCATTTTTTATAGCCTCATATGTCTTTTCTCCACCGGCAGACACGCCACAGCTTCCGAGGCCTACCTTGATTGTTTTCATTCCTATCTCCTATTTGTCTGTTAGTCTTTTTCAGCATTTTCTCTATATTCATTCAAAAGTTGTTGTACCTTTTTTGGTGTAAGTCGTCCGTATGTCTCATCATTGATCATAATCACAGGTGAAAGCGAGCAGCATCCGAGGCAGGCAACCTTATTTAAAGTAAAAAGACCATCTTCAGTGGTCTCGTTGTTGCTTATCTGCAATTCACTTTCAATTGTCTTGATTATTGCTGTTGAGGCGTTTACGTGACAGGCAGTCCCATCACATACTTTTATAATGTTCTTGCCCATTGGTTTTAAACGAAACTGAGAATAAAACGTGATTACACCATAAATATCCGCTGAAGGAATGTCTACGATTTCGCTTATGTATTCAATAGCAGATTCTGGAATATATCCGTATGTCTCCTGTGCAGACTGAAGAAGGGGGATGAGTGCCCCCATCTCCCCTTGATATTTCCATAATTCAATTTTAAATCCCGAAAAGCCTTGTTTACTCTGATCAACCTTTATATGTTCTGTTTGCAGCATTGATCCTCCTTTGTCTTATTGAGTTTATAGCATATCGCCTCCGTATCAAGATTTGTACAATCCCTCAATTACGCCTCAAATAATGTCAGGATAGGCCATTCCTTGATTCGAAGAACACCGTCGAGTGTTTTGAATTTCGTACGTATTGTGTTCTCGATTTCGCTAAAACTGCTTCCTTTCATAAGAAGGATTATATCATATTTTCCTACAATATAGTCACAAGAAACTACCTGATCGTTGAAATAAAGTGCAGGATAAATGGCTTCGAGTTTTTCCTTTTCAATCTCAAGCAATACATATGAAGAAACGCGTTTCCTTGCAATCTGACCCGTAGATACATCATCCACAGCCGCCTTATCACGTCCCAATGCCTTGTCAACAGAATTAATTATGCTATGTACATTCTCGCCAAACATAGGCACTTCTACATTGAGCAGTGTTACGTCTGAAACACCAGGAATTGCCTTGATCTCCGTATCAACAACAGATTTGATTGCATCATGTGTATTTGACTGGAGTAACAGAACCATATCGTGTTCTCCCCTTATGGCATCGCAATACAAGATGTTTTCGTTAAAATAGAGGTTACGATAAATTTTTAAAAAATCTGCATTTTCATCAAGACTTAAAAGCGCATATGCTGTCACCGAAGTTTTCAATTCTGGTTTTGCCTGTGTTGCAACACCTGAATCAGCCGCCGGTTGTGTAGCTGGAATTTTTGCAAGAACTTTGGTTAAATCTTCCATTGTGAAAGGTTTCTCAAGATAAGCATCTGCCATCTGATTTTTAGCTTCTTGAGCAATCTCCTCATTGCCATAACCAGTTATCATTACAACAGGAAGATCCGGATAATATGACTTGATGACCTTCAAAAGCTTGAAACCATCGATATCAGGAAGTCTCACATCCACTATGGCACATTCAAGAGGCATCTGTCTTTTCTTCAGGGTCTCGAGAGTTTCCAACCCCTTCATGCCGCTTTCGCAAGGTTCGGTATGATAACCCTTCTGCATAAGTCCAACTGATACACTTCTTCTCAATCCTGCTTCATCATCAATTAATAATACGTTTTTTTCCATGGCTATTCTCCTTTTTTATTTTTTTTTATTTTATTTTGTGAATATCTGCACATAATAAAATCATATATGCAATAGCCATGCCACAACTATAATAGCTGTATTATCAATATGTTAGTTTATATTGGTGATTTGTCGTACTGCTTTGAAAGTGTTAATTATTTTTACACCTTATAAAGCATTTGTATATTAACCTATTGTAATATTAGGCTATATTGGATATCGTTAAAATATTTTACATCGATAAGAATTAAACAGGAGTTTTGTCTTTCCTGCTTCCAAATCAACAGTAACCTCTTATCTGAGCTGAGCAGCCATACGCCGGGGATGTTCCAATAGTCGCACCTTTATATGTTCCTCCCAAGTTCGCCCGGCTTATATGCACCTGTACAAACTATCGTTCCCTTTTCGATATATGCTGTCCTCGCTGCCTCTGTGGCCGTCATACTTCATATTTGGCAGTCTATAAGACGCACCAAGCAAAGAACCGGCATAATATACTGTGGCAATAAACTTACAATTACACTACAATATAACAAACGATGTACCCTGTATAGCGCAATGCATTGAACATAATCATCTCATATAATTATACATTGAAGGGGTGAAATGGAAAAAAATATATCAAAAATAGAACCTTTCGAAATCTGCTCTATCAGGCCACCTACTGAAAACTACAGCCTTACCTTCAGGCTCACAAGAAACTGCGGATGGAACAAGTGCATCTTCTGTCCAGTCTATAAACTCGGCGCCAAGTTCAGCCGCCGTTCAATCGATGATGTAAAAAAGGATGTTGACAGGGCAAGCGCCATAAACAGTCTGCTTACAGATATTGAGCTCGACGGTTTCTATTCAAGGGGTAACACCGTCTTTGAAATGGCAGCACAATTGATAAGCAAAACTAAGCATGCACGCAAAAAGGATCAAGTACAGCCAGTAAATGAGCAGGCATCAGATAAAGATGCAAGCTATTTATCTTCTGATTGTAACTATGAAGAAGATGAGCGTCTGAAATGGTTTGCCACATGGTTCAAAGAAGTGCCAACCATAGAAGATAGCGTCAATCATGTCCTATCTTGGCGCATAAGCGGCGGGCAAACCTGTTTTCTCGGTGATGCAAACTCTCTTTTGCTTCCCCCTGATTATCTCACCGAGGTGATCCAATACATCAAAAATACCTTTCCGACGCTTGAAAGGTTCACCGTATATGGAAGAACGAGATCTGCAGCAAAAAAGAAACCAGAAGACATGATAGCCTTCAGAAAAGCAGGCCTTCATAGGATACATTTCGGGGTTGAGAGTGGAAGCGACACGGTGCTTTCCTTCATGAAAAAGGGCGTAACCGCTGAAGAACACATCGAAGGATGCCGAAAAACAAAGGATGCTGGTATATCCTGCTCCATTTATGTCATGCCAGGATTGGGCGGTATGAAATGGTCAGAAGAACACGCACTGGAAACAGCAAGGGTTATAAGTGAGTCTGGACCTGATTTCGTTCGGCTTAGAAGCCTTGAAATCTTCCCAAAAACCGGTCTATCCCTTGCCAAAGCTGAGGGTAATTTTATTGAAGCCACAGAGGAGCAGATTGCAAGGGAATTACGGCTTCTTATTGAGAATATTCGTTGCAGTACAATAATTGTAAGCGACAGTGCATCAAACTTGTTAGATTTAAATGGCACATTGCCTGTAGACAGAGAAAAGATTTTAGATACGATTGACGAATATCTCGCATTGACTCCGCGTGAAAAACTCATTTTCAGTTTTTCTTCAAGATTTCATTCATTTATGGGACAATATGGCGGTATTTCCCATGATTTACTAAATGTCCTATACCCTTATATCTCAGGCGGAACGATCGATATTTCGTCTGCTCCAAATAACGAAATAACGAATATAATCCACCTCATCCGTTCAAAACTGATGCCTTAAACCCAAATTTTCCATTGGAACATTTGTCGGTTCACATTGCTAAACAGGGTAGGTCTAAAGCATTGGCCCAGTAGCCTCTGAACCAAGTTCGCTGAAACCGCCACGCCAGCATGTCCCAGGCAACATGCTGATATCATAAATGTATCTCTAATGGTTTCCATTAGAACATGTTGAGGCTAATCTTGTAACCGGAAGAATAACCAAAATCCGCCAATGGAGAGCTTTGAATAACCGCCATTTTTGTCATCCCCAAATAACAGCCTTTTTAGAAGTTTAGATGTTTAGATGCGTAGATGCGTAGCGAACCCTGTCTTTTCTGACTTCTTGCCTCTTTTGGTTTTGAAAAAAAGATTCCAAGAGAACCACTTGACCCCTTGAATCCTCGAATCCTTGAACCCTTCGCTTCTTGTCATTTCGACCGACGGGAGAAATCCATGTCCCGAATGTAATGAGGGATCTTAGGATTTCTCAGTCGCTTAGCTCCTTCGAAATGACAACGAAGTAGGCTTCGCTCCTCGAAATGACATTTTTCAAAGGTCTCTATTTAGCCACAGATAAGAGCGGATAAATGCGGATGATAAAAAATCATTTAGGATTTAGGAATTAGGATTTAGGATTGAAAACATGTAATAAGTAGAGTGAGTAAAGTGAGTGGAGTAAGTAGAGTGAGGGGGAATCCTTTATTTTCAAATGTTTGGAGGTGTAGATGGGTAGAAGGCTGGAGGGTTAGAAGGTTAAAAGTTTGTTTCTAATAGTTTCGATTACAATCTAAACTTTTTGACATTATATTCTATTTGATATATACATCATTTATGGAGACGATCTATTATCTACTGAATCCATGGTGGGAAGAACGGGCGTTCACAACAGGCATTACCCGCGACCGCTACGTTGCACCCCTTACTGAGGTACAATCCCGCCGTCAGGTGGAAGTGCTTGTGGGAGGACGTCGCACGGGGAAAACGACCATCCTCAGACAAATTATCAGCCGCCTTATCGCTTCCGGCATTTCCTCAAAAGACGTCTTTTATCTCGCCCTTGACCATCCGACGCTCGTTGGCACAACAATATCTGAGCACTTGAAGGCATTTCGCAAGCTCTTTGCTCATGATCGCAGCCGCAAACTCTACCTTTTTTTTGATGAGATACAGGACAGTCCAGACTGGGAAGCAGAGTTGAAAGCGCTCTATGATACTGAAGAAATTAAGGTTTATTGCAGCGGTTCAACTTCAGCCCTAATCTCACGCCAGGGAGGAAAGCTCACGGGTCGTCAAATTGTTACTGTTATTTATCCCCTATCCTTTTCCGAGTTCATAGAATTTCGCGGTCAGCAGCCGTCTCTTAGCGAAGATTACCTTTTTGAGCGTCTTGCTGAGGATTACCTTCAGGTCGGCGGCTATCCAGAACAGGTATTGGCCCCATCCCATGAATATCTGCCAAACCTGCTGGAAGATATTCTCGCCCGGGATTTGATACGCCTTTTCCCTATCAAAAAGCCCGGTGTCCTCAAGGATCTGATACGCCTGGTGTCTGCCTCAGTAGGAAGCCGTACCAGCTTCAACAGGCTGTCCAAGCTGCTGGGCCTTTCACTGGATACAGCAAAGGAATACATCGGGCATCTGGAGCAGGCCTTTTTGACCTGTTCCCTGGAGAAATGGACAACTTCCTATTCGGAAAGGGTCTATGCACAGAAGAAGCTTTATCTCTGGGATACAGGTATCAAGAGCCTGTTTACAGGACAGGGAGATAAAGGCGCACGGGCGGAAAATGCCGTATTCATGGAGTTGAAACGCTGTGGGATGGAGACAGGGTATTTTGCTGAAGGCGATCTTGAGGTCGATTTTGTTCTGGGAAGCAGAGGAAAACCGATCCCCCTGGAAGTGAAAATGCTCGACACCCTGGACCTCGGTGACAAACGCCTTGCAGGGCTCCGCCTCTTCCTCCGCCGCTTTCCTGAATCAGACCGTGCACTTCTTGTAACAAAAACCATTTCTCGCGCCATCGATAATTTTCATGGCGTACCCCTCGAAGCAATACCGTTATGGAGATTTCTACTAAAAGGTGAGAGCTTTGAATAACCGCCATTTTTGTCATTTCAACCCTCTTTTCTGTCATCCCCGAATAACAGCCTTTTTAGAAGTTTAGGTGTTTAGATGGGTAGAAGGCTGGAGGGTTAGAAGGTTAGATGTGTATTTTTAGAAGATTAGATGTTTGGAGGTGTAGATGTTTAGCTAATCTTCCAATCTTCCAACCCTCTAACCCTCCAGCCTTCCAATAACTCAACTGACCAGGTGAAAGAGTTTTGCAAGCTGTGCATGAAAATATACCGACCTTACAAATGTGGGTATGAGCATAAAAAGCATACCTCCGACTATAAACGACAAAACTATATTTTTCCAGGTCAGTAATCCTTTCCTGGCCCATTTTACAAGGAAGTATAATCCGCCGGGCATGTAGATTACTGTGGCTGTCACCACGCCGGGAGAGTATTCAGCAGAGAGGATAGTGGCTGAAATATGTAAAAAAGCATTGGACAGAATCCACATAGCGCAAGACATTCCAACCCATAGGTGTTTTGTCGAATTTTTATAGTACAGATAGCAAGCGCAAACCAGACATACAAAGAAAATAAAGTTTCCAATTAAATTCTGTGACCAGTCGAAATTTCCAAAATATCTATCTCCCCATTCAACAAAGCCAAAAGAAAATTCCTCGACCATGTGAATAGCGTAAAAGAGACAAAGGAAAAAAATAGCATCCGGCCTCTCATTAACTGCGTGTTCGTCTTTCACGAAACATCCCCTCATTTTTTTGAATATTGTCATAAAGTAATTTGTAAATCTCCTTTAATGTCATATTCCTTTATAAGATATCGCGATATGTCAAACAATATACTCTCCCGAAAACATGATTTTTTCGGGTGTGCTTCATTATAACGAAATGAAAGCGAGTATGCCCGTTTTCGAGATGATTTATTAAGATAAACATCACATGCCTAATCAACATTTGTAAACAGATAAAAATCACATAGGTGACTGAACCCCAATCTTTTGTATACGTTGAACCCCATAGAAGATGAAAGCAGAATAGCCACATTGTGTCCGGTGTTTTTAATCCATGACATTCCGGCTGATGTAATAGCGTATCCGATGCCCTTTCCGCGTGCTTCCCGCAGCGTTCCGACATTATAGATTCCCCCAACACCTGCACTGATAAAAAAAGTAGCGCAGGCAACTGGTTTACCGTCAAGATAACCCGTTAACAGCAGAAAACGATCTTTCATTTGTTTTGACATCAAGGCAAAAGGTTCGCTGAAGAATGCAC
>Ga0209719_1003701_pt1 | contig 13416 bp, 20 predicted proteins | sample AD_JPNAS2_MetaG_FD_184421 | JGI IMG/M metagenome (GOLD analysis project Ga0209719, IMG submission 184421) | Active sludge microbial communities of municipal wastewater-treating anaerobic digesters from Japan - AD_JPNAS2_MetaG (SPAdes) (version 2) | ecosystem: Engineered > Bioreactor > Anaerobic...
CTTCTCCGCATTCTTCCACCGTTTCTCGGTTTTTAAAACACCGTTCTTAATTTGGGCGAAATTCCGCTTATAAAATGAATCAATATATTCTTGAATAATAATTTTCTGTTTCGATAATTTTTCTTTTCTTATCTTTCGTAATTTTGGATGTGGCTTATAAATCGCCCAATTCAAGTCCCGATCGCTTTTTTGGTATTTGGACCAATTATAAAAATTCAAGAATGTTTCCAGTTCCTTCTTTTTGTCGATGGCGAATTTTAATTTGGGATAATGTCTCATAAAAAAATAAGGCTGGTTACTTCACCAGCCTTATTGTAGCAATTTTTGACTCATTTGGGAATATTGATCCCAGATTATCCATTCGAGCGCCGATTTCGAGTGAAAACAAAATCTGGTATCTACCGACCAAATGCTGCCGTATTGAAATTCCGCGTCAACAGGACATCCACCTCCGCAAATAGCTATTGCCGGGCAATCGTAGCACTGGGGCATACCGAACGGTGAGCGCTTACTCCACTCCACAAATATTTTGTTTTTGAGTGGATTGAAATTCCGGTCGTCAACGGTAGTGGCGATATACTTATCTGCTCTTAAGCAGTCATGACATGTTCCCACTTTGCCGTCCGGAGAAACCGCCAATTGTTGGCCGCATCCGCCACAATCATACAGCGTTGCTCTTTTTTCGACAAACGGAGTAAGTTTGCGCATCATCCGTTCTTCATAAATACCTCTTTTTCTGAAAAGTTCAAAAGCATCGATTATCGCCCGAGAAGCCCTTAAAAGATAGTCGGTTGTAACGGGAATAGCCGAATTGTGATGAAGAAGGTTGAAAGAAACACTATCTTTGATTTTTATCTCGTCGAGCAGATAACGAAGCGTTTCCGGAAAGTTTTCCAGGTTTTCGGGAATAAGAGTACAAGAAATACCAGTTTCGACTCCGGCATCCACCAGATAACGGTATCCTCTAATGATTTCTTGAAAAGATCCTTTTCCGTTCACGAATTTTCTGTGTGCGTTTACGGCCGAGGGTGTACCATCAATGGAAATCCCCATCGAGACATTGTTCTTTTTCAGAAAAGAAGCGATCTCCGGGGTAACCAAAGTGCCGTTCGTTATGGTAATCAACTTGACTTTTTTGGCAACGTCGTTCGATGCTCTGAGAAAATTCACGTATTCGACAACATCTTTGAATACGGGCCAATTGGAAAGAGGTTCGCCACCATACAGCGTAATCACCTTAACGTCATCGCTGCCGTATTTACCAGCCACATCGACAAATAAATCAACGGCTTTTCTAGCTGTGCTGAAGTTCATTTTCCGAAACTTGAAATCGATTGGCGTATAGGTGTTCAGATAACAGTAGCTGCAACGGAGATTACATCGGTCTGTAATCAACAAATACATCATTTCAATTCGCGGTTTGCCGAGAAAATGCTCCTGAATCTTTTCAAGAAGATCTTCCTTCTCAAAAACCGGAACTATCAATTCCGCTTCTTCAAGAATGGCAAGGGCTTCTTTTACGGATTTCTGCGATATTTCCCTTTTCATCGTCTTCAATAACACTGTCGGTGTAATCCCGACATTCAAGGTTTCCAGTTTAGAAAAAATACTTTTTTCCAAATAGATCGCCCTCATTTTTAGGGAGTGATATAGGGCAACAATATTTTCTTTTTTGAAAACCTTGCAATAGCGAGAAAATCTGTAAGGAATGTCGATCTTCAGCATTTTATCACCTCCTAAAAAAATGGGGAGGATTCTGTGTTGAAGAACCCTCCCTTTTTTCATTTGGCCGAGAGACGACCGATGTCCACTTCATTGCCGGTCCGGCATCTGTTGCACACGTTGTAGCAACATTTGCACTGGCCCATGCTGGCGTTGCCCGTCGGGATATTCCCGAACATCTTCAGGGCGTCCTTGGTGGACGGTTTCGCGACGAGTCGCTCGCTCTTCTGTCTTTCGTTACGCATTTTGCGTCTCCTTCTTCTTTGGGATTAATCTATTTATATCAAAATCTACCGAAATACGGCAAATTCTGTTGTAAAGAACCCAAAAGATCTATATTGAACCTCCTTGACTTATTTAATTATACATTAGAACGAATAAAAATCCGTGTCAAGTGACGGATTTCATGTCTATATTTTTTCAGTATTATCGATACTCTACTTAACGGGTCGTGGACTATAACCAATTTTTGAAGCTAAATGGTCTGCCTCGATAGCGCGCTGACTCGGACTGCCAGGTAGGGATTCGAACCCCAATACCATCCTCCAGAGGGATGTGTCCTACCATTAGACGACCTGGCAATAATTTTATCCTATCAAAAACTTATGTTATAATCAATATAGACTACTGAAAGGAGGAAGTTATTAAAAAACAAATTATTTCAATTCAACAGTGGAGTATTCGGGTTTTGTGTTCTTTGGCAATAAGGAGGCGCTGTTTTTTCAGGTCCAAGGCTTCAAAAAGAATTGGCTACAGAAAGTAGCAAAATCAAAATGCCCCCGATTTCAGTTAAAATCGGGGGCGAATTTTCTTCTTTTTGTTTTTTTTCTCATCCCCGCAACACACGCGGTAGACAAATATCGCTATGACGCCTACTGCAATCATAATTACGGACAAAAATAAAAAAAACTCTTTCAGTGTCGGCATTCTATCCTCCTTTATAATGAACTTGATTAAAGTTTACTACGATTTTGACAAAAAGTCAATTAAAAAGTAGGATAAAGTTATGATGAAAAAAGTAATAATTTTTACAATAATAATCGGATTGAGTATTGCTGTGTTTTTTGTTTTTAGAAATACGCGGAATTTTGATTTTAAAAATCAAAATTCCGCTCAACTTGTCGCGCCAAAAATTAAAAAAGTTTCAATTTTGGCTTTCGGCGATATGATGTTGGACAGAGTTGTTTATTCCAAAACGCTGAAAGCGGGGGATTATAATTTTCCGTTTCAAAAAATTGATGATTTTTTAAAAACCGCAGATATTAAATTTGCCAATTTAGAGGGGCCGATTACAAATTTCAAATCAATTTCTAATGGCAATACCAGAATGCGTTTTACTGTTTCGCCGGAATTTTTGCCGGTCTTAAAAGAGCGTTTTAATGTTTTGTCTTTAGCGAATAATCATATGCTGGACTTTGGCGAAGCAGGATATATTCAGGCAAAAAATTATTTGTCAGAAGCAAATATAAATTATTTTGGCAATTATCATAATCAACAAGAAAATTTATCAACGATTATTGAAAAAAACGAAATTAAAATCGGATTTATCGGTTATCACGGATTAATTGAAGAGGGTTTTGAAAATGCGCTGGAAGAGATTAAGAAAATTAGACCGCAAGTTGATTTTTTGATTGTGGTTCCGCATTGGGGCGCGGAATATAAAGAATTTCCCGCAGATAGCACAATTAAAAAAGCGAAACAATTTATTGATGTTGGCGCGGATCTGATTTTGGGTGGACACCCGCATGTTGTTCAGCCAAGCGAAGAGTATAAAGGCAAAAAAATTTATTATTCGTTGGGTAATTTTATTTTTGACCAGTATTGGTCTGAAGAAACGATGCAAGGCTTAGCAGTTGAAATTTTATTGGAAAAAAGCGATAATAAGATTAAGGCGGAATATAAAGAATATAAAATAAAAATTAATCAAGATAGCCAGCCGGAAATAATAAATTAAATATGGAAGATTGTATTTTTTGTAAAATTATAAAAGGAGAAATACCAAGTTTTAAAATTTGGGAAAACGAAGAATTTTTAGCCATTTTAGACATTAATCCGAACACCAGGGGGATGACTTTGGTTTTGCCTAAAAATCATTATGAATCAGATATGTTAAAAATACCGGAAGATGTTTATCAAAAATTAATGTTGGTCAGCAGAAGCGTTGCGGAAATTTTGCAGAAAAAATTAGAGCCAAAAAGAATGGTTTTGATTATGGAGGGATTGGGGGTAAATCACGCTCATGTAAAACTTTATCCTGTATACGACGGGCACGAAGGCGGGATTTCAACTACACTCGGTCCTCAGGCTAACTTTGAAGAATTAAAAATTTTAGCGGAAAAATTAAGAGATAACAATTAAAAGGAAAATGTATTTACCCTGTTAAATAATTTTAAATTTATCTTTTTATGTTTTACACATACATATTAAGGTCGGAGAAAGATAATAAATTTTACACAGGGTATACTAATAATTTAAAATTAAGATTCGAGTTGCACCAAAAAGGTATAGTAGATGCGACAAAGGACCGAAGACCGTTAAAATTGATTTATTATGAAGCATGTTTAAATCAACAAGATGCTACTTACCGAGAGAAATATCTTAAAACCCATCATGGTAAATTATTTCTCAGGAATCGACTCAAATCTTATTTAACAGGGTGAAAGGATATCATACAAATATTGGAAATGACGTTAAAAATAACGAAAATTTCCGAAAAGTTCTTTATACGGGGAAACACTCACAATTGGTTTTAATGACTCTACAACCAAACGAAGAAATTGGTATGGAGACCCATCCCGACAATGACCAATTTTTCAGATTTGAAGAAGGGGAAGGCAAAGCGATTATTGACGGCAATGAATATAAATTGATCGCTGAAGATGTAATTATTATCCCGGCTGGGGCAGAACATAATATTATCAACACTTCTGATTCAGCGCCGTTAAAACTATATACGATTTATTCTCCTGCGCACCATCAAGATGGGGTTGTGCGCGCAACCAAAACAGAAGCAGAAGCGAATTCGCCGGAATTTGACGGCAAAACAACAGAGTAAGCAAATATTAATAGATATAAAAAAGAGGGTTCTTGTGAACCCTCTTTTTTGTGTTGTTAAGGTTAAAACCGAGTTTTTTTCATTAATGATATTTTATGCTTTTAATACTTATTTATTAGCAAAATATTGTCTTGAAAAAATAAAACACATTTGCTATAATAACAATATCTTGTTAAGGAGGAAACAATAAATGAAAAATTTGCTAGTGCTGGTATTGTTTGTTGGGTTGGGAATTTTCTTTTGTTTGGTGGATCGAAATATTATTCAACGTGGAGATATGTCTATCGTGATTATTCGGATTCTGGGAGGGGTTTTGCTTGCTTGGGGTGTTGCGACTTTTCTGGCTCTATGGAGAGACTGGAGAATAAGTCGGAGGTCTCGAGACAAAAAAGGTGGAGCATAATTGTGTATGGGCCACGCGGCATTGCCGCGCGGCCCACTTTTATTTGTTGGATGATTTTTGCTATGCTATAATTTATCTTGTTTTGTCTATTAAATTAAGTAAAAATAAAATATGGAAAAAAATGAACAATTGGGATTGGAAAATTTAGAAGAAGGTGAAAAAGTTGAATTAGAAGAAACAGATATCAGAAAACATCGTACTCCCGAGGGATATTTAAAAGCACTTGAAAAAAAGGCTAAAGAATTGATAGCAATGGGAGAAAATTATTCAAATTCTGAACAATCAAAAAAAGCACAAGAAGAATTTTCAAAAATAGCTCCGGAAATAGCGCGAGTTAAAAAATTAATTGAGGAAAATAAAAAATAAAAGTATATGAAATCACTTATTAAAGCGCAATTTATAGTTTTATTGATTGGATTTTTGTTTGCTTGGACAAATTTTATAATCGAATTAATTAATTGGTGGAACAAAAAGAGTTGTTCGCTTGGTTGTGCAGATGCCGGAACAATTCCATTTTTAACTCCTTGTTTCGGTGGAGCAATTTTTTTTACAATCGCATTTATATTGTCTATAGTAATCATGAAAGCGTATAAAAAATGCAATTACGACCCAAAATGTAATTGTTGCTAAAATTTCTGTTTTGCCGCGTTAATCATAGTTCTCATATAAAAAAATCGCTCGCAGGCGATTTTTTGTTTGATCTACACTTTTAAAAAGAAAGGTGGTATGATGAAAACGTATGCAAAAACCACATTTTGAAAAAGATGGAGTGGCGATTTTTAACGAAGATATTTTGAAGATTACAACAATTCCAGAAAATTCGATAGATTTGATTGTCACTTCGCCGCCTTATAATATTGATATTCATTATAATTCTCATAGAGATGATTTGACTTATGAAGATTATTTAGAATTTACCAAAAAATGGATTAAAAAATGTTTCGATTTAGCAAAACAAGATGGGCGATTTTTATTGAATATTCCACTCGATAAAAACAAAGGCGGTCAAAAATCCGTAGGAGCAGATATTACAAAAATCGCAAAAGATATTGGCTGGAAATATCATTCTACCATTATTTGGAATGAGGGAAACATTTCTCGTCGTACTGCATGGGGTTCATACATGTCGGCTTCTGCTCCTTATGTTATCGCTCCGGTTGAATTAATATTAGTTTTATATAAGGAAAGTTGGAAAAAACTTGGCGGTAGCAGAAGAAATGATATTACAAAACAAGAATTTATGGATTGGACTAGTGGTGTTTGGACATTTAATGGGCAGAGCAAAAAAGGAGCGGGTGGCCATCCAGCACCATTTCCGGTTGAGCTGCCAAGACGATGTATAAAATTATTTAGTTTTGTTGGAGACACAGTTTTAGATCCATTTGTTGGTAGCGGATCAACGCTTATTGCGGCATACTTACACAAAAGAAAGGGGATTGGGGTTGATATCGATAAAGATTATTGTAATATAGCCATAAATCGTTTACAACAAGAAACAAAAATTAATCAATCAAGTTTAATAAAATGATATTATGAAACAAAAAAACAATAATTTAGTACAAAAAGACTTACTTATTGAATTTTTTAAGAAAAATCCGAATAGAGACATTGAACATCCCGAAGTTGTTGATTGGGTTGTGGCAACATACAAAAAAAGAACCGGAAAGGTCTTTCGTGATCCCGATAGAGCAATTCGTCAATTGTCGCAAAGTGGATTTTTAATAAAAATTGCCAAAGGAGTTTATAAATACGATCCTAAAAAGGAACATAAAAGAGAATTAGAAGATTTTACTTCCGCTCAAAAAGAAGCTATTTTCAAAAAAGACAATTATAAGTGCGTTGTTTGTGGGATGGGAAGAAAAGAAGGACTAGAATTGCATGCAGATCATATAAAGCCCAAAGATTTAGGCGGAGAGGCTACGCTTGAAAATGGACAAACTTTATGCTCAAAGCACAATTTTATTAAGAAAAATCTCAAACAAACCGAGACAGGCAAAAAAATGTTTATTCATTTATACGAATTGGCAAAAAAAGAAAATAATAAAGAATTAATAAAATTTTGTGTTGATGTTTTAGAAGCTTATGAAAAACACAATATAAACGGACATATTGTTTGGGAAAAATAATAATAAAATTAATAAAATAAACTTATAAAATCGGCAATATTTTTAAATAACAGAAAATTTTTAGAGAGTAGCTTTGACTCGGAAGAAAAATTTGAAAAAATTGTAAAAGACAATTCAAATAGACTTTTTGGTTTCAAAGCAATTTATTTGGACTTAAAAAATAGAATTGACACTTATGCTTTAGGATCAAGTATTCCCGATGGTCTTCTTTTTGATTTTAGAGATAAAGAAAATCCAGAATTTTATCTCGTAGAGATTGAGTTGGCTAAACATGATTTTTATCGTCATATATTTCCGCAAATTACTAAATTTTTTGCATTTTTTAAAAATTCAGAAAACAGAAATAATCTTATTGATAAAATATTTCATTTTATTCAACAAAATTCGGAAATAGAAAAAAGATTTAAAGATTATTCGGGAGAAAAAGAAATTTATAAAACGATTAAAGATATAATTGAAAATAGTCAGAACATTTTAATTATTATGGACAGAGAGAAAGAAGAAATTTATGAACTTATGAAAACATATACAGATACTTGGGATAAAATGGTAACAGTCGAAATTTTAAAACAATATACATGCGAAAACGAAATAATTTTTACATTAGATCCCGATTTCGAAGAGATTGAATTTATTAAACCTATTTTACAAAATGATAGCGAAAATACATATTCTGAAAATTTTCATATTGAAGGAATTGACCAAAAAATAGTAAATCTTTATGAACAAATTAAGGAGTCTGTTTTGATGTTTAATCCAAATATAAAAATTAATCCACAAAAATATTACATTTCGCTAAGAGAAAATAAAAATTTTGCTTATCTTGAAACAAGAAAAAGAAAAATCAGGATTGTAATAATGCTTTCACCTGAAGAAGCGGAAAAAATAATTAAAAAACATAAAATTAATAAACTCAGCGAAGGTGTTCAAAATTTTTATAACGGACCATGTTTTTACATAAATCTAGAAAACAAAAATGATTTAGAAGAAATAATAGAAATCCTAAAATTAGCACGTGAAAAACAAAAATAATAATATAAAAATTAAACCAAACCAACTTTTACAATGAACAAAATTAAAGTGAGGGAGAAGCGATAAGATAAAATAATTTTATGGCAAAAAAAGAATTTACAACCGAAGAGGCGAAGACGATTGGCGATAAAATTAATATTGACTGGACCAAATATGATTTGGAACAGTTTAGAATGGGTTTGGGGGTGGAATTGGAACATGGACTTCACGATACAGAGACTAATGTTACTAATGATGATGAAATTACAACTGCTAAAATTGCTCTTGCTCACCTTAAAGAAATTCCTGATTATTACACACGCTTAGCAGATTTAGAAAAATCTGCTGAATAATTTTTATGTTTTATACATACGTTTTGTTAAGCAAAAAAGATAACAAGTCGCACATAGGATTTACCAATGACCTTAAAAGAAGGATTGATGAACATCGGAGAGGTAAGGTGTTCGCAACAAAAAACAGAAGACCACTTATTCTCGTATATTATGAGGCATGTTTGAACGAAAAAGACGCCATCAAAAGAGAAAAATATTTTAAAAAAAGAGGCGGAAAAATAAAATTACGGTACATATTAAATATTTTAAATCGCGCATAAGCTACGATGGGAAATAAAAATTAATAATTAATAATCGAAATATGAAAAAAACAATTATTGTTATAGTTGCCATTATAATTGTTGGGGTTGGAATATTATTGTTGACCAGCAATAAAAACACCAATATGGAAAAAAATTTATCCGACGGCACAAGTCAGATGGTAGATTGTGGAACAATCGAAGATCCAATGTGTTTTTTGGAGAGAATGGGAAGTTGTTTGCCAACAACGGCTAAATTGACTGGCACCGAAGGACAAGACATTACTATAACTATTTTAGGCAATGAAAACGGAAAATGTCATTTTCAGAGAAAAATAAGCAATACGGTTGATATGAATTGCTATTTTCCAAACGCAACTATAACTTCGGAAGTTCTTGACCAAGTTTTTGGCAATGATAGAGGATTGCAAGAATTGGTAGATACCAGCTGTGGTTTAAAATAAATTTAATTTTAAATTGTATAATAAAAAATCTCGATTTCTCGAGATTTTTTATTGCTTGAAATTTTAATAAAAGTTATGCTGAAAACATAAGATTAAACGAATCAAATATGAGAATAAACAGATTTTTGATAAAATTTAATTCAAACAGCGACAATCTGCAAATAAACAATGCGGAAATTTATAATAAAATTAGAAATGTTTTAAAGTTAAAACCGGGTGAAAAAATTATTCTTTTTGATGGTGAAGCAAACGAAGCGCTAACGGAAATTTTGAATATTGATGCTAGAAACAAAACAATTGATTTAATGGTTTTAGACAAAAGAAAAGATATAAAAAAGATAAATAAAGAAATTATTTTGTACTGTTCAATTTTGAAAAAAGAAAATTTTGAACTTGTTGTGCAGAAAGCCACAGAAATCGGGATCGCAAAAATTGTTTCGATAATTTCTGAAAGAACGATAAAAACCGGAGTTAAAAAAGAACGAATGGAAAAAATTATTAAAGAGGCCAGCGAGCAATCAGGCAGAGCAACACTTTTAAAATTCGTTGAACCTACAGGATTAAAGCAAGCGATGGAATCAGCAAAAGTGAATGATTTAAATTTGTTTTTTGATATTTCCGGCGAGTTTATAAATTTTCCGATATTAACGTCTGGAAAAATAGGAATTTTTATCGGACCTGAAGGGGGGTGGAACAAAAACGAACTGGAATCAGCTAATAAATATAATATGAAAATAGTTAAGTTGTCTGACTTGACTTTTCGCGCTGAAACTGCCGCAATAATTGCTGGTTATTTGTCATTTTTATGAGAATTTCAGTAAAAGTCAAAACAAAAGCGAAAGAAAACAAAATTACACCATTAGGTGAAACAAATTTTAATATTGCCGTTAAAGATTTGCCGATTGAGGGTAGAGCAAATGCAAAAATTGTCGAATTGTTTGCGAAACATTTTGCAGTTTCAAAAACAAGGATTAAAATTGTTTCGGGATTAAAAAGCAAAAAGAAAATAGTGGAAATTGAATAATAGTTAAGGAAATAGATTATGATAAAAGTATGGGATTAAGTGAATTAAAAAGAAAATTAAAAAAATACGTCAGTCCACAAAGAGCAAAAAGTTCTTTATGGTTTTTTAAGACCGGAAAAGGTGAATATGGAGAAGGGGATAAATTTTTGGGAATAAATAATCCGGACATGCGAAAAATTGCAAAGCAATTTTTCGCTGTTTTAAGTTTCACTGATTTGAATAAATTGATTAAAAGTAAATTCCACGAAGAAAGATTAATTGCTTTATTAATTTTAGTTTTTAAATTCGAAAAAACTGATACAGCCAACAAGAAAAAGATTTATAATTTTTATCTTAAACACACAAAATATATTAATAATTGGGATTTAGTTGATTTATCCGCGCATAAAATTGTTGGCGCGTATTTGCATGGCAAAAACAGAAAAATTTTGTATAAATTAGCAAAATCAAAAAAATTGTGGGAGCGCAGAATTGCGATGATTTCCACTTTTTATTTTATTGCCAAAGGCGAATACAAAGATTCTTTGGCGATTGCAGAAATATTGATTAATGATAAACAAGATTTAATCCATAAGGCGGTTGGTTGGGGATTACGGGAAATAGGAAAGCGCTCGCAAGAGATTGAAGAAAAATTTTTAAAAAAACATTATAAAACAATGCCGCGAACAATGCTTAGATATGCGATTGAAAAATTCAGCGAAGAAAAAAGGAAATTTTATCTAAACAAATGAAATGTTTAAAAATTAATAAAAAATTTATTATTATTCTGTTGATTGTTGTTGCTTCGGGTTTTTTATTTTGGAACACAATTAACAAAATTTTAACTAAAAACCCAAAATTGGCAAAGCCGGAAGAAATTATTTTGCAAACAATAGACGATTTGTTGGAAAAAGCAAAGGAAAATATTTCTGCGCCTCCGCCGTTGAAATCCGAGGAAGATTCAGCGCAGTCAATTTTAATCAAATCGGAAGTAATTAGATGGACTAACGCACAGAGGCAAAACAATGGTTTGACTCCGTTAATCGAAAATCAAAAATTAGATTTAAGCGCCGATCATAAGGTCCGGGACATGTTTGTTAATCAATATTTCGAACATCAATCGCCGGCAGGTATAGGCGCGGGCGATTTAATCAAGCAGGTTGATTATGAATATCTTATAGCCGGAGAAAATTTAGCAATGGGTAATTTTGAAAACAGTGAAAAACTTGTTGCAGCATGGATGGAAAGTCCGGGACACAGAGAAAATATTTTGAATTCCAAATACCATGAAATCGGCGTGGCGGTATCACAGGGGATTTATGAAGGAAGAAAGGTTTGGATGGCGGTTCAACATTTTGCTTTACCATCATCATATTGTCTAAAGCCGGATCAAGATTTAAAAACAGAAATCGATACAGACGAACAATTAATTAATCAAATTAAAAATAGTTTGGATTTATTGCGAACAGAACTTGAAGCGCAAAAACCAAAAACGCAAGAAGAAGTTAAAATATATAATCAAAAAGTTGACGAATATAATGTTAATCTTGATCGGTATAATTTATTTATAGAGCAGGTCAAAATTTTAATTAATAATTATAACGTCCAAGTGGAAGTTTTTAATAATTGCTTGAATAAGATAAAAGATTGACAGGGTATTATAATAATGCTACGCTAAACATAATAGACATGAGTAAAAAAGCGATAATTTTATTAATAATTTTGTTGGTTTTAATCGTAGGGATAGTTTCGATAGTAGCATTTTTGTTAAAAAACGAAGCAAAAAATTTTAATTCGGATATTACGGTATCAGTAAAATCAAATCAAGTTATAACAAGCCCCCTTCAAATAGATGGCAAGGCAAGGGGTTTTTGGTTTTTTGAAGCGAGCTTTCCAATAAAATTGGTGGATGAAAATAACAATATTTTAGCAATAACAATTGCACAGGCGAAAGAAGACCCGGTCACGGGTGAGGTAAACTGGATGACTGAAGATTTTGTTGATTTTAAAGCAAAATTGGAATTTGTGCCGGAAAAAAACCAAAAAGGATTTTTGATTTTTATGCGCGACAACCCCTCGGGTCTGCCGGAAAACAACGAAGAATTTAAAGTCCCGGTACAAATGGAGGCAGTAGAAACAACGATTGTAAAAGTATTTTTCAATAATAATCAAATGGACCCGGAAATGTCTTGCAATAAAGTTTTTCCGATTGAAAGAACAATTAAAAAAACCGAGGCAGTGGGCAGGGTAGCGATTGAAGAATTGTTAAAGGGTCCGTTAGAAACTGAAGAAACGCAAGGATTTTTTACAAGCATTAATTCTGGCGTAAAAATTCAAAGTTTAATTATTGAAAACGGAACCGCAAAAATTGATTTTGACGAACAATTACAATTTCAAGTTGGAGGTTCATGCAGAGTATCGGCAATACGCGCACAAATAATTGAAACATTAAAACAATTTTCAACAGTTAAAAATGTAATAATTTCTATAAACGGAAGAACTGAAGAAATCCTTCAGCCGTAAAAATCTAAAAGGTCGTTTAATCAAAATTAAAAAAGTTTCTATTCGCAATTTACATTAAAATAGTGGTTAGTTTATTTTAGAATAAATTGTTCGTGAAATTATATCGTGATGTTTAGAAAACGAGATGATTCTCCAAGAAAAATGGTACAAGGAAACTGGAAATGTTCAAAGTGCGGTACAGATATAACTGAATTGCCATTTGAACCATCCGGCGATTTACCGCTTTTTTGCAGCGCCTGTCATAGAGAAAGAATGAATGAAAGGCGAGGTAATGATAGAGGTGGATTCCAAAGACAAATGGTTCAGGGGAATTGGAAATGTGCTAAATGTGGGGTTGATATAACTCAACTTCCTTTCCAACCAAAAGAAGGGCAGGAAATTCTTTGTAGAGATTGTTACAAAGCACAAAAAGGTTACTAAATCTTTTATAGTCAGAAACAATCCCGATTTTACGCCCGCCAGAGGCGGGTAAATCGGGGTTGTTTTATTATTGAATTAGAGAAGATCCACCGTCTTC